>Ga0070727_10001702_pt1 | contig 22626 bp, 9 predicted proteins | sample tdAd472_FD_66722 | JGI IMG/M metagenome (GOLD analysis project Ga0070727, IMG submission 66722) | Marine sediment microbial communities from the Atlantic coast under amendment with organic carbon and nitrate - tdAd47.2 | ecosystem: Environmental > Aquatic > Marine > Coastal > Sediment | place...
ACCTCTAAGAAAGGTGCATTTCTTTTTAAATTTAACCGCGGAAAATACTCCTCAAAGGAAAAAAAGGGATTTTCCATTCCCATTTTTAAAAATCGAGAAATACTTTAAGGGCTTCTAATCTTTTCTTAGACTTTCCAAAGAAAGCCTGGGGCTATCAATTGTTTGGGAACGCTATATCCTAAAGTGTCTTGTCCATTAACCTCACCTGATCTTAATTGATCCAAGTTCGGATTTAAGGAAGCCTTCAAACAATTCCGATATATATTAAATAGGGTTCGTACATAATGGAACTGTGTTTTTGAACCTTCCTTCATTTTATTGTTAATGATTAACAATAAAAACAAATGAAGATAAGAGGTGTTAAACGTAAAAAATACGCTTATATAAAAAATTATTATACGTAAAATATACGTTTATTATTATTTTTTTATAGATTAGCAACGTGTTAACATAAACTAAACAAAAAATTAATCTGGATAAATACCTGCTGAACAATGACTTAAATCTTTTTTGATTCTTTAAGTACGACGAACTTTTGTTGGTTTTGCTAGGATAAGAAAAATCAGTTTTAGAAAAAGAGACAAAGTACATTGACAATTTTCCGTATTTGTGGTGTTAGGATCATCCCCATACAAAAAAGGTAGTCGTAATTCGGATATTTTAGATTGAACCATTGAATAATCATTACATCATTTGAATTATGAAAAATGTAAACCAATTTAAATTAGGAGAACTGTTTTCGAAATATGGGAGCAGATTCAGAAAGATGCTTTTCGCCCTCTCTCTTTTTTGGGCGATATCAGGTGTTTATGCATCTTCATCAAGCGTGGCCACAGATGGCCATTACCAAGACCTGACCGTATCTGGTACCGTAACAGACAATAGTGGGGCTCCTTTGCCTGGAGCCACAGTGTTGGAAGCGGGAACTATGAACGGTACTCAGACTGATTTTGACGGCAAGTTTACTCTTGTGGTTAGTGGTGCTGACGCCATACTTAAAGTTTCATATATCGGTTTTTCTACAAAGGATATCCCTGTTAACGGCAGTACTCAATTAAATATAACATTGGAAGAGGATGCCGCTGAATTGGATGAAGTCGTACTTGTTGGGTATGGGAGTCAGAAAAAGAAAGAGATTACTAGTGCTGTTGTTAGTGTTAAATCGGAAGATTTTAATAAAGGAAATGTTAGTGATCCAGCCCAATTGCTACAGGGAAAGGTTGCAGGTCTTCAAGTAGGGAGAGCAGGGGGCAACCCCAATCAGCCATTTACCATTAGGCTTAGAGGTATTAATTCCTTGAGCGGTGACTCGGCCCCCTTGGTTGTAATTGATGGTATTTTAGGGGGAAGTTTAGAAGCTTTGGATCCAAACGACATTGCTTCCATCGAAGTTTTGAAAGATGCTTCAGCCGCTGCAATATATGGAACAAGAGCCAGTGCGGGGGTTTTAATTGTAACCACTAAAAGTGGAAAAGGAGTGGTTGCCAAACCAAAATTGACCTTCACTTCCCAGATTTCATTTGAAGACATCTCCAATACCCCCGACATTGCAAATGCGGCACGTTACCGTGAACTTGGCGGACAGGATTTGGGCGATTCGACCGATTGGTTGGAAGAAGTAAGTAGAACAGGTGTTTCTCAAATTTATAATGCATCATATGGAGGTAGTACAGAAAGTGGATTAAGTTATCAAGCTTCCCTTAACTATCGTGATAATAATGGGGTTATCGAAAACTCCACTGAATTTGATCAATTGAATGGAAGAATAAATATTTCCCAGAGGCTTTTGGAGGATAAATTGACTTTAACTACCATTCTGGCAACCACATCTAGAAAAGAAGATCAAGGATTTCAACAATCGTTGACGCAAGCCCTATATTATAATCCTACCGCACCGGTTTATAACCCAGATGGTAGTTTCTTTGAAACAGGGGATCAGGACAGGTATAACCCAGTGGCCATTAACGAACAAAATGTAAGGGATCGTCAACTCAATCAATCGGTATTCACCTTTGGCGCAGATTATAGAATTTTGCCCAATTTGGTATTGTCGGGTATTTATACAAAGCAACGTACCTCAGAATTGGTTGGAGAGTATTCTACTCGTGATGCCCTTTTTGGTGGCGGACTGGTCAATGGTTGGGCAAGGAGAGCCACAGTGGATCGGGATTACCGTCAAATGGATTGGACTTTGGCTTACAATGACAATTTTGGCGATTTGAATTATGCCATTACACTGGGTCAATCCTATAACTATGATAATTTTCAATCGGCGGTGGCGAGTAATACAGACTTTATAACAGACGAGTTTTCGTATAATAATCTGGCGGCGGGACAAGGAATAAATAAAAATGGTGTAGTTTCTGCTGAAGGTAATACGGCGCAACCTCAGAATTATGTGGGGTCCAATCAAAGGGAATCCATTTCAAATGCTTATTTTGTAAGGACCAACTTTAATTATGATGATGCGGCCTTCCTTTCAGCAACTTACCGAAGAGAAGGGTCCTCAAGATTTGGTAGCAACAATAGATGGGGGGATTTTTGGGCTTTGAGTGGTGGTACTGACCTCTCCAATATTTTTGAATTACCTGTAGATCAACTCAAACTTAGGGTAGGATACGGTGTTACCGGAACGCTTCCAAATGTGTTTAATGGTTACTTAGGTACCTTGAGACTTACCAGCGGAGGATTTGCCAATGGACAATTTATTTCTGCAGTTACACCGGCTACAGGTGCCAATCCGGATCTGAAATGGGAAGAAAAAGCAGAACTTAATGTAGGGTTGGATTTTGCTCTATTGAATAGGAGGTTATCGGGGTCACTGGATTTTTTCAAGCGCAATACAACGGATTTATTAAACGTGGTAGATGTCCCCTCACCACCCAACGCTGTTTCACAGCAGTTAAGAAATGTTGGGGAGTTGGAATCTAAAGGTGTGGAATTGCAACTGTCCTATAGGGTAGTGGACAATCAGGATTTTAACTGGACGGTTGATACCAATTTTTCAACTTCAAAGACCAGACTCATTGAATTCAACCCTGACTCGGAACAGACCGTTATAAGAAGTAGAGGGCTCTCTGGTGCTGTTGCTATTGGTAATGTAAGGCCGGTTTGGACCACAGAAGGAGAAGAGATAGGTCAGATTTATGCGCAACCTTTTGTAAGATATGCTGAAAATGGTGATCCCATTGTGTTGTTGAAAGATGGGACTGAGGCCGTATTTGACCCATCCCAATTTTTGGACGAAGCAGTGAATGTCGGGGATGCTCTTCCGGATTTATTTGTGGGTTTGACCAATTCTTTTAGATACAAGAATTTTGATTTGAATATATTCTTGCGAGGTGTTTTTGGTCACAATCTTGTTAATGAGTCTAGGGCTGCCTATGAAAACACCTCTGGTATTGCAATTAGAAATGTGATTACTACACCTGGGGAATTTGATGAGAGTATCGTAGTTCCGCATTACAGTACAAGATATGTTGAAGATGCTTCCTTTGTAAGAATCGATAATATGACATTGGGCTATACGTTGCCAAAGTTCCAAAATGCGCCATTCAATAGTTTGAGAATTTTTGTGAATGCCCAGAATTTGGCAACTTTTACCGCTTATAAAGGAGCAGACCCTGATGTCAGGTATTACGACCCCGCTAATAATAGTGAAGGGCGTCGTGGCAATAGCTTTGGAGGTGATCCGCTATTTCCTGGTATTGATAGATATATTACATTTTTGCCCACTCGTACAGTATCAATGGGGATTAATTTAGAATTTTAATAGAAACGTTTTCAAAACTGAGATAAGGATGAAAAAATCAGTAATATCGGCTTGGGCAGTGCTGTTGGCACTTACCTTCCAATCATGTGAACTAGAACCAGAGGTCTATAGTGAAATCAGACCAGAGAATTTTTTCGAAAATGAAGACCAAATTATCGCATTTACCTCTTCCGGGTACAGTTCGTTATCGGGTTACTTTGGGCAATTTGTCCAAGAGCAGGGTGTGATGACGGATGAGTTGGCAAATCCATTGAGATCTAATGATGGATGGGGCGCAAACATGGATATCATGTCCCACAATTTTCAACCTAATGATGGTTGGGTTCCAGGCATATGGAACTTAGCTTTTGGGGGAGTTGGTACTTGTAATCGACTTATAGAGTTTTTACAAGGTTTGGACAGTGATCAAACCACTGCCATTGCAGAGTTAAGAGCGCTAAGGGCATTTTATCTTTGGGCTGCACTGGACACTTATGGTAATATCCCTGTAGAATTGAGGTTTGCTGAAGCCAATCCAACACCAAGTCAGTCCACGCCAGCAGAAGCTTATGAAATCATTGAGAGAGAATTATTGGAGTCTATCCCCGATTTAAATCCAAATAAAGATCAAACCACATACGCCAAAATGAACCGGGATGCCGCCAATATGGTTTTGGCAACACTGTATATTAATGCGGAAAGGTATGGAGTTTCTCCAAAGTGGGAAGAGGCTGCGGCCGCAGCCAACGAGGTTGTTGAATCTGGTAATTATTCATTGGCATCAGGTTATTTTTCAAACTTCTTTATCAGAAACGAGAGTTCTCCAGAGAATATTTGGGTAGTTCCTTATGAAAGGAATCAAATAGACAACCCTATCGCACATGCCACGCTGCATCAATCATCTACAGCCACTTTTGGCTTGTCCGCACAACCTTGGGGAGGTTACTCGGTGCAAGGCGATTTTTATAATTCTTTTGATGAGGATGACAACCGTAGGGGAATGTTTATTGCTGGCCAACAATACTCTAAGGATGCTGGGCCTATTTGGGATGCTACTCTCGGGTTCCTTTATACCAATCCTAAGGAGGAGTATGAGATTATCGATTGTGGAGAGGATTACAATGTGTTGACAAATGTGGAAAGGGAACATTGGGGCTTTCCCGTTCTTGCTGCTGGCCAGACCGCGGACGATTTGACCCCTGAACAACGAGAATTGGCCTGTGGAATTTATATTGAAGCAAATCCAGACCCAATCCTGAGAGAGGAATCTGGAAGGTCTGAGGACATGATTTTATATCGTGAAGGTGCCCGTATGGCAAAATTTGAGTACGAAGTAGGTACTGGCCTTCCTACAGGCTCAAACAATGATGTGCCTATTTTTAGGTATGCAGAGACCCTTTTGATAAGAGCGGAAGCCTTATGGAGAATGGATAACGGCAGTGCCGAAGCGTTGAGTTTGGTGAATCAAATAAGGGAAAGAGCCGGACTTGGGGCTGTTCCAGCCTTAACAGAAGATATTTTATATGAGGAGTTCAGAAAAGAAATGGCTCTTGAGGGACATGCAAGGCAGATAATGATTCGATTTGGACATTGGGAGGATGAATGGAACTGGAAATCCACGGATGACAATGCTCCAGGTGACACGTATGTACCCGCTCAATATAAAAGATGGTACCCTATCCCAATTGATGAATTAAATGCCAACCCCAATTTGGTTCAGAACGAAGGATATAATTAATGGATTAATAGCCCATATAGTATGGGTAAAAGCAATCATAAGTGGTTTATTGAGCGTGGAATAGTGAATTCACAGCTCCTTGGTTGTAATTGATATGGAAAGGATAGTGTTTGTCATAAATGGTGTAAATGTTAAGGTTTCGTTCATTTTGGCATTGGCTGTCCTTTCTATTTCTTGCTCAAATGAAAAGGTGTTCGAGCTTATGAACAATGAAGAAGTGGGAGTAGATTTCATAAATGATTTAACTTATACAGAAGATGAGAACGTATATCTTTTCAGGTCTTTTTACAATGGAGCAGGTGTAGCATTGTCCGATCTAGACAATGACGGAAACCTGGATTTGTTTTTCTGTGGAAATCAGGTAGGAAATCGGTTATACCTTGGCGATGGTAATTTTCATTTCACGGATGTTACCCAAACAGCAGGGGTTGAAAGTAAAGGGGCATGGTCTACAGGAGTCAGTATTGCAGATGTAAATGGTGATGGATGGAAAGATATTTACATTTGCAAAAGCGGAAAGCTGGAATCCGAACATCGCAGGAATGAACTTTTCATCAACAGAGGATTGGATAGTGAAGGAAAGTTGGTTTTTGAAGAAAGAGCAAAACAATATGGGGTAGATGACCTTGGCTTTTCCATTCATGCTGTTTTTTTGGATTATGACAGGGATGGCGATTTGGATATGTACCTATCCAATAATTCGCAAAACCCGACCGATATAGTCTTGGATAGCAGAGATGGTCTACGAAATGTCCAGGATTCAGGTGGAGGAAACAAACTCTACAAAAATGACGGCGATTACTTTACAGATGTGACAGCGAATGCTGGAATTTATAACAGCCCCATTGGATTTGGGCTGGGTGTATCGGTAGGTGATGTGAATCGCGATGGCTGGCCTGATATCTATGTGGCAAACGATTTTTTTGAAAGAGATTATCTGTACTTGAACAATTCTGATGGAACTTTTCAAGAAAGCTTGGATCACGTAATACCAGAAGTCAGTTTAGGCGCCATGGGTGTGGACATTTCAGATTTGAACCACGATGGATTTCCCGAAATATTTGTGACAGAAATGCTTCCAAAAGATGAAAGAAGGTTAAAGACCAAGGCCTTATTTGATAATTGGGACAAATATGCCATGCAGGTCAAAAACGGTTATCATAGGCAGTTTCCCAGAAATACGCTTCAATTGAACAATGGAGTGGCACCAAAAAGTGGAGCAATTAATTTTAGTGAAGTATCTCGATTTGCAGATGTTGCTGCAAGTGATTGGAGTTGGGGTGTTCAAATAATGGATTTAAACAATAACGGGGATAAGGAAATTTTTGTCACTAACGGTATTGTAAAAGATCTTCTGGATCAAGACTATCTTGATTTTTACGACAACCCAGATAGACTGAGACAGATTTACGAAAACAAGGGTGCTGTTATGATGGAACTTATTGAGAATATGCCGTCCGAACCTTTGTCTAACCATGTTTATTTAAGTGAAGCTGGGTTGAATTATAGGGAGGTTGCCACATCACTGGGCTTGGGCCATCCTGGATTTTCCACAGGATCAACATATGGGGATATTGACAATGATGGAGACCTTGATCTCGTAGTCAGCAATTTAAATGCCCCACCTTTTATTTATAGGAATAACCATAAAAATGGGGATAATCATTATTTGTCCTTGACCCTGAAGGATTATGCAGACCGAATCGCAATAGGTGCCCAAGTTTCACTTTGGACAAATGGGAAACTGCATTATATGGAGCTGTACCCGATGCGTGGATCTATGTCCGTTGTGGATGATCGATTACACTTTGGTTTGGGCACTGTGAATAAAGTGGACTCCATACGAATACTCTGGCCAGATGGCCGGAAACAATTATTGGGTGAACAGACGGTAAATACTTTCATGGAAATTAAACAAGATAAGCGATCAGATATTACCAAACGGTACTTGCCCCCTTCCAATATTGAAAAGGATGAGAGGATCAATTTGCCTTTTCGCCATAAGGATGGACGTTTTGTTGCCTTTGACCGGGACAATCTCTTGTTCCATTCCGCTACACACGAGGGACCTCGGATAGCTGTGGGGGACGTAAATCTTGACGGATACGATGATTTTTACATCGGAGGTGCAAAAGGGCAATCTGGTATGATTTTTTTACAAAAGGATTCTGTTTTCATAAAGTCGGAAACCCTCTCAGAGGTTTTTATTGCAGATGCGGAAGCAGAAGATCAAGAAGCTTTGTTTTATGATGTGGACAACGATGAGGATTTGGATTTAGTAGTAGCCAGTGGAGGATATGTCAACGGAAGTGGGTCTTATGCTTTATATGATCGTTTGTATATAAATGATGGGAAAGGTGGTTTCACCAAGTCTTCCCAGACCTTGCCCATAACATTGCCGATGAGTACTTCTGCAGTTATCGCAACGGACATAGATCTTGATGGGGACCAAGATTTATTTTTAGGGTCGCGATTGGTTCCTGGCTATTATGGATTAAAGCCTTCAAGCTATTTGCTGGAAAATGATGGGGCAGGAAACTATAAAGACGTAACTAAGGAAAAAGCAACCGATCTGCAATCTTTGGGAATGGTAACCGATGCTATCTGGATAGATTTCGATGCCGATAATGATGAAGATCTTATTGTAGTCGGTGAATGGATGTCGATTAAGCTTTTTGTAAATGAAGGTGGTGCATTGGTCCGGCAGGTAAATAAAATGTCGCCAGAGGAAGAGACCTCTGGATTATGGAAGACTGTTGAGAAGGCAGACTTGGACAATGATGGTGACTTAGACCTTATCGTTGGTAATCTTGGGGACAATAGCTTTTTTAAAGCAACATCAGATAAGCCCGTACGAATGTTGGTTGGGGATTTCGACAGCAATGGAGGGATTGAACAGATCGTTTGTACCTATAAAGAGGGAAGGTATTACCCCATGCCCATGAAAAAGGATATGGGAAAACAGATGCCATTTCTGCTGAAAAAGTATTTGAAGTTCAATGACTACCAAGGACAAGCCATTGACGATATCTTTGATGAGAAACAGCTCAAGAAATCGATTGATTATCAGATACGTGAAACTAGTACCTGTATACTTTGGAACGAAAATGGAACTTTCGTCAAACAAGAACTGCCCATGCAGGCACAATTGTTTCCAGTACATGCTATACATGCACAAGATGTCAATGGTGATGGTTTAACAGATATCGTATTAGGAGGTAACGAGACACGGGCCAAACCTCAAACAGGGGTGTATGCTTCCGGTTATGGATTAACCCTTCTTAACCAATCCAATCGGGTGTTCAAATCCGTGAACGGAATGCCGGATGGATCATTGGCTTCAGGTGAAATAAGGGATTTAAAAGGAATTAAATTAAAGGATGGGAATTTACTTTTATTGGCAAAAAACAATGATTCTCTCCAAATAATTGAAATCAAATAAGTACCTCAGGTGAAAAAATATTTATTTATAATAACGGGTGTAGCGTTTTTAGCAGTGTGTTTCTCTTGCAAGGACAAAGGAAACGATGATATCAACACGGCTATAGAACACCATAAAGAGGCTATGTCGATTTATTATGATACCCAAAATAAGGAATTGGAAAAAGACATCAAGAGGGATAGTATTTTTTTTGGTGTTCATTTTAAAATGACGTCCGCAAAATTTTTTGAGCATTGCCACGGAATGCTGAAGAAAGGAATTTTTAACGGGAATTATAATAATGAGGTTATAGTTGAATTGGACAAGGGCTTCAAAAAGAAAGTTAGGTTGGTATTCTATCCAAAATTCGATCAACCTTTTATTCAGTCCTTGCGGGCTAGATTTTCTTATAAAAATTCAAGTGTTTTCAATAGAAAGGATGAAGGCTCCACGGTACTTTTGGCTGAGTTAAAAAAAGTGATGATCGATTGGTACGGTGGCAATCCTTTCATCGAAATTCCACCCAAGAACGCATTTGAAAGACCTACATATGTGAAAATTGATGGCAATCGTGAAATTACCTTAAGAGAAGATGCATCGCTCAAGGAAGTTATTGCAATTTATACGGATTTAAAACCCTTGTTCTGATTTATGAAAGTGAGTGCTTACTGCCCAACATGCAACAATGGCAGTTTATAGGTTGCACACAGCTTTTTAAAAATTGGCTATTATGGATTTGGTTGACGGAAATAATCAGGAGTTTAGGTATAAAAAAAGGAATTGCACACTGTATATATTGAAAGCTATTCAATAAGATATGAAAATGAAGTATAAAGAGATTTTTAATGGACTTGTCTTTCGAGAGACTGCACTTCGATTCTTATTGTTGCCTATGATATCATTGGCCCTGTTATCTAGCTGTATGGATACTACGGAAGATAGTGGGACTCTTTTTACAAGCCTTAATGCCAGTGACACCCACATTGAGTTCACCAATACTTTGGACTATACCAACGATTTTAATATTTACAAGTACAGAAACTTTTACAATGGAGGTGGTGTGGGAATGGCAGATGTTAACAATGATGGCCTTTTGGATATATACCTTACAGCCAACATGCAGCCCAATAAGCTGTATTTGAACAAGGGTCAAATGGTATTTGAGGATGTTACGGAAAAGGCTGGAGTTGCAGGTACAAAGTCTTGGTCCACTGGAGTGGCTATGGTCGATATCAACTCGGACGGTTGGATGGATATTTATGTGTGTAATTCAGGAGATGTGAAGGGCGATAATAAAAAAAATGAATTTTTTATTAGCAATGGTGATGGCACCTTCAGTGAAAGAGCGGAGGAGCTTGGGCTGGCAGATAGTGGATTTTCGACGCATGCAGCTTTTTTTGATTACGATAAGGATGGGGATCTAGATGTGTACCTGTTGAATAATTCCTATAGGGCAATCGGAAGCTTTAACCTAAGGGAAAACGAAAGACCCATACGTGATGAGAAGGGGGGAGACAAACTATATAGAAATGATGGTAAACGTTTTGTCGATGTCAGTGAAAAAGCTGGAATCTATGGAAGCGAGATTGGTTTTGGCCTAGGGGTTTCTGTGGCGGATCTGGACCGTGACGGTTGGATGGATATTTATATATCCAATGATTTTTTTGAACGGGATTATATTTACATGAACAACGGGGATGGTACTTTTCGTGAAGAATTGGAACATCAGATGCGCTCTATTAGTGGCGCCTCTATGGGCTCGGACACAGGCGACTTGAACGGGGATGGATATCCTGAAATTTTTGTAACGGAAATGTTGCCCGAGGGCGACGAAAGGTACAAAACAACCATGACTTTTGAGGATTGGGATAAGTACCAACTCAATCTAAGGCATGGATACTACCATCAATTTACAAGGAATATGCTCCATCGAAACAATGGGGTTTCCATTAATAATGGCCTAGGGTTTAGTGAAGTTGGGCGCCTGGCCGGGGTAGAAGCGACGGATTGGAGTTGGAGCGCTTTGATCAATGATTTTGATAATGATGGCTTCAAGGATCTTTTTATAGCCAATGGTCTTGCTCAAGACATACTTAATCAGGATTACCTCAAGTATATTTCAAATGACGAGATGGCGAAAATGGTCATTCGTAAGGAAGGGGTGGACTATAAAAAGTTGATCGATATTATTCCTGTCAATAAAATTTCCAACTATGCCTATGCTGGTGACGGTGATTTATCATTTACCGATGTGACCGAGATGTGGGGGCTTGAAGAACCAAGTCATTCAAATGGTGCTGCCTATGGGGATTTGGATAATGATGGGGATTTGGACTTGGTGGTCAACAATGTCAACATGCCACTGTTTGTTTACGAGAATCATGCCAATCAAAAAGGGAACCATTTTCTGAAGTTTGATTTGTTGGGGGATAAACTGAACCGTAATGCCATAGGTGCAAAAGTATCTCTAAAAGTGGGAGATAGCTTGTTTTATCAAGAACTTAATCCAATGAGGGGGTTCCAGTCTTCAGTTGATTATAGATTGAACTTTGGGCTTGGTAATATTACCGTGGTGGATACAGTCTTGGTCGAATGGTATTATGGTAAAACAACCCTTTTGACAAATGTTGAGGTGAACCAGACTCTGCGGCTTAACGAAAAGGATGCGGAACATCTGGATAAGGAATCCCCTACTGAAGAAAATACGTTTTTTAAGGAAGCGACCGCTTCCATTTCGATGGACTATGTGCATCAAGAAAACAATTATGTGGACTTTGATACGGATAGGCTTATCTATCACATGAAATCCACAGAAGGACCAAAAGTTTCCATCGGCGATGTAAATGGTGACGGTTTGACCGATATGTATATAGGAGGGGCAAAAGGTTTTTCTGCTGCTTTAATGCTCCAAACAAAGTCGGGGAGCTTTAGGAACTCCAGTACCGAGCTGTTTGAAAAGGACAAGGATTCCGAGGATCTTTCTTCCACATTTTTTGATGCTGATGGGGATGGGGATTTGGACCTGTATGTTTGTAGTGGAGGCAATGAATTCTCCAACAATTCCTTTGCTTTGGTAGACCGATTGTATTTGAATGACGGAAATGGAAACTTTTTAAAGTCTGATCAGGTATTGCCGGCCGGAAAGCCCGAGAGCACCTCGGTTGTTAAAGCGGCTGATTATGACGGTGACGGAGATATGGATCTTTTTGTAGGAGTTCGCTTAAAGCCCAGATTGCTCGGAGTGCCCCAGAATGGATATATTTTGGTCAATGATGGCCAAGGAGTTTTCAAGGAACAAACCAAGAGTGTGGCCCCAGGTTTGCTCCAAGCCGGAATGATCACGGATGCCCAATGGGCCGACTATGATCGTGATGGGGATAAGGATTTGTTTGTTGTAGGGGAGTGGATGAACATTAGATTGTTTCAGAACAATAATGGATCATTCGAGGAAATCACCTCAATGAGCGGCCTAGATGATACCCAAGGATGGTGGAACGTTATAGAACCTGCAGATGTGAATGGAGATGGATATATGGATATGATCGTAGGTAATCATGGCTGGAATTCAAGATTTTCGGCCTCCAAGGAAAAACCGATTCGATGCTATATCAACGATTTTGATCAGAACGGTTCTGCAGAACAAATCGTCTGTATGTACAATGGAGAAAAAGAGTACCCTTTGGTGCTTCGCCACGACCTGGTTTCCCAGCTACCTATGCTTAAAAAGAAGTATTTGAAATATGAAGCCTATAAAGGGCAGACCATTCAGGATATGTTTGTCCCTGAAGTCTTGGAACGGTCGGAGATACATAAGGTTGTACAATTGGCAACCGTGGTTTTGGTCAATCAAAAAGATGGAACTTTCGCCGTCAAAGAATTACCAAAGGAAGCTCAGATATCCCCTGTATATGCCATAGCGGCGGAAGACTTTACCGGAGACGGTAATATGGACCTTGTACTGGGGGGAAATCTGCATGGAGTGAAACCTGAAGTTGGCCGTTATGATGCGAGCTATGGCGTTTTTCTAAAAGGTTTGGGAAATGGAGATTTTTCCAGGATAGAGAACGCGAAATCCAATTTGTATCTAGAAGGAGAGATAAGGGATTTCCAGCTTATAGATCTACTGGGTCAAACATATTTATTGGTGGCCCGTAACAATGACTCCCTGTTGTTTTATGAACCTTTGAAATCAAAAAATTGAATAAGAATATTATCATATTGTCCCTTGCCCTTATTGCACTTTCGTCTTGTAACAAAAGGGAAGTGTTCGAGAACTTGGAGGCATCCGAAACAGGAGTGTATTTTAGTAATGACATAGAAGAGTCAGATACATTGAGCATCTTGGACTATCTCTACATGTATAATGGGGGGGGAGTAGCTGTAGGTGATATCAACAATGATGGATTTCCTGATTTCTACTTGGGGGGCAATCAGGTAGGCAATGCCCTTTATTTGAACAAGGGAGATTTTCAATTTGAGAATATTAGTGAACAAGCTGGGGTTGTCGGAGATGTCGGTACAACCTTTTGGACCAATGGGGTGTCTTTTGTTGATGTGAATGCAGATGGCTGGCTGGATATATACATCTGTCGTATGTATGGCTTCAAAGGCTTTAAGGGGAGGAACCAATTGTTCATTAATAATCAAGATGGAACCTTTACGGACAAAGCAGCGCAGTATGGTCTTGATATTGCTTCATATTCTCAAGAAGCAGCTTTTTTCGATTATGACTTGGATGGTGATTTGGATATGTTTTTGGTGAACATGTCACTAAAAAGTCCCAGTTCTTATAAGTTGGGGGAACTTAGAAAAGAAAGGGATAGTTTGATAGGGGATCGGTTATATGAGAATAGGGATGGGCATTTTATTGATGTAAGCAAACCTTCCGGAATTTATGGTGGCGATATGGGATATGGGCTTTCCATCAGTATTGGAGACTTGAACAATGACGGATACCCTGACATCTATGTCGCCAATGACTTTTATGAAAACGATTATTTGTATTATAATAAGGGTGATGGAACCTTTGAGCAGTTAATTGAAAAATCGATGGGCCATACCCCATATTTCTCCATGGGCACCGATATGGCGGATATCAATAATGATGGCTGGTTGGATCTTCTATCCTTGGATATGAAGCCCATGGATGAAACAGTGCTCAAGCGTTCCATTGCCCCTGAGTCTTATAGCAATTATCAATTCAAGAAAAAATTTGGTTATCACGATCAGTTCGGCAGAAATATGCTGCAGATCAACCAAGGAACACTTTTTGGAACTCATAGTAGTTTTAGCGAAATGGGTGAACTCTATGGCGTTGATGCTACAGATTGGAGTTGGGGCGGTCTCTTTATGGATATGGATCTTGACGGGAATAAGGACATTTTTATAACCAATGGAATCCCACGTCGCCCGAACGATTTGGATTATATCAACTACACCTCCAACGAAACCTTTGATAATGGGCATAAGTATAATTTCAACCAAGTTCTGGAACGTATGCCTACGGGGAATGTACCCAACAAAGCCTTTAAAAATATAGGTAAAGGATTTAATGAGGTGTCCAAGACATGGGGCTTGGATCTAAATGGTTATTCCAACGGTGCTGCTTATGGAGATTTGGACGGTGATGGGGACTTAGACCTAATTGTAAATAACCTGAATTCCAAGGCAACCCTTTACAAAAACCACACCATTGAAAGAAAATCGGCCAATTTTCTTAAAATCCGATTGGAGGGAGCCAAAAACAACAGTTTCGGTTTAGGAGCCAAGGTTGTTGTCAATTCCCAAGGTAAAGAGCAAACTCAGGAACTTTTTCCTATTAAGGGATGGCTTTCATCCGTAGAACCTATAATGGTATTCGGGTTGGGTAAAAATGAGAGCGTTGATTATGTAAAAGTGGATTGGGGTAATGGTATGGTAGGAGAGTATAAGGATGTTCAAGCCAATTCTTCCCTTGTTCTGAAATATGACGATGCGATTCCTTTACCCGTGGACACTATCAATACTTCAGAGGACACATTTTTTACAAGATCAACTGAAATAGAAGAATTGTTGGATTATGTCCATGAAGAAAATGAATATATCGATTTTGATTACGAGACCCTGCTTCCCAAAATGATTTCAACCCAGGGTCCAAAGATGGCTGTTGCCGATATCAACGGCGATGGAATGGATGATTTCTTTATTGGAGGAGCCAAAGGCCAGGCCGGGGAACTGTTCGTCCAGCAAAATGACACCATCCACCCATTCATCAAGGTCGATACTGATGTCTTTTTTACAGATAGGGCCGAAGAGGATGTTGAAGCAACTTTTATCGACGTAAATAGGGATGGACTGCTTGATCTTTATGTGGTCAGTGGTAGCGGTGAAGTATTGGATGATTATACCGGTGCAGATAGATTGTATATGAATCTAGGTAATAACCAATTCGTGAAATCCAATCGACATCCACAGTTAAATTTCAATGGTTCCTGCGTAACAAAAGGAGATTTCAATAAAGATGGAATCATGGATTTATTTGTAGGCGGGCGATCCATACCAGGCTCATATGGTAAATACCCCTCTAGTAGGGTATTACTTGGAGATGGATATGGTAACCTGATAGATTATACCATGAAAATGTTCGGTGGAAATTTCACCTTGGGTATGGTTACCGATGCTGTATGGTTAGATCAAACCAAAGAATTGGTAGTAGCAGGAGACTGGATGCCGATAACAAAAGTGAATTTTAGCAGGGACACCATCACAATCAAGTCCATAGAAAGAACATCGGGTTGGTGGAATACTTTGGAAGCTTCCGATTTGGACGGTGATGGAGATGAAGACCTACTGGCAGGTAATCTTGGTTTGAATTCGTATTTAAAGGCCTCTTCGGAATATCCGGTAAACCTCTATGTGAAGGATTTTGACAACAATGGAAGTATCGACCCGGTAATGACGCACCATAAAGAGGGCGTTGAGGTATCTTTTTATAGCAAGGATGCTCTTTCCAGACAATTGGTGGCCATAAAAAAAATTTTCACCGACTATCAGAGCTTTGCACAGAGTCCATTTCATGAAATATTCACCAAGGAAGACCTTAGAGGAGCCGGGAGGTGGCAAGTCAATACTTTTGAATCCATGATGCTGATCAACCAAGGCAATGGAACCTTTGAACCAAAACCTTTGCCTGAGGCTATGCAAGTTGCTCCCATATTTGCATTTGTAACGGATGATTTTGATCAAGACGGCAACCAAGACATACTAGCAGTGGGGAATCAATTCGGGAACCAATTGGGGCTCGGAAAGTATGATGCCTCCTATGGACATTTTCTTAAAGGTAAAGGGAATGGGGTCTGGGAAGCAATGGATCCAAAGTTATCAGGCTTTGCAGTCGAAGGACAAGGAAGAAGTATAGCAAGATTAAAGTCCGGCAAGGGACAACAACTGTTGGTTGTTGGTAGAAACAACGCACCAATGATGGTATTCAAAAAAAATGGCAACCCATGAAAATGAACTATGCTATTATTATGGGAATCATGGTATTGTTTTCTTCCTGTGTTCAAAAGGAGGTTGGTGATTCAGCTAACATATTTGGGACGTTGCCAAGTTTGAAAAATGGGAAAATGCAGCAAATTTCCAGTTATGATCGAAATGGCGGCAACAATGATCGCATCAACATTCCTGCAGGAGAAACAGCGGAAATTGCAAATATAGAGGGGCCTGGGGTTATATCCAGAATATGGATGACCATAGATTCCCGTGACCCACACTTTCTCCGAAGAATCCTCTTGCGTATCTATTGGGATGATGAAACCACCCCATCCGTTGAGGTTCCCATCGGTGATTTTTTTGGGAGTGCGTTCCAGTACAAACACCACACCCCCATGTTCATTGGTATGTCGAGTGGAGGCTATTACTCCTATTTTCCAATGCCTTTCCAAAAACGGGCAAGAATAGAGGTGGTTAACCAGACTGGGTCTGAAGTATTCGCATTTTATTATCAAATTAATTATCAGAGCACTAAAGACATTCCAGAGAATATGGCCTACTTCCATGCCCAATGGAATCGTGATATACGTACCGATTACAAAGACAATTACACTGTCCTCGAGACCCAGGGCGAAGGTCATTTTGTTGGATTGAATTTTCATGGGCAACCATACAACAAAAGTTTGTTCTATCTCGAAGGAGATGAAATGATATACGTGGATGGGGAAGAATTTCCCTCTACTCATGGCACTGGGTTGGAAGATTACTTTACTAGTGGATGGTATTTTAAGAATGGTGAGTTTGATGCGGCTTTTCATGGATTGATACATATGGACTCCCTTGGAAGGGTATCTGCCTATAGACATCATATTATGGACCCTATTCCTTTTAAAGAATCCATAAAAGTTACTTTGGAACACGGACATGGAAATGAAGAGATTGTGGATTTTAGCACCACCGCCTATTGGTATCAAAAGGAACCGCATACGGAATATGGGGATATTGACAAAGCAGGTCTTAGAATACCCTTGCAACGACCTGTTCCAAATGGTGCTATCGAAGCGGAAGACCTAGAGGTTATAGGTGCAACAAAGCAAATAGAGGATATGTCGGATTATGGTAGTGATTGGAGCAGTGGACAGCAACTTTCGTTACATCCAAAGGAGGGCGAAAATACTCGATTGATTATTCCCAATGCCCTTGAACAGGAGTATAATCTTCAATTATATTTTACAGAGGGCCCTGATTATGGAATTGTATCTGTGAGTTATATGGGCAACAAAAATCAAAATATTAACGGGTTTGCACCTTCCATAACCCCTGGAAAGGTAGCAGAACTAAAAGGGGTCAAACCAATTGATCGAAACATCGTTTTGGACATAAAGCGTATGGGTAAATCATCGGAATCCAGTGGTTACAAAATTGGGTTGGATGCCATTGTGATGATACCCAAGCGAAACTACATACCCGAATGGTATATTATAGGTCCTTTTCCTAATCCCAGAGAGTCCGACGATTTAAGATATGGTCTTGATAAAGTATACCCACCGGAGAAAGAACTGGATTTAAACGCTGAATATCAAGGTGCGGAAGGGCAAACTGTCAGTTGGAAAAGGTTTAACGGAAAACCGGGTGGATATGGGATGGCCCTATGGAAACACTTTGACCCTTCCGAGTTCATTATCAGTTATGCAGTGACCCATGTTTATTCCCCCATAGAACAAACTGTTCCCTTGCTTATAGGGAGTGATGATGGGGCAAAGGTATTCTTGAATGATAAAGAAATCTATCGTTTCCTGGATGTTAGAATCGCAGCTCCCGATCAGGATAGGTTGGATATATCCTTGAGAAAAGGATGGAACAAACTTATGATAAAAGCAGAAAACAACTTTGGTGGCTATGCTTTTTATGCCAGGATAATTGATATCAACAATAATTTAAAATATAGTATAGATGGTAAATAAATTAGTGGATAAAATCAAAAGTGTGAGGGTTGCTTCACCCCTTATTACTATAAGCACTTATCATTTCTTGGGTATCCTTCAAAAAACTTTGCCCTTGGTATTGCTTGTAGGTGGCGCCATTAAGATAAATGCCCAACAACTCGTTAGTTTGGAGTTGGAAGAGAGTGATTTTGAGGTAATTTCGTTCAATTCGGAGATTTTCGTAGCGGAAGAGGGGGTGCCCGTATTTAGCTTCCGTTTGGACAATGAGTTGATTGATGCCAGAGAAATTGAACCCAGCTCCAAAATATCCGATGAAATTCAAATTTCATGGGAATCCCAAAGCATAAATGCAAAAGGGTTTGAAGGACAGGTACAATTTAAAAATATTGGAAAGGACACAGTATCTATAAGCAACGTAGTGCCTTTTGGAGAAAATCCTTCCCATACCTATATAACGGGAAAAGGAGACCACCCACTTTCCAGGACCCATTTATTTAGGCCTAATAAGAAACCAGTAAATGTTGTTGTTCCTGACAATGCTTGGGAATTGGGTTATGCCAGTATAACCTTGAAAGACGACATTTCCGTTTGCGCTTTGGTTCGTCGTACCAAATGGGAAGGTGCTGTGAAGAATAGGTTTGAAACCTTATTGGCCCCAGGAGGTAGTGTCACTTATACATTATATGCTGATTTGTTTAGTGGAATATGGCAAGAAGGGCTTCGGAAAATTTTTCAGGATAGACATCTATATGATGTGAAGGATTTTGACAATAGCTTGTATGAACGTGATGACCTTAAGTGGATTAGGGATGCTTATGTTATTCACCTGATGATGTCTTGGGACGAAGCTTTTTATGAGAAAGGGCATGGATATCAGTTGACCTCCTTTTTGGAAAAGGGCAAAAAGCTTTATGGTGGCGATGATATAATCGGTCTGTGGCCAACATGGCCCACGCTTGGTGTGGATCAAAGAAACCAATTTGATCTTTTCCGTGATCTTCCGGGTGGCTTGGAACGTATCAAAAAATTGGGAGAGGAGTCCAAAATGTTCGGGACTAAGCTCTTTTTATGTTATAATCCATGGGATGAAAGCTCTAGGGATGAAAACCATTATTCGGGAATGGCGGATTTGATATCGCAAACAGGGGCCATGGGAATGGTGCTTGATACCAAAGGCGAATCCAGTAAAGAACTCCAAGATGCGGCAGATAGTGTTCAAAGCGGAGTAATCATGTACAGTGAAGGTATGGCGGTTCCAAAGGATATGCAGGGTATCGTTTCGGGTAGGGTGCACAATGCACTATATTATGCCCCATTTCTGAACTTGAATAAGTTTATTAAACCAGAGTTTTCCATTTTTAGGGTTGCCGAGATATTTAAGGAGCCGATTCAACGTGAATTTGCAATTGCCTTTTTTAACGGACATGGGACTGAACTGAACATCTTTGCGCCTGGCAAACCATCTTGGGTAGAGGAACAATACAAGTATCTCGGACGAACCTCACGAATATTAAGGGAGCACACGGATAATTTTAATGCCCAGGGTTATGTTCCCTTGGTCCCGACCCTTTCCGATGATATTTATGTTAATAAATGGCCTTTGGGAGAAAAGACGGTTTACACAATATTCAGTTTGATTCCAGAAGGATTTAAAGACAAACTGTTCAAGGTTGATTTTCAAGAGGGATACCATTTTGTCGATGTATGGCATCATAAAGAATTGAATCCCACAGAACAAAATGGTTCATACTTTGTAGAGGTGGAAACCGATGCTTTCAATGCATCCTATCTTGGAACCAATAACGAGGGTGAGGTAGATTGTATCGTGAGGTTTCCGAAAATACTTCAGACCGAATTGGAAGGAGATGTTCTAGAGGTTGAGGCCAACCAAGGCGAGCATATCAAAATCTGGGCAGGGAAACCAGAATATGGAAAAGAGCCCTTGCAGCTCAAAGTGGGGAGCCACCGAATTCACTTACTGGAAGAGTTTGGAAGGTATGAGGGAAAATTTGTCGTTCAATTGTTTCAGGAAAACATATTGTTGGACGAAACCGTTCATACTATCAAGGCAGGTACTCCTCGGTTGGCCAGTAGTATAGAGCCCGCTATTGGTAAACGGGGAAAAGATATGGTCAAAATTTCATCAGGTGAGTTCACTTTTAAGGGAACCCATGGAGATGCATTTATCCCATATCCCGAATATAGGGAAGGAAAGAAATTTAAGATGAGAGGCTTCTATATGGACAAGTTTCCAGTGACCAATTCCCAGTTCAAGGAATTTATAGATGAAAGTGGTTACATACCTGATGATAATGTGAATTTTTTAAAACATTGGGTAAATGGAAATGTACCAAAGGGCAAGGAAGATTTTCCAGTGGTCTATGTAAGTTATGAAGATGCCAAAGCATATGCTAAATGGGCCAACAAACGATTGCCTACGGAATTGGAGTGGCAATATGCAGCACAAACCTCTGATTTAAGGGAATGGCCGTGGGGCAATGGTGAAGGTGTATATAGAAAAGAAGAGAAGGTTACCGAGACCCTGACCACCTATAAAATAATGGGAATAGATTCTGCTTATTGCAATTTGGGAGACGGAGAATTGGACGCGGTCGGGTCTTATCCTAAAGGAAAAAATCCCTTTGGTCTTGAGGATTTGGTCGGATCAGTATGGCAATTGACCAATGATCTTTACAAAAATGGGTCCTATGAATACATTATAATGAAAGGTGGGTCCTATTATAATCCCTCTTCAAGTTGGTGGTATGTACAAGGTGGTCCGAGAGAGCTGACTTATCGTCAGCACTTACTCAGAGTTTCTGAGGGCTTCGAGCGTAATGCCACAGTAGGTTTTCGGTGTATAAGGGATAAAGAATGAAAAAGAGAATAAACAACACGGTCTGGCTTGCTGCCATAATTGTATTCACCGGTGTTACGGGCTGTTCCAAAAAGGAAACCTATGTAACAATGGATAGGGAACAACTCTTGGATAAAATAAAAGGAGCTTGGGCAGCACAAACCATTGGGGTTACCTATGGAGGCCCAACAGAGTTTCATTTTACAAAGAGCAGGATTCCTGATACAGTACCCATTTCATGGTCGGATAGTTCACTATATAAAATGATGACCCGGAATCCTGCGGTTTATGATGATATCTATATGGACTTAACCTTCGTTGAAGTTATGGAAGAACATGGGTTGGACGCCCCGGCAAAAGCACATGCGGAGGCCTATGCCAAGGCTGGGTTTTGGTTGTGGCATGCAAATCAACAAGCCAGATACAATATATTACAGGGCATGTCACCACCAATGTCGGGTAATTGGAAATACAATCCCCATGCCGATGATATTGATTTTCAGATAGAATCGGATTTTATCGGGATTATGAATCCAGGTATGCCCAATACTGCAAAGACACTTTGCGATAAGGTAGGCCATATCATGAATTCTGGGGACGGCTATTATGGTGGATTGTTTGTTGCCGGGATGTATGCCCATGCTTTTGTGGACAACAATATTAAGGGCATTATAGAAAAAGCCTTGACCCTGATCCCTTCTGAAAGTACTTTTTATCAGTGTATTGCAGATGTTGTTATGTGGCATGAGCAATATCCCGGTGATTGGAAAAAGAACTGGGATCGATTGGAAAGTAAGTGGGGTTCTGATGTTGGCTGTCCATCCGGGGTTCTAAGAAATTATAACATTGATGCCAAAATCAATGCAGCCTATGTGGTAATAGGTCTTTTGTATGGCAATGGTGATTTTGGGAGGACTTTGGAAATAGCCACACGTTGTGGTCAGGACTCGGATTGCAATCCAGCGACTGCAGGAGCCATATTGGGTACTATTGTGGGATATCGACAAATCCCCGATGAATGGTCCAAAGGATTGAAGTCTATTGAAGAAATGGATTTTTTATATACTAGTACCTCATTAAATGAAGTGTACAATATAAGTTTTAAACATGCCCTGCAATCTATCGAACAAAATGGTGGTTTAGTGGGTGAGGACAATCTAAAAATAAAACTGCAAAAAGCAGTGGCAGCTCCATTAGAACAAAATTTCACGGGATATTTCCCAGACAAAAGAACTCCTTTACATATGGAATTGTCCATGGATAATCCCGATGGATTTGAAATGAAGTTTGATGGAACGGGTGTTGTTTTAACGGGAAAGGCATGGAACCATAATTTTAAATCACAATATGCATTGGAGACACCCGAAGAGACTTTGGGGGATTATGTGATGAGCGTCGACTTCTTTTTGGATGATAAATTTACCAAGACCATGCGGTTGCCAT
>Ga0070727_10001703_pt1 | contig 22625 bp, 17 predicted proteins | sample tdAd472_FD_66722 | JGI IMG/M metagenome (GOLD analysis project Ga0070727, IMG submission 66722) | Marine sediment microbial communities from the Atlantic coast under amendment with organic carbon and nitrate - tdAd47.2 | ecosystem: Environmental > Aquatic > Marine > Coastal > Sediment | place...
AGCGAGAGATTCACTAAATCCGCGTTCTCCAACTAACATCGTCACGATGAAGGTGGCATAAATGACATAGGTAAAACCAAACAAGAAATAAATACTGCCGAGATGGCATATAATTTTGGTGCTAGCAGCTTGAGGTTTATCAGAAAAACTTTTTCTGGCCACATTTGAACGGGTCGAACCCAGTGCTGATAGGCCTATTTGCTGGGGGCGGTTTTTAATAAAAAGCATGGCAATTAGCATAATCAAAATCGAAATCGCACCAAGAATTAACCAGCTTGAGCGCCAGCCTTGATCCGCGCCCAGGCGATAGTTGACCATTGGTATTAACCAGCCGCTAATGACGATAGCCAGCCCACTTCCGCTGGTAATCAAGCCAGCCGCTCGGCCCCTTAACGTCTGAGAGAACCAATGTGAAACCAATATCATAATGGGCACGTTGGCGGCTCCCGCACCAAAGCCGGTAATTAGATAGAGCGTCAATACACTCCAAAACCCCTGAGCTTCAGAAACACCTATCATTGAGATGCCGACAAGCAGAAGCCCTAATACAATAAGACGCTTTTCGCCAAAATAGCCAACCAGTAAGCCACTGATTAAGACGGCGGAGAGATAGCCGACAAAATTAAGGGTGGAAATCAGCCCCATTTCAGCATAATCGAGGCCAAGACTTGATCCCATCGCGGGTAACAGCATGCCCAGAGCAAATCTACCGAAACCCAAGCAGGCCAAAATGGTCAGCGTACCCGTAGCCACAATAATCCAACCATAATGAAATGGAAGTTTGTGGGAGAAATTTTTTATATCCAAAGGTTTCTCTTCAGGCTAAAGGTTGTTTGTCGAATGATTTATGCCGCAAAGACGGATCACTCGATAAAATGGGTGAAATTAAGCGTTGGCCGAATCCGGAAGCGTTCCAGATCGTACTGGAATTTTCTCACAAATCAACCAGCAATCTAAGTAGATGTGATATTTGTCAGGCATGAATGCTCATAAAAAAGGCCAGCAGAATACTCTGCTGGCCTTATCAGTAATTACTCGTCTGTGCTAGTAGTTAAATTTAACGCTTAGGGAGTACTCACGTTCTCTGGCGTAGGTGGATTCAGCATACGCGGCGCTAGCCGTTAGTGAAGAGTTTCCTGCTACGCGATAGGTTTCGTCAGTCAGGTTATTCACCGCTGCTATCACCTGCCAGGTCTCATCAGCTGAATACCAGGTGAGTGCAGCGTTAACTACGCTATAACTGCCCTGAGCGATTTCTTCGGTATTTTCCGCGTTGAAGTAAACCTTGCTGCGATATGACCAGTCGACCCGCGGCGTTAGTGATCCCATATCGCCAAGTTCAATTGAGTAGGCAACGCCAAGATTTCCTGACCAGTCAGGTGAGTGCGGCATTGCACTATTGAGAAACACACCACCATTGGCGATGAGTTCAGGGCTGAGTTCATCATAGTCACCATCAATATAGCCAAGGCCGCCAACGATATGAATTTGTGAGGTTGGCACCCAGGTCCATTCCAGTTCGAAACCATCAATAGTAGCTGCGCCAGCATTAAAGGTAATCGGCGAAAAGTCTTCACGAATGATAAACTGCAGGTCCGTGTAGTCCGTCGTGAAGATCGCGCCATTTAAACGAAGGGAACCGTCAAACAGATCCGTTTTAAAGCCGACTTCTATCGTTTCGGCGAACTCTGGGTCAAACTCTCGAACTTCGGGACCTGGCTTCACGTTTCGGGCATTAAAACCACCGCTTTTAAAACCCTCTGAATAGCTGACGTAAGTCATTATTTGATCGTTCCAGCGATAGGATAAATTGATCATCGGTGTCGTTTCGGTGATATCGTTTTCCACTTCTCCTGCGGGGAAGAAAGGAGTGCCGGCCGACACTGCTGCTGCCGCTCCGGCGGCAACAATGGGGAACAGCTCACCAGTGACAGGATGCAAATACATGCCGCCAGATTTTTCGCTATCAGCTATTGGAAATACATAGGTTGTTAAAGCACCTTGGTCTGGAGTAAACCGTTTAGTTTCTTCAGAACTGCGTAAGCCGATAGTCAGGCTTAGTGCATTACTAAAGTTATAGGTAGCTTGGGCGAATATCGCTTGCGTATCGTTATCGACGTCACCGCCTGTTTTAAAGTCTCCGAAGGTGATGGGGACGTAATAATCATCTGTTGCCTCTTCTTCAAAATAATAGAGACCGACCAGCCATTGCAGACGATCTTCCATTGCGGTACCGGAGAACTGCAACTCCTGACTGAATTGTTCCTGGGTATCATCATTTTGAGTATGCAAAATGGTGAAAGGTGTATTATCAGCATCACGCGATGCATACCATTCCATATCGCGATAGGCGGTAATAGATTTAATGCTTACCCAGTCTAAATCCCAGTCTATCGTTAGCTGAGTTCCCCAGCCCTCTAATTCGGAAGCGACGGGGAAAGTACCGTTGTTAGCGTAGGGGCCAGCATCCCATTGATTGTTGGCACAGCGTGGGTCAGCTAATTCTGTGCCAGGAGCAGGGCAGCCCGCCCGGGCGCTTGATGTGCTGGCAAATAAATTCCCGCTAGAGATGGAATTAAATACTTGAGGCGAGCCATTTTCGTCTTCTTTATTATAGTCAGCGGTCCAGAATAACCTAACATCGTCGTTAGGAGTCCAAAGCACTGCTGCTCTAGCGCCAACCGTATTATCATCACCCAAATCATCGCCGTCGACGAGACGCTTTACATAACCATCACGGTCGCGTTTGCCCACTGATATTTTAGTGAGGAGATTTTCGCTGATAGGCAAATTGATATCTGCCATCAGCTCGAGTTGATTATCACTACCTACTTTAATTTCAACTTCACCACCAAATGCTTCACTGGGTTTGCGTGTATGGATATCGATAGCGCCACCGATCGTATTGCGCCCGAACAGTGTACCCTGTGGCCCGCGTAGTACTTCGATGCGTTCCAAATCGGCAAAATCTAAAGTACCGCCTACGGAGCGTGCCATGTAGACACCATCGATATAGAGGCCAACACCTGGATCAGTCGAAGGTAAAAACTCAGTTTGCCCTATGCCCCGAATAAATATTTGAGATGAAGCATTGCTGCCGGATGATGGCGCTTGTGATGAGAATGAAAGGTTAGGTGTAATTTGTGAAAGTTGGTCAGAGGAGTGAATCTGGCGAACCTTCATTTCATTGGCGGTAAAAGCGGCAACTGACAGCGGTGTATCCTGTAGGTTTTCTTCCCTTTTTCGAGCCGTAACGACGACTTCCTCAATACCAAATCCTTTGGATGTATTTTCAGCAGCCATTATTCCCGGAGAAATGATAGCAGCAGCGCTGGTGTAAACGACGGTTTTTCCTACCCTTTTAAACGCAGATGATAGCAAATTTAGCTTTATCATTGGTTTGCCCCTATAGTTATATGTATTATATTGCATTTATTAGTAGCAAATTCTTTTTATTCCTATTAAGGAATGGCATTATTATACATTTGAAGGTGGGCTAGTCAATTAGTATGAACTATAAATCCTGTCATAGATCAAGTAATGATGCATTTTAATGCATCGTTACTAGTGAGAAGCTTCCTTGATATTTTGATTTTAGTTAACTTGGCGTGGTTTCGAGCAACCCGAAGGGGGTGGTGATAGGATATTGGGTTGTTGTTAAATATAAGTTGGAAGTAGTCGTTCTAATGTTGCCAGCGGATTATTGGCCCCATTGCCATTGGCAGCAGTAGCATTTACATTTTGCCGTTAGTTCCTTTACGCATTCATCGATCGAACGTCCGGACGTATTGATGGCCCAATTGGCCGCCATATAGTGAGGTTCGCGTTCCGTTAAGATTAGTTTTAAGTCCTCCATAGCGTGAGTGCTGTCTCTAAGCGGCTTGTTGTCGCCCTGTTTTAACACTCGGCTGATGTGGTCCTCAAGTTTGGCGCGTACCCATACGGTATAAAAAGAGCTGAGCAGATGGTCAAAGGTATCCTTCTCGGAGACAAGACTTCCGCCGACTTCCAGCACCATGGCGTCGTAATTATCCAAAACATAGTCCAATGCTTCACGCTCGAGCCGACAGTACGCGCGCTGTCCGAACATGGATAGGATTTCTTGTAGTTCGACTCCAGCCAGTCTTTCGATCACCTCTGCTAGAGAAACAAAAGGAATGCCCACCTCTTTGGCAAGTAATCGACCTAGAGTTGATTTACCCGCACCGCGCAGTCCGATAAGTGCAACGCCATGCACTGGGCCTTTGTTGTTGGCAAAGTGTTTAAGGAGCATTTCGTAAGCATTTTTTTCCTGCTCAAGAGAAAGTCCCGCTAGGAATTTTTTTAAGGGTGTGAGCTCTATTTCGGGGCTATTTTCTTTAGGTAAAAAGCTATTAAAGGTGACACCCATTGATGCCGCTAATCGCCATAGAAGAGCAATTGAGATATTGGCTTTACCTGTTTCCACTTGGGCGAGATATCGTTCTGAAATATCTGACTTCTTTGATAAGTCTTTTCGTGTCATGCCGCGCTGCGCCCTCATTTCGCGCACGAGATCGGCAATCTGAGACATATATTCCGTGTAGGATATCGTGTCGGTCGGCTGATTATTTTGTGGCATCAGGGCATTTTCTGGCATGAGGAAAGCATCTTATATTTAAATTTAAGCATATGAATTGACGGTATTATAGTACATGCTTGCCTACAAAAACACGTACTTTGTATTAGTGATGTTCAAATCAACCTAATAAAAAGTGATTTCAAGCATATAATCTGCATAATAATGCAAAAATAGCGATGTTTATCTTAAAATGATAGTGTAATATAATACACTAATATTTTGCTGGACATGTTCATGTAATGGTGGGCAGATTTTAAAAAAATTAGTCTTAGGGTGGTCTATCGGGGGATGGGCGGTGCAAGCCAAAGACTATTAACAAAAATACGAGAGGATATGCTGTGGGAACCCGAGAGATAACAAGAGATCAGTTTGTAGCGCACCATATGCCACCAAGAGATCAATGGCCTGACTTTATCCATGAGTTGAAATTGCCAAGCCCTTATAATTGTGCAGAGCAACTGTTAGATCGTAGCATTGAGGAAGGGCATGCAGAAAAGGTGGCGATTTACTCTGATTTTGGTAATTGGACATATCAACAATTACTGGAAAGGAGTAACCAAATCGCCAATGTGCTCGTGAATGATTTAGGTTTAGCGCGAGGCAATCGCGTCTTACTACGTTCGATGAATAACCCTATGTTAGCTGCCTGCTGGCTTGCGGTGGTGAAAGCTGGCGGCGTCGTTGTAACGACAATTGCGATGCTTCGCGGTAAGGAAATTGCCACTATTGCGGCGCAAAGTAAGTCGCGCTTTGCGCTTTGCGACCACCGTTTAAAGGATGACATGCATGCAGCACTAGAGATTTCTGAAGAGCTAGAGGAGGTCATCTATTTTAACGATGCGGATGCTAGTAATGGGTTAGAGTTTTTGATGCAGAAGCATCCGGTCACTTTTGAAAATGCTCAAACAGAAGGTTCTGACATTGCTATGATCGCGTTTACTTCGGGTACGACGGGTAAGCCGAAGGGCGCATTACATTCACATCATGCCATTCTTGCGGTCTGTGAAACCTTTTCTAAACAGGTGCTAAAACCGGTGCCGGAGGATATCTTCGTTGGTACACCTTCATTGGCTTTTGTCTATGGGCTAGGCGGCTTATTGCTGTTTCCTTTGCATGCTAGAGCCGCTGTTGCACTGTTGGAAGATGTACGGGTTAACGCATTACTTGAGGCGATAGATAGATATAAAGCGACGGTTTTTTTTACTGCGCCGACCGTCTATAAGGTATTGCTTGGTATTTGTGATGATCCACGTTTGTCCTCATTAAAAAAATGCGCGTCGGCGGGCGAAGCTTTGCCAGGATTTGTCAGCCAAACTTGGTTAGATAAAACGGGGGTGCGCGTTATTGATGGTATTGGTGCCACGGAACTGTTACATGTGTTCCTTGCGGTTCAGCATCCTGATGACCCTGTCGGTTCTTTGGGGAAAGCGGTGCCGGGTTATGAGATTCGTGTCTTGGATGATAATGGGAAAGATAGCCCCGTTGATGAAATTGGTTACTTGGCGGTGCGAGGCCCGACAGGTTGTCGTTATCTGAACGATGATCGGCAGGCTCAATATGTGGTTGATGGTTGGAATATTACTGGCGATACGGCAAAAATGGACGCTCAGGGATACATTTGGTATCAAGCACGTAATGACGGGATAATTGTGTCCTCTGGTTATAATATTGTCTCGCCAGAGGTGGAAGGTGTGGTCAGTCAACATCCGGCAGTTGCTGAGTGTGGGGTAGTCGGGGTGCCAGATCCTGAACGGGGTAATATTGTCAGAGCCTATGTGGTGTTGAAAGAAGGTTTTGAAGCTAACCAAGCCCTAATCAAGGATATCCAAGATTTCTCTAAGCAGAATGCCGCGCCTTACAAATATCCACGTTCGATTGAGTTTATTGATGCATTGCCACGAACTCCAACAGGTAAGGTGCAACACTTTGTTCTTCGTGAACTAGCGAAAGAGTCTCAGGCTGGTGAGTAAGACTAGGCTCGGTTTGAAACCGTCACAATACGTGTTTTAGCAATATTTTCTCTTAGGATACGGATTAATATGACGGCAAAGTCTTGTCTTTCTGTTGCAGGCGTCAATCTTGAGGTTGCTTGGCACGGGCCGCAAACAAATCAAGCACCAACGCTAATCTTTCTGCATGAAGGCTTGGGCTGTGTCGAAATGTGGCACGATTTCCCGCGCAAACTGGCTAAGCTGACGGGCTGTTGTGCCCTGGTCTATAGTCGACAGGGTTATGGCGGCTCGGACCCCTGTGCCATTCCGCGCCCGCTTTGCTATATGCACGACGAAGCTCTACGAGTGCTGCCAGACGTATTAATAGCCGCAGGGATTCAAAAGCACATTTTAATAGGCCATTCCGATGGCGGATCGATTGCTATTATCAATGCTGGGGGCGCTCAGCCGAACGGCCTTCTAGGGCTCATAACAGAGTCTGCACACGTTTTTTGCGAAGCACTTTCTGTGCAATCAATTACTGCGGCCAAGTGCGCTTTTGAGCAGGATGGGCTTGATTTAAAGTTACAAAAATACCATCACGAAAATACCCACTGCGCATTCTGGGGCTGGAATAAGGCATGGTTAGATCCTGATTTCATGCATTGGAACATTGAAGAATATTTGCCCAAAATTACGGTACCGATGTTAGCGATTCAAGGGGTTGAGGATCAGTACGGAACAGAGGCTCAAATGACGGCGATTAACTCTCAGGCAGGCTCAGAAGTAGAAATTTGCCTACTGGAAAACTGCGGACATTCACCGCATCGTGAACAGGAAGCCGAGACATTGCGCGTGATGCAGCGCTATATATCGAGGCTCATTGGTGTCTAAAGATAAACTGTTTACTTTTTTGTTTGATTAGGTGCGTAAAGTATTCACGGTTCTTATATCCGCTATTAACTTCCTAAACTAGCCTAACTTGTTGATTTATCTATCCGAGTTTTTTCTTCATTATTGTGCGTTTCTTTTGCAAATACATTATAATTCACGGCCCTGAATTTTAGCTGGAAGGTGGCGTTTGGTGGCGACGGCATAAGCGGGATTGAAGGCTACTTGCCTCGTTTTTGGAGTACTCACCGAACCGCACTTCTGCTTTAATAAACCTATAGCTTTTTGATATTGATAAGGCGAGCCAACGGTGGCCAACCTTAATTTCTATTTAAGAAGCACTCTAAATAAAGGAGATAAATTGTGAAACCAGCGGTGAGAGTTGCGGTAACCGGTGCGGCCGGAGGTATTGCCTATTCGTTGATTTTTAAAATTGCATCTGGCGAAATGCTGGGCGCTGACCAGCCCGTTATTTTGCATTTGGTAGAAATTCCCCAAGCAATGAAAGCACTGCGTGGTGTTGCCATGGAGTTGGAAGATTGCGCATTTCCTTTGGTTCAGCAGGTCAATGTCTATGATGATCCAAACGCAGGTTTCTCTGGCGTGCATTATGCGCTATTAGTGGGTGCGCGACCTCGTGGGCCTGGCATGGAGCGCAAGGATTTGCTGACTGAAAATGCAAAAATCTTTTCAGTTCAAGGTAAAGCGTTAAATGATAATGCCAATCCCGATGTGCGTGTGCTGGTAGTAGGTAACCCGGCTAACACCAACGCTCTTATCGCTTCACGTAATGCACCTGATTTAAGTCCGGCGCAATTTACCGCAATGACCCGGTTAGACCACCAGCGCGCCAAAGGTATTTTAGGAAATAAACTGGCAACTAATTCGAGTGATGTAAAAGGCGTCATCATTTGGGGCAACCATTCAGCGACACAGTATCCTGACCTGCATCATGCGTCTATTCATGGTACGCCCGTTCTCGAAGCAGTAGATGAAGCTTGGTATACAGAAGAATTTATTTCATTGGTTCAGCAGCGTGGCGCTGCCATTATTAATGCGCGTGGTGCCTCCAGCTCTGCTTCGGCGGCGCAGGCAGCGATTGATCATATGCGTAGCTGGGCTTTAGGGACTGGTGATGACTGGGTGAGTATGGCAATTCCGAGTGATGGTAGCTATGGTGTTGAAACGGGCATCATTTACTCCTTCCCTGTGCGCTGTAACTATGGTCGTTATGAAATTGTGCAGGGATTAGAGGTTAGTCAATACTCGCGTGGCAAAATGAAAGCAACTGAAAAAGAACTGCTGGAAGAGCGCGCGGCTATTAATGACTTATTGCCTGCAGAAACGGCGGCGCGCATGGCGGATCCTTTTGGTCGAGCCAATGCCACCAATGATTTAGATGCTGAGTGCCTACGTATTAACAATCCGGTCGTACAAACAGATCGTATTTGCTAGAATACTGCCCCGACTGTAAATTTATCGATTAATAAGGCGCGTTCATACGCGCCTTATTTCATGTGGCCTTTGGTAGGGGTCACCACTGAAGTAAGGAAATATCATGCCTGTTATTACACTTCCCGATGGTTCCCAGCGAGTTTTTGAACAGCCTGTTTCAGTTTATGAAGTGGCGTCAAATATTGGCCCTGGGCTGGCTAAGGCAACTTTAGGTGGCGCTGTGAATGGCGTGCCAGTGGATGCCCATGATTTGATTCATGAAGATGCAAGTTTGACTATTTACACGTCAAAAGATCAAGCGGGGCTTGAGATTATCCGGCACTCCTGTGCACATTTGCTAGGCCACGCGATTAAGCAGTTGTGGCCGGATACAAAAATGGCGATTGGCCCGGTCATTGATAATGGCTTTTATTATGATATTGATCTTGAACGGCGGGTTACCGACGAGGATATCGTTCTATTAGAAGAACGTATGAAAAAACTGGCGCAAACCCATTACGATGTGGTTAAGAAGAAGGTCAGCTGGCAAGAAGCCTATGATACCTTTGCTGAGAGGGGGGAGTCTTACAAGCTGGAGATTCTGGAGCGAGATATCGGCAAAGATGATTGTCCCGGGCTTTATCACCACGAAGAATACATTGATATGTGCCGTGGCCCCCATGTGCCGAATATGCGTTTTTGTGAGCACTTTAAACTGATGCGAGTTTCTGGTGCTTATTGGCGCGGAGACTCATCAAACCAGATGCTGCAGCGCATATATGGCACCGCATGGCCGGATAAAAAGCAGCTTAAGGGCTATCTGAACTTTTTGGCGGAAGCGGAGAAACGTGATCATCGCAAACTGGCGAAGAAGATGGATCTATTCCACCTTCAAGAAGAAGCGCCGGGAATGGCCTTCTGGCATCCTAAAGGCTGGGCTATTTATCAGGCGGTTGAGCAATACATGCGCAAGATTCAGCAAGATAACGGCTATCAGGAAATTAGAACGCCGCAGCTGGTAGATTACTCACTGTGGGAAAAGTCCGGGCATGCCGATAAGTTTGGGGATGAGATGTTCTCTTCTCAGTCTGAAAATCGTCATTATGCCGTGAAACCAATGAACTGCCCTTGCCATGTGCAGGTATTCAATCAAGGGTTACGTAGCTACCGGGACTTGCCTTTGCGGCTGGCGGAGTTTGGTTCCTGTCACAGAAATGAGCCGTCAGGAACCTTACAAGGGTTAATGCGAGTGCGTGGCTTCACCCAGGACGATGCGCACATATTTTGCACCGAAGATCAGATCCAGGAAGAAGTGGCTACCTTTATTGATTTGCTTTACAGCGTTTATCGCGATTTCGGTTTTGACGAGGTTTTGATCAAGCTCTCCACCCGTCCTGAAAAAAGGGTTGGCGCTGATGAAGTTTGGGATAAAGCCGAACATGCGCTTGAATTGGCGCTCAACAATAAAGGTATGGAGTGGGATTTGCAGCCTGGCGAAGGTGCATTTTATGGGCCGAAGATCGAGTTTTCGCTGAAAGATTGCCTGGGGCGAGTGTGGCAGTGCGGTACGATTCAGGTGGATTTTTCGATGCCTGGCCGATTGGATGCGCAATATGTCGCCGAAGATGGCAGTCGACAGATTCCGGTAATGTTGCATCGGGCAATACTTGGATCCTTTGAGCGTTTTATCGGTATTTTAATCGAAAACTATGCGGGCTCAATGCCGGTTTGGTTGGCTCCGCAGCAGGCTGTGGTGATGAATATTACCGACAATCAGAGCGAATATTGCCAAAATATTGAAAAAACCTTAAGAAATAAAGGATTTAGAGTCATTTCGGACTTGAGAAACGAGAAGATCGGCTTTAAAATTCGCGAGCACACGATTCAGCGCATCCCCTATTTGTTGGTGGCGGGGAATCAAGAGCTGGAATCTGGAACTCTTGCGGTGCGATCCCGCTCAGGTGAAGACCTGGGAATAATGGATATAGACGCCTTTTGCGAGCGGCTGGCGACGGAAGTTGAACGTCGTGGTCGGAACGTTTAGGCCTGTTAGTTAATTTTATAGGAGTACTGCTTCATCAATATGAAAAGCCGAAAAAATAAAGCCGCGATTAACGAAGAGATCGAAGCGCCAACCGTGAGGTTGGTTCTTGCGGACGGAGAACAAGGTGGTATCGTACCTCTGGCAGAAGCAATCGCAGCGGCAAAAGCGGCAAATTTAGATTTGGTTGAAATAGCGGCGGATGCGGAGCCTCCGGTTTGTAAAGTCATGGATTATGGTAAAAAGCTATTCGATGAAAAGAAGCAGCAGGCGGCTAACCGGAAAAAACAGCGGCAGACGCAGGTAAAAGAAATCAAGTTTCGACCAGGGACGGAAGAAGGAGATTATCAGGTAAAACTACGCAACCTGATACGTTTCCTAGAAAACGGGGACAAGGCCAAGGTAACCTGTCGGTTCCGTGGCCGGGAAATGGCCCATCAGGATATCGGTATGAACCTTATGAAGAGGGTGGCGGAAGACTTGCAAGAATACGGCACAGTCGAATTGCAGCCCAAACCGGAAGGTCGTCAGATAACAATGGTGCTCACCCCAACTAAGAAGAGGCGCTAGTTAGCGTTTCATATTTTAACCTAAAGTGAAAATGCGAGTTAAATAAGATGTCTAAGATTAAAACAAACAGAGGTGCCGCCAAGCGCTTTAAGAAAACGGCGAATGGCTTTAAGCACAAACAGTCCTTCAGAAGTCACATTCTGACGAAAAAAAGTACTAAGCGTAAGCGTCAATTACGCCCAATGCTGCAAGTTCATGGTGCAGATGTTGGCTTAATTAAGCGCATGCTGCCCAATACTTAATTTTTTGCTAACAGAATTCTGAGAGGACTAATCAATGCCACGTGTTAAAAGAGGTGTGACGGCACACAAGCGTCACAAGAAGATATTAAAACAGGCTAAAGGTTATTATGGTGCACGTAGCCGTATTTACCGAGTCGCCAAACAGGCCGTTATTAAAGCGGGTCAGTATGCCTACCGTGATCGTCGTCAGCGTAAACGACAGTTTCGCGCGCTTTGGATTACCCGTATCAATGCTGCCGCCAGAGATAATGGCTTGTCTTATAGCCGCTTAATTGCCGGTCTAAAGAAAGCATCGATCGAGATTGATCGACGCGTGCTGGCAGATTTAGCCGTCCACGAAAAAGAAGCTTTTAGCGCCATTGCTGAGAAAGCAAAAACAGCTCTGGCCGCCTAGTTGAGTGTAGGTGCGACTTTATTCGCATTGGTTTAGGTGTTAATAAGGTTCGATTTTAGTAGAGCCTACTGAAACTAATCTACTGTGTTGCAATAGGGGGAAGGGCAGTCGCTCTTCCCCCTATTTTTTCGGAGAAAATGAATGGAAAACCTGGAATCCCTGGTTGCACAAGCCAAATCGGCAATTGACGCCGCAGCCGATGCACAGGCATTGGATCAGGTGCGTGTGCAATACCTGGGAAAAAAAGGCGAGCTAACCCAGTTGTTAAAGAGCTTAGGCAATCTGTCTGTCGAGGCACGGCCTCAGGCGGGCGCAAGGATAAATGAAGCAAAACAACAGCTCCAAGAAGTCATAAACTTGCGTAAAAATGGTCTTAGTGATCAGCTATTAAATCAGCGTCTCGCTGCAGAAACCATTGATGTGACCTTGCCCGGTCGGGGTCAACAGCCTGGGAATTTACACCCGGTCACGAAGACACTTGATCGTATTGAGGCTTTTTTCTCTCACTTGGGTTATGAAGTTGCTCAGGGTCCGGAGATTGAAGATGATTACCATAATTTTGAAGCCTTAAATATTCCCGCGCATCATCCCGCCAGAGCGATGCACGATACCTTTTACTTTGATGCACACACGCTGTTGCGGACTCACACCTCGCCCGTGCAAATTCGGGTCATGGAAAGCGGCGAGCCGCCTTTCGGTATTATTTGTCCTGGTCGGGTGTATCGCTGTGATTCGGATCTGACGCACACGCCCATGTTTCACCAGGTCGAAGGCTTGTTAGTTGACGAAGGTGTTAGTTTTGCTGATCTGAAAGGAACGGTTGCCGAGTTTTTAAAGGTATTTTTTGAAAAAGAACTGGCAGTGCGATTCCGGCCTTCTTACTTTCCGTTCACAGAGCCTTCCGCAGAAGTCGATATTGAATGTGTAATTTGCGGTGGTGAAGGGTGCCGTGTCTGCAGCCACACTGGATGGATTGAAATTATGGGTTGTGGCATGGTGCATCCCAATGTCTTCACCTCGGCGGGAATTGATGCTGAAAAGTACACAGGTTTCGCTTTTGGTATGGGTGCGGAAAGGTTAGCGATGCTACGTTATGGTGTTAATGATTTGCGCTTGTTTTTTGAAAATGATTTGCGCTTTTTGTCGCAGTTCAATTGAGAATGACGCAAATAAGACCTGCTGACACAGGGTCAGTATTAGAAAATTGTTTATACAGGTCCGTCTTGTGTTAATCAATATCATTAGGTTAAGAAATGAAATTCAGTGAAAAGTGGATAAGGGAATGGGTTAATCCCGACATCGATAGCCAGCAGTTGGTCGCCCAATTGACGATGGCTGGTCTTGAGGTGGATGGTATCGAGTCGGTTGCTGGCAAGTTTGAAGGTGTTGTCGTCGCCGAAGTTATAACAAAAGATGCACATCCAGATGCAGATAAATTAAGCCTTTGTAAAGTTTCTACCGGCCAGCAGGAGTATCAGGTAGTTTGTGGTGCACCCAATGTACGTGCCGGTGCCAAAGTTGTCTTGGCGGAAGTTGGTGCCATACTGCCTGGTAACTTCAAGATTAAAAAAGCAAAATTACGCGGTGTGGAATCGCATGGCATGCTCTGTTCCGAAAAAGAGCTGGAATTGAGCGACAATCATGAAGGCATCATCGAGCTGGCGGATGATGCGCCAGTTGGTCAGGATATTCGAACTTATCTAGACTTAAATGATAACTGTATCGATATTGATCTGACGCCAAACCGGGGCGACTGTTTGTCTATCGCAGGGTTAGCGCGCGAGCTAGGGGTGTTGAATAAGTTGCCGGTTGCGGCAGTAGATATTCCGGCCGTTGCACCAAGCATTGATGATTGTTTTTCAGTGGTGGTTGATGCGCCAGAGGGTTGCCCACGCTATGTTGGTCGAGTGATTCGTAATATTAACGCCAATACTAGTGCGCCTCTTTGGATGCAAGAGCGTTTGCGTCGCAGCGGGTTGCGCAGTATCGATCCGGTAGTGGATGTGACCAACTATGTCATGTTGGAACTGGGTCAGCCCATGCACGCTTTTGACCTTGAGCGGTTGCAAAAAGGCATTCGAGTGAGAATGGCTGGGCCTGGCGAAAAGCTCACCCTGCTTGATGGTCAGGAAGTGGCATTGAAGGCTGAAACCTTATTAATTACCGATGAATCGGGGCCGTTAGCGATGGCCGGTATTATGGGCGGTATTAATAGTGGGATATCAGACAATACACAGAATATATTTCTTGAAAGCGCTTTTTTCGCACCTCTAACAATCGCAGGAAAAGCTCGTAGTTATGGATTGCACACTGACTCTTCGCATCGTTTTGAGCGCGGAGTGGATTTTCAAGTTCAGTCAAGAGCCATTGAACGCGCTACCCAGCTACTACTGGAGATAGTGGGTGGTGAACCGGGGCCGGTCTCTGAAGTCTCATCCGATGCGCATCTTCCGGTTGCAGCGGTTATCGAATTAAGAAAGAAGCGCATCACCAGCCTATTAGATTTGGCGCTTCCAGATCATGAAATCGAAGGTATCTTGACGCGATTAGGGATGGTGATTCAGACCAAAAATGGAGAGGGTTGGCGCGTGCTTGTTCCTTCTTACCGCTTTGATCTGTCGATAGAAGCCGATTTAATTGAGGAAATCGCGCGCGTCTATGGATACGACCTTGTTCCGGTCAAATTGCCACAGGTTTCCTTAAAGTCTCGTCCCAAAAGCGAGGCCGTGATTGGTTTAAGTCAAATGCGTGGCCTGCTGTTAGCGCGAGGTTACTTTGAAGCGATCACCTATAGTTTCGTCGATCCTAAATTACAGGCTCGGTTTGATAATAGCGATCAAGGAATAACACTGGCTAACCCCATTTCTGCAGATATGTCGGTGATGCGAACGTCGCTGTGGCCGGGCCTGATTCAAGCACTGCAATATAACCAAAACCGGCAGCAGGAGCGTATTCGCCTGTTCGAGTCGGGGTTGGTGTTCAGGAAGACAGAAAAAGGTATCGAGCAAGTTGCAAAACTGGGCGGAGTAATTGTTGGTGGTCAAACGCCGGAAAGTTGGGCGAATGCAAAGGCAACTAGCGATTTTTATGACGCCAAGGGTGATGTGGAGGCGATTTTAAGTTTAGGAGGGAATATCGATTCCTATGAATTTATACCTTCCACAGATCATGCGTTGCATCCTGGTCAGAATGCTGTAATTATGCGCGAAGGTGAAGCGGTTGGCAGGATAGGGGCGTTGCACCCGTCTATAGAGCAGGCACTGAGTATAAAAGGGCCGGTCTATCTGTTTGAAATAGAACTAACAAAAATTGAGTTGGGTGTTGTCGCTTATTTTGAGCCGCTCTCTAAATTTCCTGAAGTTCGTCGAGATTTGTCTATAATTGTTGATAAGTCAATACAGTTATTGGCGGTTGATAAACAAGTGCGACAGGATGCAGGGGAGTCATTAGTGAGTCTGACCTTATTTGATCTTTATCAGGGCAAGGGGATTGATCCAGATCGAAAAAGCCTTACTTTAGGCTTGACGTGGCAGCACAGATCACGCACTCTTACGGATGATGAAATTTCTCGGCTCGTTGATAGCATTATCAACAACTTAGAAAAACAATTTAATGCAGAATTGAGGGGCTAGTCATGGGCGCTCTAACCAAAGCCGCAATGGCGGAAAAGCTTTTTGATGAGTTGGGTCTTAACAAACGCGAAGCGAAAGAAATTGTTGAGATGTTTTTTGGTGAAATCAGCCAGTGCTTGATTAATAATGAACAGGTAAAATTGTCCGGTTTCGGTAATTTTGACCTGCGCGATAAGAAAGAACGCCCAGGGCGAAACCCAAAAACTGGCGAGGATATTCCTATCTCGGCTCGGCGCGTGGTTACCTTTCGGCCCGGTCAAAAATTAAGAGCAAAAGTGGAAGATTATGCTGGAACCAAGCCATAACGACGAGTTACCGCCAATACCTGGGAAACGCTATTTTACCATCGGGGAAGTCAGCGATCTCTGTAGTGTGAAACCACACGTGTTGCGCTATTGGGAGCAAGAATTTCCACAGCTAAAGCCAGTAAAGAGGCGAGGTAATAGGCGCTATTATCAGCGCCAGGATGTGTTGGTAATCAGACAGATTCGTAGTCTTCTTTATGATCAAGGCTTCACGATTGGTGGTGCGCGACTGCGCTTAACCAGCGAAGACAGCAAGGAAGATACTAATCAGACGCAGCAAATGATCCGCCAAATGATCAGCGAGCTTGAGGACGTGTTAGGCGTTTTGAAATCTTGATAGTCACTCCTGCTTAAGTTGTCTTTATTTTTGCATTTAGAAAGTGTTGCCGTTATTACACAAGACTCCCGAAAAACCCGGGTTTATCTCTCCGCTAATTATTCCAAAGCATTACATCTTAGGTTATCATGGCGCCCGCCTTTGCGGCGCGGTTACATATCGGGGCGTAGCGCAGTCTGGTAGCGCACTACACTGGGGGTGTAGTGGTCACAGGTTCAAATCCTGTCGTCCCGACCAATTCCTCTAATAAAAAAGGAAGGTTGAATTTTAAGCTTATGGAAGGTGTTGTTAAGTTGGATAAATATTGGCAAAACAAAACTTTCTATGCGAAATAAGCTTTAGGACTAGTAATACGAGTCTGTTCGACAAAGATCAAGTATTTACAATAGCGTTATCGCAGGAAGGATAGAATGAAAAACTTTGCCCTGATCGGTGCTGCAGGCTATATCGCACCTCGCCATATGAAGGCTATCAAAGAAACGCAGAATAATCTGGTTGCTGCGCTCGACCCAAATGACTCGGTGGGTATTATTGATAGTTATTTTCCTGACGCCAATTTTTTTACAGAGTTTGAACGTTTCGATAGGCATGTTGATAAGTTACAACGAAAAGCTAAGTATATTGATTACGTATCCATCTGCTCCCCCAATTACCTTCATGATTCTCATATTCGCTTTGCCTTACGTTCAGGTGCCGACGCTATCTGTGAAAAACCGCTGGTGCTAAACCCATGGAATATTGATGTCTTAATAGATGATGAAAAAGACTCTGGGCAAAAAGTTAACACGATACTGCAGTTACGCTTACATCCAAGCATTATCGAGCTTAAACAGAAGGTTGAAAGCGCGCCAAAAGACAAAAAATATGATGTTGATTTAAGCTATATCACGTCACGCGGTAATTGGTACAACGTATCCTGGAAAGGAGACCAAAAGAAGTCGGGTGGTATCGCCACTAATATAGGGGTGCACTTTTATGACATGCTGCACTTTATTTTTGGCAAACTTCAGAGCAATGTTGTGCACCACTCGAGCGAAACCAAGACCGCAGGTTATCTGGAATACGAACATGCACGTGTGAGATGGTTCTTATCTGTCGATCTTGATGATGTCCCTGCAGAAGTTAGGATGGCTGGTCAACGTACTTATCGAAGTATTACGGTCAATAATGAAGAAATCGAATTTTCCGGTGGTTTTACTGATCTCCACAACCGTAGTTATGAAGGAATATTGGCCGGAAAGGGTTTTGGGCTTGAGGATAATCGCATAGCTATCGAAACGGTTGCTGATATCAGAAATGCGAAACCTGAGGGTTTGATTGGTGACTATCACCCTATGTTAAAACGCGCCTGCGTCTAATGAACCTTTGGTTGGGGTCTTTAGCATGACAAAAGAAGTGTTTATTCATGATTCGGCTATTGTTGACGAAGGAGCCAGAATTGGTGATGGATCAAGGATTTGGCACTGGGTGCATGTGTGCGGTGGAGCCAAAATTGGAGAAGGGTGCTCTTTGGGACAAAATGTCTTTATAGGGAACAGGGTCGTTGTTGGCGATAACGTCAAGATACAGAATAACGTGTCGGTCTACGATAATGTGACGCTGGAAGATGATGTGTTCTGTGGCCCTAGCATGGTTTTTACCAACGTCTACAACCCTCGGTCTGCTATTGAAAGAAAGAATGAATATCGAGATACGCTGGTTAAACGTGGCGCGTCACTGGGTGCCAACTGCACTATCGTCTGTGGTGTAACCATCGGCCAATTTGCCTTTGTTGGAGCAGGCTCGGTGGTCAATAAAGATGTGCCAGATTACGCTTTGGTTGCCGGAGTTCCAGCTAAGCAGATTGGTTGGATGAGTGAGTATGGGGAGAGGCTTGATTTGCCTTTGGATGGGGATGCGTCATGTGCTTGTAAAAATACTGATGAAATATATTATTTGACTGGCCGTATACTGGCCAAACAGAGCTAAGTTGGTTAAATGGGCAATAGTCAAAGTCCGTTTACTTTACTACGCATTAACTCCTATTTATTTTGTTCGTTGTCTTTAAGACTATAGTACATAGTTTTGTAATATATTTTCTATTCTTCAAACTGCCAAAAATTAGATAAATATGTCTGTTTTAATTTGTTGTAATTTAAAGTACTACAGAGCTTTATCGTTAATTTTGTCTTCTTAGGTATGTGGAAAAAGAGTAACACTACGTTATTTTTGATTAAGCTTGTCAAATAGTTAGAGAGCTTATATGGGTGGGTTTTTACTTTTATGAGAGTTGCTGCACAGCATATCACCCAGTACATTTCGCTATTGTTTTTAATGCTGTCTGATGTTAGGCGGTATTTAATCAAAGATTTATTTTTTGTTGTTTTTACTTCATTTGCTTCGACTATTCTTCAAGTTCTAGGCTTTATTTCAGCTATCCGCTACTTTGCGATAGTAGACCATAACGGCACGGGATATTTACTGCATAAATTATTCCAAATTGAGAGCGGTAATTTGGAAGTTGTGTTAGTGGCATTAGCCGTAGGGGTAGCGCTGGGTTTAAGTAGTTTGCTTGGGTATTTGGGGAGAGTCTCATCTATTTCAGTTTCTACCAAATATGAATTACTTTGTTTTTACAGGGTATTGAAACGCTTAGAAATAAAAAATTTAGTGTTGTCACGGCCCTATAAGGAAGAAGATCTACGTAAGATTATAAATGCTAATACAAAAATATGTGGCAGAGCAATGCGAAGTTTATTTTCTGCAATTTTACCATTATTTGTATTTTTAACATGTGTCATTATCGCTTTTATATTGGAGTCTCTATTAACAGGAATAATGTTGTTAATTTTATTAATTTCATTGCCTTTAATATATAAGTTTAACCGCGCCGGTATTAGTGCATCGAGTGAACTAGAAGGTAACAATGTATTGGCTAGTAGGGAGAAGAGTAAACTAATTTCACAAATACTTCTTGTTGGTTCAGAAGCTAGAGTTCCTCAGCAATTAACTTATTATGAATCCTCGCTGAGTAGTTTTAGTGAGAGGCTTAAGTCTGTTGAGAAGTCTAGGTCTACAGCCCAAACTGTAGTTGCAATATCTTTCATATTTCTTGTTTTATTTGCGGGGATTAATTCTGGTTCAAACGAACATAAAATTACATTCTTACTTGGATATTTTTTAGCTCTACGTTTTGGGTTAAATAGTGCAGTATCACTTATTTCTGTTGTGTCAGGGTTTAGTTTATTGTGCCCTAAAATAAAAGAATATTTTGACTTGTTGTCTGTTGCTGTCGAAAGTAAAGAAGATAGATTAAAAAAGGAGAGTGGTCAGGGTAAGATTAAACTTACTTTCCGTCTGGCCTACGTGACTGCTCATTGTGCATCAAAAGTTGATATAGGAAATCTCATCGGTTGGTTGGGGGCAAAATATTCTGATTATATTTATGTGGATCATATAACGGACAATGAAATTATTACTACTTTAGGACAACAGATGAACGATGAGCAAAAGGACTTAACTTTTCTTTTAGCCAAGTTTCACCCTGTAAATGAGGCAGAGAAAATTTCTGTTGATTCTATAAAAAATATATTAGAAAAAGCATCTGACGAAGAACGATTTGCTTTGCGCTGTGTTGCTTGCGATGTGATCGCGCCAACCGTTCGAATAGTTGACGAAGATAAATTAAAAAGCTTATCCAATGATATTAGAGAGTCAGTAAAAAAAATATTCCAAAAAAGTAATACAGTTTATATCTATAAATATAAAAGCCTCAAATACCTTAAGAGAAGTGAATCATATTTAATATGGCTGAGTGGGAAGCGAATAAAAAGTTGTAGCTTTGAGCAATTTGGAAATAAGCGTAAAGAGTGGTTAGAGTTGATTAAGAAAAATTTAGAACTAAATACTGCAAATCTTTGTGAAGAACAGGAAGAAGAGTACATGCAATGACGGTCGTTTGTTTGGTCGCAAATTCTATTAGTAAAGATACTCGTGTTATTAAAGTAGCTAATGCTGTTAAGGAAAGCGGAAGGGATATCTGTGTGGTTGGTTTGCAGGATAATAGCCAAACTTGCGCTTCTGAAATAAGTAATACTGGAATAAAATATTTCAGGCTACCGTGGAGATCAAGTGCATATCAGCACATAGCAAACCTGACAAGGTGGTTCGGACTAGCTGTTTTGGTTCTGTGTATTGCAATCTATGAGCTAAACCTAATTAATGAAAGAGTTCTAATATATTTGATTTTTATGCCTTTAGCTTTGTGGCTAATATTAAGAGTTTCAAATAAATTTACAGCTATTGCAAAAAAGTATGAACAAAGTACTGAGAACTCTTTAACAAAAGAAAAAGAGCGTTTAAAAAGTAAAGCTTCTTTAAATGGAAGTTTGAGTAAAAAGGGTCTAAATCTAAACAGAATTGTGGCTATCTTTTCTAATGCTAAAGCGGTTTTGATGCAGGTATTAATTGCAAGATATAGGGATAGAGCCTTTGTTGATTTTGTCGTTAAATTGAATCCATGTATTGTACATTGTCACGACATTACAACGTTGCACGCGGGAGTGATCATTAAGAAAAAAACCGGTGCAAAACTTATTTATGATGCTCACGAATATTATGAAGGTAGTGCCGGTTTATCACCAACCAGAAAAAATCTTTTTAAGCTTATACACCTAAAGTGCTGTTATTTCGTAGATACATTTTTTGTTGTGAACAAGAGCATTGCCTGTTTATACAAAAAAGAGTACAAAAAGTTTGTTGACCCTATAGTCATAATGAATGCTGTAAACATACCTCCCTTTTCTGAGTATGATGGCAGGTTGCATAAGGCGGCAGGCGTAAGCTCAGATAAAAAAATTATCTTGTTTCAAGGTGGTTATTCAAAGTTTAGAGGGTTAGATAAGCTAATAGATTGTGCTTGCTATTTTCCTGATGACTGGGTTCTTGTCTTAATGGGCTGGGGTATGCTGGAAAGTAGCTTGAGGGAACAGGTGGAATCTTACTCAAGAGAATTGGGGAGGGAAATAGCAGTGCGTTTTATTCCTGCAGCACCTCAAGAGGATTTAATGTTATGGACACAAGGGGCGGAAGTTGGTGTGATACTGTATGAAAATAATGGAATTAATCATAAGTATTGTACACCGAATAAGCTTTGGGAATTTCCGGCGGCGGGAGTACCTATAATCGTATCTCCACGAGTAGAAATGGAAGCCATAGTCAATAAGTATGAACATGGAGTTGTGATTAAAGAGCCTTTTGATCATGTTGAGCTGAATAAAGTGATATATACAATTATAGAAAACAAAGAAGTGTATAAGAAAAACTGTTTAAAATTCATGAAAGAGAATTCTTGGGATTTATATAAGAATACGATCCAGCATGAATACAATTTGTTGTGTCATTAATAGTGGAAAAAAAACCAACACTCTATTATCTTTTAGCTAACTGTAGTGACTTGCAGCCAATATCTGGTGATCGGATCAATGAAATAAATATCATCAAAGCTTTATCAAAAAGCTTTGATGTTTATTACAATGATGTACTTGTCGATGTAGAGAGAAATAAATTTGGTATACCTAACAAACAGGTACAAACACCAACTCGAAGTTATGACCTTCATTATGTAAGAGCGAATAAGCAGATTCATTCCTCGCTACCTCAGCCAAAAATTTGGATGGGGGTTCCTTATGATCACTATTGCTTCAAAGAAAGTTCTGCTGTTGCAACTTTTACCAAATCCTGGGCAGCATATTTATCTAATTATAACCACTCATATACATCCAGGTTAATTTTTAGGGATATGTACCCACATCAAATAGCGGCACCTAAAAAAATAATCACTGTTAACCAAGTGCTTGATCCAGCTTTTAAACCTTTGCAAGGTCATAATCAAACACAAATATATAGAAAGAAATTTGGCGGCGACTTTGTTGTAGGGCATTTTGGTAGGGTTGTTAAATCATGTTATCCGCATGCGTTTTTAGAGGCCTTGCCAAGACTAAAACAAAAATATCCTGGTTTCAGATTCGTTTGCTGTGGCTCTGTAAGGGAAAATATGCCAAAGGGTACTGTTGATCTGCTTGCGGAGGTGCCTTATCACGATATGCCGTATGCTATTTCTGCATGTGACGTAATTTTATATAACCAAGATTATCAAGGTATGTTCGCGGGCTCTATGAAAGTACTCGAAGCTATGGCATGCGGCGTGCCAATAGTACTTCCCCGATATGAGGCAAGAGAGGAAGAGCTAGGGGGAAGTTATCCTCTTT
>Ga0070727_10001707_pt1 | contig 22570 bp, 13 predicted proteins | sample tdAd472_FD_66722 | JGI IMG/M metagenome (GOLD analysis project Ga0070727, IMG submission 66722) | Marine sediment microbial communities from the Atlantic coast under amendment with organic carbon and nitrate - tdAd47.2 | ecosystem: Environmental > Aquatic > Marine > Coastal > Sediment | place...
GGGGTGTCCCTTCGCTCCAGCGCTGCGCGCACCCTTCGACTGCAAGCTGTCGCCGGTGAGTCGGCTGGGGTGGGTGCGCGCAGAGCTTCCGCTCAGGGACACCCCACCCCCCTCCGCCTGGCTGGATAGCCAACTAAATCTGATCACGGACCACCCAGCCCTGGGCGCGCTCGGCCCGCGCGGTCGGGCGCGCCGGCTTGGCATGGCCCCCCGTCGCGCGGGCCGAGCACGCCGGGGCTGACCGCGTGGTCGATGGTTGCGAATACATACACCCGTGCGGCGGTGTGGCAGATCGGATCGCTTCGCCTTGGCGATTCGGATTGCTGCGCCTTGGCGATTCGGATCGCTTCGCTCGGGGCCGAGCGGCTCGCTTCGCTTGGGGCCGAGCGGATCGCTTCGCTTGGGGCCGGTCGGATCGCTTCGCTTGGGGCCGAGCGGATCGCTTCGCTTCGCTTGGGGCCGAGCGGATCGCTTCGCTTCGCTTGGGGCCGAGCGGATCGCTTCGCTTCGCTTGGGGCCGGTCGCTTCGCTTCGCTTGGGGCCGAGCGGATCGCTTCGCGTTGGTGGCTTCGTCGGTCAGGGGTCGGGGCGGTTCGCGGTTCAGGGGCCGCCAGGATTGGCGTCCGGCACGAAGGCGGGGCAGGGCAAGCCTTGCTCACCCTGCCCCGGTTGTGACCTCGCCGCATGGCTAGGCCACGTTCGTGTGCATGTCGCCCTCCTCTCCAGGACTCCACGGGTCGGCGACCCGCTCGCCCAGGTGCTCGATCGCCTCGGCCGCGGGTGGGCTGGCTTCGGCGACGTCCGCGGCGGTGAACGGCGAGGCGGCCTGGTGGGCCTCCTCGTCGAGCTCCTCCTCGGACTCGAGCTCCTCACCGGTCTCGGGGTCGACGTCGGTCACGCGACGATGGCGCCGGTAGTAGCGCTTGATCGCCGCGTCCTGCGCGTCCACCTCGGCGAGGGCCTTCCTCAGCGCCTCGGCCTGCTCCTCGGGGAGGTCGTCCCCCAGGAGCGCCGCCCCGATCAGGAACACGATCGCGCACAGGCGCTCGTGCCCTTCACGGCGGGCTTGCCGCACGTCCGCGTAGGTCGGCGAAGCCGTCTTGGGCAGGGCCGCCGCGAAGCGCGTGTGGAGCTGGGCCACCCGCTCGACGAGGGGATCCGCGTGCACGTCACGCAGGGCCTCGATCAGCGGGGGCTCGCTCCGCGCCCACTTCAGCATCAGCCGCACCGTCGACGCCTGGGCCACGTAGGGCAGTTGGATCACGTAGCGGAGCCCCCGAGGGAACAGCCACTCGATCACCGTCTGCGCCTTTGACCCCTGCGGCGAGTCGTCGCCGAAGGACTTCACCGTCGCGGTGAGGAAATGAAACAGCGCACCCAGCGCCCGGTCGAGCTCGATATCGAGCTGTCTTGCGTCGTCCCCAAACTCCTGCCGGGCATACCCGCGGAAGTTGAGCTCGAGGCTCCGCGCCTGATCGCCGAGCTCGAGAGCTCGGGCGACCTTCCGGCGCAGCCGCTCGTCGCCGCAAGCGGCGAGCGCCTCGTCGACCGCCCGCAGCGTGTACTGCTGACGGCTGATTGGAAACATACGCATGGCGAGCTTGTCGCTCGCAGAAAACACCTTGGTCATGTTGTGCCTCCCTCTTGGGGAAATGCCGGTTGACCAACCGGCGGGTTGAAAACGTGAGCCGGACAACGAACCAGTTCCGCTGTCCCCTCACTTAGAAGGAGAATTGGGAGGCCCGTTTTGTGACGGGCTTCTGAGAAAAACTTGGAGGGTGGAGCTCGAGTCCTTGGCTGGCCTCGGCTTAGAGCGACAGACGAGTGAGCCGCTCGCAGGCCCCGGAGTGGGGTGACCCCACTCGACGCGCGGTCGGCGAGCGCTTGCAGAGTGGGGTGACCCCACTCGACGCGTGGGCGGCGAGCGCTTGCAGAGCGGGGTGACCCCACTCGACGCGCGGTCGTCGAGCGCTTGCAGAGCGGGGTGACCCCACTCGTCGCGCGGTCGGCGAGCGCTTGCAGAGTGGGGTGACCCCACTCGACGCGCGGTCGTCGAGCGCTTGCAGAGCGGGGTGACCCCACTCGACGCGCGGTCGGCGAGCGCTTGCGGAGCGGGGTGGCCCCACTCCGGGGCATTCGGCGAGGGCGCGCGGGCCGGTCCGGGTGACTCGACGTTGGGTTGGGGCGCCACGCGTCGGCGCTTGCGCCGAGCCCGTCCGGGGAGCGCTCGCCTCAGGCGAAATCAGCTCACCCGCGGTCGACGGGTCCCCGGCGCCCGGCGCGCCGCTGGGGCTCGGTGCTGGTGCGGTCTTCTGCGTGCTCACGCTGTCAGCGTTCGTCTGGCGGTTGCCCGACCCCTGTGTCGGTGATCCTCGCGGACCCTGGTCCCACGCGATCGCGCGGCGTGGCTAAGCTGAAGGGGTGAGCGAATCCGCCGACCGCAGCAGCCGGCTTCCTCCTCGCCGAGGAGGCGAGCTGAAGGCGGCGCCGCGGACTCGGGTGAGCCCGGAGGCCGTGCTTGGTTTCGGGACGGCGCACGTGGGCGCGTTGGCCCTGGGGGTCGGGGTGACTGCGCTCTCCGATTGGGGCGACCCGAGCCTCGGGAGGCCCGGGGTGGCGCCCGAGCTGTGGCGCGTCGTGCTGGGGACGTGCGGGACCCTGCTCGCGTTCTTCGGCGTGACGCTCTGGATCGGCTACCTGGAGCTGTGGCTGCAGGCTACGCGCCGGGGCCCGCTCGCCGAGCTCTACAAGGCCGGGGTGCTGGCGTTCGTTCCGGCCGGCGCGGTGACGCTCGTGGTGCTGCTCGTGTTCGACCGCGGTGAGCTGGAGCGCCTCTACGCCTCGACGGTCCCCGTGCTGCCGGTCGAGTGGGTGCTGCTGGGGACGGCGTTCGGGGTGATCTGCCTGCTCGCCTTCGCCTGGCAGGGCTACTGGCAGGGGCGGGAGCCGTGAGCGACGTCGAGGACCTGGGCCCGGCGCCGGCGCTGTCGCCGAGGGAGTCGGTCGCGGTCTCGAACCAGGCCGCGATCGGCTGGGGGGTGGTGTGCCTGGTCCTCGAGGTGAGCGGCCTGGCCACGGTCGTCCTCTTCCCCCCGCTGGGGGTCTTCCTCTGTCTGCTGGGGTTCGGGGTGTGGCCGATCTACGGCCGCGCCTGGCTCCTCAGCGAGCGCATGAGCCTGCGCTGGGAGGTGTTCAAGGCCGTCGCGTTGGCGGTCTGCCCCACGGTGCCCTTGGCGTTCGTGATCCTGCTCGTCGTCGACGACGCTTTGGGCACGCACCTCGAGTCGACTCCGCTCCTCCGCGCCGCGCCGAACCCGCTCTCGGTGCTGGTGACCTGCTTCTGCTGCCTGACCTTGCTCGCGCTCGTGGTCCAGGGCTACCGGCGCCGGTAGCGTTCGCCCAGGGGATCCGCGCGGGGGTGCGCTCGGAAGCGCTATCGTGCGGGGGTGAGCGAACCGGCCAGGTACAGCGCGCCGACTCCCGGGCTTCCGTCACGCTCTTCGCCCTCGCCGGGCGCGGCTGCCGCCGCCGGCGAGACGGCGGCGTCTCGCCGGATTGGGCGTAGACGGGGGCTGCCTTGACTACGTTGCCCCCTCCCGGCCTGGTCCCTCCCGCTCCGACGGAGCCAAGCACGGGTCCCGCCGACGGCGACGTGACGGCGGCCACGGTGGTCGTGTTCGGTGCGTTCTGCTTGGGGCTTCAGCTGGTGAGCCTGACGGTGTTGCCGGTGCTGGGACTGGGCGACGGAGCCGGGGTCGTCTACCTGATGGGGGTCCTCGCCTGGGCGGTCTACGTCAACGCCTGGTGGCAGGGCCCGCGCATGGGGGTCGCGGGGGAAGTGTTCAAGGCCGCGGTGTTGGCGACGGTGCCCACGGCTCCTGCGCTCGTGGCGCTCGGGTTGGTTGCGTACTCTTTCGGGGGGGGGCTGGGTGCTGGTCCCCTGCCTTTCAGCCGGTGGTCAGGTCTGAGCGTGGGGGTGACGACCTACTGCTGTCTCGTCATGCTCGCGCTCTTGGTGCAGGGGCTCCGGCACCGGGGGCGTTCGTGAGCGAGGTCGACGGCAGGAGGCGCGAGGCCGAGCCCGCTGACCAGTTCGAGGAGAGGCTGCTGACCGGGGGCGCGACCGTGTGCCTGCTGTTGCAGGTGGTGGGGGTCGGGAGCCTGCTGCTCGGATCTGCGTGGGGTCCGTTGGGGAATCGGGACCCCGGTCCCTTTGGTCTGCTGGTGATGTTCCTGGTGTACGCCGGCTTGTTGAGTTGCCTGACGTCGCTAATCGTCTGGTTCATTTACGCGATCGCCTGGTGGAGTTGCCTGGCATGGGTGGGGCCGGCGCGAGAGACCTACCACGCGGGAGTGCTCGCCACGATCCCGGCCTACGTCGTGACGCTCGTCCTGCTGGTCAGCAGCGAGCGGCTAGGGCTCGAGCGGGTGCCCGTGATCCCCGGCGTGTCGCTGGGCTGGTCGATCCTGGTGACCGCCTTCAGCCTGACGACGCTCCTCGCCCTCGCCTGGCGCGGCTACCGCCGCGGGTGAGGCGAACCAAAGAAACGGCCCGCGCAGAGGCGCGGGCTGTTTCATGGAAGGAAGGTAAGGAAGAAAATCAGGTGATAGGGGACCTGGTGCAAGCGAAGGGCCAGCGCCTCCGCACGCGATCACAAGGCTTAAGCGCGCCGCTTGCGTCCCGTGCGACCCACTGAAAAGCCCGCGAAACCGGAACGCAGTCCGAACGGCCAAGGCGAGCCGCGAAGCGATCCGATCGGCCGCAAGCGGAGCGATCCGATCGGCCGCAAGCGGAGCGATCCGATCGGCCGCAAGCGGAGCGATCCGATCGGCCTCAAGCGAAGCGATCCGAATCGCCACACCGCCGCACGGGTGTATGTATTCGCAACCATCGACCACGTTGTTAGCCCCGGCGTGTTCGGCCCGACGCGGCGGGGAGCAATGCCAAGCCGGCGCGCCCTACCGCGCGGGCCGAACGCGCCCAGGGCTGAGTGGTCCGTGATCTGATTTTGTTGGCTATCCAGCCAGGCGGAGGGGGGCGGGGTGTCCCTGAGCGGAAGCTCTGCGCGCACCCACCCCAGCCGATTCACCGGCGACAGCTTGCCGTCGAAGGGTGCGCGCAGCGCTGGAGCGAAGGGACACCCCGCCCCCCTCCGCCGTCGCCACGCCAGCACGAGTCTCATGGCGGAGCTGCCGAGACAGGAGGCAGAGGCAGAGAGCGCCGCGGCCCCTTGGGGTGAGCCCGAGCAGCTTAGCTGCGAGGGCGAGGGGGCTCGGGACGAGCCCCCCAGAGATAAAGAGACAGAGGCAGAGAGCGCCGCGGCCCCTTGGGGTGAGCCCGAGCAGCTTAGCTGCGAGGGCGAGGGGGCTCGGGACGAGCCCCCCAGAGATACAGAGGCAGAGAGCGCCGCGGCCCCTTGGGGTGAGCCCGAGCAGCTTAGCTGCGAGGGCGAGGGGGCTCGGGACGAGCCCCCCAGAGATAAAGAGACAGCCGGAGCAAACCAAACCAAAGAAACCGGCCCCCGCACGAAGGCGAGGGCCGGTCACGCGAAACGGAAGGTGTCTAACTAGCGGACGAGGTTGCGCCCGCCACCGCCGCCAGCAGCGGCGGTCCCGAAGGCGCTGGTGTCGGCGCCGATCTGAGCGGCGAGGGTGATCACGGCAGCGCGCAGGTTGTCGGTGCTCGTGCCGTCGTCAGCCCCGTCCTCGTAGACCTGGATCAGCTGGTCGATCACCGAGCGAGCGCCGTCGCTGACCGCGCGGCCACGCATGGCCTCGAGGGTCTCGACCTCGGTGCCCGAGCCGATCACCGGCCAGAGCTCGTTGAGGATCTGGCGGATCTCGAGGGCAGTCGCCAGGGCCGTTCCGCTCTCGAAGTTCCGGCTCAAGAGGGGCGAGCTGAACTCACCGCCCTCGGGCCCGATCGGCGAGCGGAGGTTGATCTCGAAGGGCAAGCGCAGGCGGCCGAGGAAGCGGACCACAGCGCGGGTGGCGCTGGCGATCCCGCGGACAGCGGCGACGCCCAGGCCCACGGCGCCCACGATCCCCTTGTAGGTCAGGTAGGCAGGCAGCACGGCGAGGCCGACCGCGAAGTAGCCAATGTCGGCCTTGTTGTCCCAGACCCAGCGAGCGCCGTTGGCGATCCCGCGTCCGGCGGCCGCGATCGCGCGGCCGGTGGCGCGTCCGGCGGCCGCGAGCGCGCGGCCCGTCCAGCGAGCGGCGTGGTAAGCGCCGACGAAGGGCAGGGCGGCGAGGCCGACCGCGAAGTAGCCCGCGTCACGGAGGAAGCGGCCGGTGGCGCGGCCAGCGCTGGCGATCGCACGACCCGTCGCGCTGGCGGCGGAGCGGATACCGCTGACGGTGGCGCGGCCGACGTCGCCAATGAAGTTCCCGGTAGCGCTGGCGGCGGAGCCGATCGCGCGGCCGGTGGCGACGGTGGCGTTGCCGACGGCGCGGCCGGTGGCGACGGCGGCGCTGCCGACGGCGCGGCCGGTGGCAGCCGCGGCGCTGCCGACGGCGCGACCCGCGTCGCTGACCACGCCCACGGTGTCACGGCCGAGGTCGACGATCCCGCCCACCGCGTCGCCGACGAGGCCGGCGCCCGGGAACAGACCGAAGGGATCGTTCTGCGCGGTCGGGTCGTTGGCGACGTAGGCGTAGGTGTTCACGCCGCCGAGGAACGAGATCGGGTCGGGGCTGGTGAAGCGGCCCAGCTGGGGCGAGTAGGTGCGGGCGCGGAAGTCGTAGTCGCCGGTCGCCGCGTCCATGGGGCGCGAGGCGTAGCGCACGGTGTTCCAGGTGCTCGCCGGACCCTGGCTGCTGAGCTCGCGGCCGAAGGTGTCGTAGCTGTAGCTCGCGGCGACCTCGCCCTTGGCGTCGGTGAGCGCGGTCACGCTGCGCACCAGGTCGACGTGATAGAAGAACGAGCTGTCGCCGTGCTCGGCGGCCAGCACCTCGTCCAGGTCCTGACCCAGCACGTAGCCGGTGATCAGCTCGCGCTCGGTGTTGAACTCACCGTGCACGCCGTTGAGGCCGGGCAGGAAGAAGGTCTTGCCGTTCTCGTCCTGACGCCAGAGGCGGGTGCCGTCCGGGGCGTAGCCGTAGCGGACCTGCTTCCCGTCCGCGAGCTCGACCTTGGCCAGCTGGCCCTTGGAGGTGTAGGCGTAGCTCGTGGAGCCCTGGGTCGCGATCGCGCCGCTCGGGTGGTGGGTGACCGCCACGTCGCCGAGCTGCTCGATCCGGTTGCCCTCGCCGAAGCTGGCCTTCAGCGTCTTGCCTTCGCGGCTCTCGCTGATCCGGTTGCCCATGGCGTCGTAGCCGTAGCGCACGGTGCCCTCGGGCCCGCTGACCTCGACGATCTGGCCGGCGGCGTCGCGGGTGAAGCTCGTGCGACCCGCGAGGGTCTCCACGCTCTTGATCGCGCCGTCGAAGCCGTAGGCGTAGCGTCGCTGGGCGATCACGTCGCCGTCCTTGCGGCTGACGATCTCGCTCAGGCGCTCACCGGTGTAGGCGTAGCTGGTGACCACTCCGCCGGGGTAGTGGGCGGCGGTGCGGCGACCCTTGTCGTCGGCCTCGAAGCGGATCCACTCGCCGTTGGCGGTCTGCACGCCGCTCAGCGCGCCGCTGGCGTGGTAGGTGTAGTTCACCTCACCCCAGGGCAGGATCGTCTTGACCTTGCGGCCCTCGGCGTCGTACTTGTGCTCGACGGCCAGGCCCAGCGGGCTCGCCTCGAGCCGCGCCAGCTTGCCGTTCTCCCAGGCCATTTCCAGGCCGCCTTGCGGGCCGTGGAGGCTGGTCAGGTTGCCGGCCGCGTCGTAGCTGAAGCGCTCGAGGCCCTCCGGCGTGGCGCGGGTCAGCATGCGGCCCTGGTCGTCGTAGGTGTACTTGTGCTCGACGCCGTTCTTGACCTCCTTGAGCATCAGCCCCTGGTCGTCGAACTCGACGACGCGGGTGCCCGCGGCGGCGTCCTCGATCACGAGGCGCTTGCCGTCGCGCTCGACGCGGATCGGGTTGCCGTTGCCGTCGGTGATCCCGGCGAACTCACCGGTGTCGGTGTAGCGGAAGCTGGCGAGGGTCCCCGCGGGGGTCGCGACCTCGTGCAGTTGCCCCACGGCGTCGTAGCTCAGGGTGTGGATCCTGCCGAAGCGGTCCTGCTCGTAGACCAGGCGCCCCAGCGCGTCGAAGCGACGCTCGCTGACGGTGTTGCCCGCGGCGTCGAGGGACGTGCGCACCTCGAGCCCGCCCAGGTGGCGGATCTCGGTCAGCGAGCCGTCCGGCCCGTGGACCATGGAGAGCTGACCCTCGGCGTCGCGGCTGAGGCGCGTGCGACCCTCGGGGGTGCGGATCTCCTTGAGCAGCCCGTGGCTGTCGTAGGCGTAGCGCACGTTCTCGCCGTCGCCGGTGACGAGGGTCAGGCGACCCTCGGCGTCGTAGCGGAACTGCTTGCCGCTGCGGTCACCCACGCGGTAGGAGCGCATGCGCCCCTCGGCGTCGTAGCTGAACTTGGTCACCTGGCCGTTGCTGGCGACCATGCCGGTCGGCAGCGCGCCGCGCCCGTAGAGGAAGCGCTGCTGGCCTTGCTGCACGACCCGCCCCTGCGCGTCGTAGCTGAGGGTCAGGGTCTCGCCGTCGCGCTCGACCTTCACGGGGCGCCCGCGCTCGTCGAACTCGATCGAGGAGACCGAGTCGCCGGTGACCTCCTTCTGGCGGAGGCCGTCCTCCGAGATCGTGAGCGTGCTCGATACGTCGCCGACGGTGTAGGTCACCTGACGGCCGGTCTCGTCGCGCTCGTAGCTGGCCTTGGGGTGCCCCTTGGCCTCGACCGAGGTCACGCGACCCTGGGCGTCGTAGGCGATCGTCGCCAGGCCACCCGAGGCCGTCGTCAGGCGACCCTTGGCGTCGTAGCCGTAGCTCTCTTGGCGACCCTCGAGGGCGACCCCGATCAGGTTGCCCGCGGCGTCGCGGCTGTAGTCGACCCGCTGGCCGGCGACCTCGAGCGCGATCAGCGCGCCGCGGTCGTCACGCACGACGGCGACGTCGCCCGCGGTGGTCTCGAGCCCGGTCACCAGCCCTGCGTGGTCGCGGACCAGCTTCAGGTTCGAGTGCGCGGTGCGCATGTGCGCCAGGCGGCCCTCGGCGTCGAAGGTGAAGTGCAGGGTCCCGAGGTCGATGGACGACCCGGTCACGCTCTCCTTGATCGTGTGCGGCACGCCGAACACCGAGCGCAGGACGCCCTCGGAGTCGCGCTCGAAGCGGTGCAGCTCGCCGGCGGGGCTGAGGAACAGCACCGAGCCGTCGTCTTGCTTGATCAAGCGCGCGTCGAGCACGCTCACCCACTGGGTGCCGAAGTTGCGCAGGTCACCCCAGCCGGGGCGGTGCGTGCGCAGCAACGCGATCGAGCTCGGCCCGTCGCCCAGCTCCAGGTCGGCCCGGCTCAGTTCGAGCGTGCCTTCCAGGGGTTGAACCTGCAGGTCCTTCAGGACCGACGGGTCTTCGAGGGTCTCAGCCACCGCAGGGCCAAAGCCCAGGGCGCCGAGCATCAGCGCATACGTAGTCAATCGAACGACAGTCAATTTCACAGCGTCTTCCTCCGCGTTTGTGATCAGAGCCGCCTCCCGGCTCGCATGGGAGGTCTAGAGGCAACGCCGGTGCCAGCCACAACTCGTTGCGCCGCAAGGGGGGCCAAATTCGCTTTGAGTGCCATCGGGGTCAGTGAAAGGGTCTTTGAAAAGACAACCCAGAATCAGGTGAGAGGAATCGGGAACCCTGGCCATGTGCCCAACCATCGCGGGAGCAGCGGCTTACCCCAGCGCCACCGGGCCCAGCGTGCGGGACCCGCACCAGCCCGCGTCACCCCGATCGGTTCAGGGGGCCATCGCGCGGGCCCAGTCGCTAGACTGCGGCCCATGCGTGCGGGAGACAGCGTCGGCGACTACGTCCTCCAACGCCGCCTGGGCGAGGGCGGCATGGGTGCCGTGTGGCTGGCCACCGACGCCGCGGGGGACGAGGTCGCGCTGAAGCTCATGCGCGACGTCGAGGCGCACTTCGAGCGCTTCGCCCGCGAGGTCGAGGTGCTGCAGTCTCTCGAGCACCCGGGGATCGTGCGCGCGCGCTCGGGCCTCGGCCGCGACGGCGAGCACGTCTACTACGCCATGGACTACGTCGCCGGACGCTCGCTGGAGACCCTGCTCGCCGACGACCGCGCCCTCGGCCCCCGGGCAGCGGTCGAGGTGTGCCTGGGCCTGCTCGAGGCCCTCGAGGCCGCCCACGCCGAAGGGGTCGTGCACCGCGACGTGAAGCCGGGCAACGTGCTCGTCGACGCCGAGGGGGTGCCCCGGCTCGTGGACTTCGGGCTCTCCCTCGCCCAGGACCGGACCCGACTCACCGCCGCGGGTACCGTCATGGGCACCCCGGCCTACATGAGCCCCGAGCAAGCCCGCGGCGCCGAGGCCGGCCCCGCCGCCGACCTCTACGCGGTGGGGGTGCTCCTGTTCGAGCTCCTCGCCGGGCAGCCGCCGTTTCGCGCGAGCAACCCCGTGGCGCTGCTCCGCGCGCACATGGACGACGAGCCCCCCGACCTGGGGACCCTCGTCCCCGGCCTCGACGAGGGCCTCGTGCAGCTCGTGCAGGCGGCCCTCGCCAAGCGCCCCGAGGATCGGCCGGCCAGCGCCGGCGCCATGGCCAGCGCCCTGCGCGCGCTGACGACCCAGGCGGGGCAGGCCTCGACGGTCGTCCTCCAGGCGCGGCTGGCCTCGACCCGGGAGCTGCGGGCGCCGGCTCCGGCGGCGCGCTCGGCGGGCAAGGCGTCGACCCAGCCTCGTTCGGGCCCAGCCAGCGAAGCGCCGACCCTGCCTCCTGCGCCGCGTGCCCGCTGGCCCCTCGTCGGCGCGGCTCTCGCGCTCGCGCTGGCGGTCGGGTTGGGCCTGACCCTCCGCCCGGGAGCCGAAGCCACCTCCGCGGCGGTCGAGCCGCCCCCTGGGGTTCGATTGCAGCTCCTCGACGGCAGCGAGCTCAGCGGGACCCTGGAGGCGATCAACGCCGAGACCCACACCCTCGTGCTCCGCGGCGAGGACGGCGAGCTGCGCTCGCTGAGCACCGCGGACGTGGTCCAGATCCGCCACGTCGACCCTGCCCCGGCGGGGCAGAACGCCCCCGGGGACGCGCCCCGCTAGGCACTTAGGTCAGGCCCCTGGCGTGCACGACGCCGCGCGCCGGGGCCTGGAGGACCCAATGCTTCGAACGACCTGCCTGATCCTGCTCGCGGCGCTTTCTGCGCTGCCGGCCCCAGCGCAAGAGGAGCGCGCGCAAGAGGAGCGCGCGCAAGGGGAGCGCGCGCAAGAGGTGCGCGTGCGGCTGCGCGACGGGAGCGAAGTCCGCGGCGAGCTGCTCGGCTTCGAGAGCGCCACCTACCGCGTCAAGACCGCCGACGGCGTGCGCGAGCTGCGCGCGAGCGAGGTCGCCTCGCTGGACTTCGTCGCCAACGCCGTGCCCGCGGACGGCTGGCGCGCGAGCTTCGACCTCGCCGAGCAACCGACCCTGCCCGCCGACGTGCCGGTCGGCCCCTACGGCTACCTCGACCTGGAGAACCGCCGCTTCGGGCGCCTGCCCAATTTCCAGACCTGGACCAAGGCCCAGCGCACCGCCTACCGCGAGGCCACCGGCGGCGACGTGGCCAGCTGGGCCGACCTCGTGATCCAGCTCGAGCCCCTGGAGCTCATGGGGGTGCCGCGGAAGGTCGTCCCCGGGGAGACTCCGGTCGGACGCCTGGCCCGTGAGCCGGCTACCGTCCCGAGTTGGACCGGGCGGATCGCCGACCTCGAGCCCGGCCAGCGGCTGCGCGCGCGCTCGCGGGAGGGCAAGGAGGTCTTGCTGCACGTGCGTCGCGCCGCGGCGGGCACGCTCGTGCTCGACGTGACCCCCGCGCCGCCGTCGCTGCAGCTCCCGGCGCCCGCTCCCGGCGCCTGGCGGGCGGTGCTCGAAGGCGAGGGCCCCGGCGTCCACGGGCTGCTGAACCTCGAGGCGCGCACGGTCGGACCTCTGCCCTCGGATCTGCCGCGAACGGCGAAGCACGACCGGCTGGTGGTGCGCTACGTCGACGGTGGGCTAGACGTCCTCCTCGCCGAGGACGTCGCGCTCGGAGGGCCGGGGCGCGGAGCGCGCGCGCGAATCGAGGAGGGAGAAGCCACGGTCGTGCAGGTGGCCTCGCGTGCTCGCTACCGCCTGCGCACGGTCAAGGGCGTGACCGCCACCGCGGTGGCGTTCGACGTCGAGCCCCTGGGGGCGCCTTCCCACGCGGAGCTGGTCGATCCCAACGGGGAGCGCACGGTCATGCGCTTTGGCGTGGCCTACTGCGAAGACGGCCTGGTGAACCTGACCTTCAACCCCCAGGGGCCCGGCAGCTACCTCGACCCGGTCCTGCACACGGCCCCCGAGGTCGACGGGCTGCTCGACCTGCTCCAGGTCTCGCCCGACGGCGAGCTGCAGCCCTCGCGGCGCTCGGCGGGGCTCGCCTCCTCGAAGGGCCTGATCCGCAGCCGGGGCCAGCAGGTGGCGGTGTGGATCAGCCAGGACGTGTTCCTCCAGCGGCGCTACGGTACGCGCGTCCCCCACGCGGACGCGGACCGCGCGCAGATCCAGCGCGGCCAGGTCGAGGGCGGCTGGAGCGGAGCCGCGATCGCCGCTGAGGCCGACGACGCGCCGAGCAAACCCTGGAAGGTGGCCGCCCCCTGGTCGCTGTGCAGCGAGGGCGCGGTCACGGTCCGCGAGCTCGAGCGCCCGCTGACCGGCGCGCCGCAGCTCGGACCCCGCGACCGCGACTACGGGCACGACGGCCTGGTCTGGCTCGAGCTCGACTACCGCTTCCCCGACGGGACGCGCCTCGTGGGCCGGCTGCCGCTCCCGGTGTTCGTGCGCAAGGACCGCCGGGGTCGTCCCGAGCTGAACGCCTTCGCCGGGTGGCTGCTCGACGACGCCAAGCCCCTCGACGCCGACGAGCGCGTGTCCCTCTGGCCGCGCCGCGTCGGCGCGCAGTGGGCGCTGACCCGGGGGGCGGGCAGGGGCTACACCTGTTGGACGATCCCGGAGCAGGGCGCCCTCGAGCTGAACATGGGCACCGACCGCAGCGTCCGCATGCCCTTCGCCCCCGACGAGCGAGGGGAGGTGTGGATGCAACAGGGCGCCGGCGGCATGAACCTGGGCACCCTCGAGCCCACGAGCAAGACCTGGACCTTCGACGCAGGCGAGGAGGCGGGCAAGCCGCTCGAGGGCACCATGGTCCAGACCTGGGTTCCGGGGCCCTACGAGGTCCTCGGCCGCACCTTCCCCGGCCACGCCGTGCTCGAGGTCAAGGCGACGAAGGCGGGCAAAGCCCAGAGCATGCGCGCGCGCTACGTGCTCGTGCCCGGCCTGGGACCCGTGGAGATCAGCTTCGCCGCGCCTGGACATGGCCTCGACCCCACGACCCTGCGCCTGGCGCGCTCGACCCTCCTCGGCGACACCCCGCTGGCGACGCAGCCTGCGCGGCACGCCCTGCAGGGCGCGCGGGTGGTGCGCGAGGAGGCGTCGCGCCGCGAGCGCTCGCCGCGGGTGGTGCTGGATTACAGGGGCAGCACGCGGCGGCTCGCGCTGCAGGTCAACGACCCGCAGACGGGGGCGCCCCTCGCGGCCAGCGTGCGCTACGGCGAGCTGACCGGTGAGCTCGACGAATCCGGGAGCGAGGTGTTCTGGCTCGAGACCCAGCCCCAGGACCTGGAGATCGTGGTCGAGGCCGAGGGCTACGCCCCGCGGACGTTGGTGCTGTCCGCGGAGTAAGCCGGTGCGACAGAGGGCGGGCGGAGGCAAGCTCCGCCCGCCCTCTGCGATCCGGCCTACTTCTTCGTCACCAGCTTGCCGAGCGGGCTGGCCTCGAGCTTGGCCTTCCAGGGGTCGTGCGCGATCCAGGTCTTCATGGTCGCGCGCGCCCCGGGGGCCTGGGCCAACGTCTCCAGCGGCCCGAAGAAGCTCAACGGCTCGCCGGCGATCACCTCGGCCCGGGCGAGGGTCCACACCCGCTCGAGGGGGTCGTCGGCGGCGATCGTGCTCCGCGCGAGCTCGAGGGCGCGGGCGACCTCCTCGTCGTCTCCGTTGAGCCCGGCGCGGTCGAGGAGCAGCGCCGCCTCGAGCCAGCCGGCGGCGGGCTCGAAGCGCTGGGCGTCGCGCACCAGGAGCAGGGTGGGGCCGATCGCGTTGGCGCGATCGGGGTGCGCCCGGCTCGCGTTGCGAATGTCCTTGGCGAAGCGCTCGAGGGTCGCCCCCGGGGGGAAGCGGCGGTGGAAGCTCGCCGCGCGCAGGGCAGCGGCCACCGCCTCGCTCCAGGCCCCCGCCCGGGCGAGGTCGGGCACGAAGCGCGCCTGGGAGGGGCCCTCGCTCAGCGTCCACAGCAGCGAGCGCGCGCGGCTCCAGCGGCCGACGCCGCGCTGAGGGTCGGGGGAGGCCTCGCCGTTGAGCTGGTCGCCGACGAAGGCCAGGTAGACGGCGGGCTCGTTGAGCCGCCACCAGGTCTCGCCCAGCTCGACGCTGACCGGCAGCAGCGCCCCGGCGAGCCGCGGCCAGTCCATGGCCGTGCCCCCGACCACCGGGGGGACCATTTCCCCGCTCCGCGCCGGCGCCGGCCAGTTCGAGCCCAGCGGGTGGCACTCGATCCAGGCCTGCAGGGCCGACTCGGCGACCCCGGCGGGGCTGCCGCCGTTGGCGACCGCGGTCAGCCGGGTCTGCTGCGCGCTGGCGAAGGCCGCCAACCAGGGCCGACGGTTGCTCCAGCCGCCCACGCCCCCCGCCAACAGGGGCAGGGCCTTGCGCAGGTTGCGCCGGGCGACGGCGAAGGCCAGGGTCGCGGCCACCGCGGGGAAGTCGCCGGTCTGTTGCAGGACCGTGATCTGCGCCTCGAGGGCGTCCACGTCGCCCACGTTGACCTGGCCCTGAAGCAGTGGGGCCACCGGCTCGAGGGCCTTGGTCGCGTCGCCCTCCTGGGGGCCCAAGGTCAGGATCCGCCCGTTGGTCGTGTTGCCGCCGGCCACGAGGTCGTCGAGCAGCCACACCAGGTCGGGCGACCAACTGACGGCCACCCGCTGGATCCCCTGCGAACGCGGCTGGGCGGCGACCGCGCAGAACATGTGCTGCAGCACGTCCGCTCGCACCCGCGGGTCGGGGGGGGACGAGATCGCGGCGCCTTCCCCCAGGCTCGCCTCGAGCATGGCGTGCAGCGCGAAGGCCAGCGGCTCCCGCAGGCCCGCGCAGAGCGCGGCGTGGGCGGCGAGCACGCCGCGGCGGGAGGTCTCGCGCATGTGCACCAGGTTGCGCTCGCGCGACGCGCCGTCGACCTCCTCCTCGGGGGCGGGCTCGGTGCGGAGCACGAAGGCGCGCAGCGCGTCCTTCCAGCCGGGCTCGGCCTCGAGGCCCTCCAGCGCCTGGAGCAGGTCCTCGCGCGCGGGCCGCGAGGGGTTGTGGTAGGCGGTCGCCAGCGACACCTGCAGCAGGTCCGAGCGCTCGCGGTTGGCGCGCAGGAGGGCCTCGAACCCCCGGAGGTCGAAGGGGTCGCTGGCCAACCCTCGCGCGAAGCGCACTCCGGGGTGGGTGGCGGCCATGCTCTCCGCCAGGCTCAACGCCTCGCCCCAGCTGGTGGGGTTGGCCTGGCCGTAGAGCAGGCAGATCCGCGCGCGCGCCGGCAGGTCTCCGGCCAGCGCGAGGTAGGCCTGTCCCGCCGCCTGGCCCTGCTCGCCGGGGACGAGGGCCAGCAGCTGCAGCGCGGTCAGGCTTTGGGGGGTGACGGCCGAGGCGGCTTGCGCCAGCTCGATCGCCGCGCGGTTCCGAGCTTCGGGGTCGCCGGTGAACAGGCTCGGGCGACGCGCCGCGAGGTCGGCGAGGTTCGTCGGGACCCAGGGGGCGAGGAGCTTCGCTGCCCGGGCGAAGCTGGCCTGGGCGGCGTCGCCCTCCTGGCGCCAGGCGAGCTCGATCGCGGCCTCGGCCCCCGACCGTCGGGCCAGCTCGGCGACCGGGCCCTCCGTGCTGCTGAGCGCCTCGAACCCCTCGACCGCGGCCTCCAACGGCGCGAGGGCCTCCGGCGGGTAGGGCGACTCGGCGGCCAGGGCCCGCGCGCGGTCGACGCTCTTGGACTCGGCGAGCCCCTCCGCCCGCTGGCCCACCGCGAGCCAGTAGCGCACCGTCGGGTCGCCGGGGGCGAGGGCCTTGGCGCGCTCGAGGGCCTCGTTGGCCGCGCCCGCGCGGTGTTGGACCAGCTCGAGCTGCGCCCTGGCGATCCACGCGCTCGGCGACTCCGGGCAGAGCAGGCAGGCGCGCTGCACGAGGTCTTCGGCGCGCTTGGCCTCGACCCGGCTCCCGCCGGCGTAGCTCGCCTGGGCGCGGTCCGCGGCGCGCACGACGAGCAAGCCGAGCGCGCCGTCCTCGCCGCGCCGGCAGCGGGTGACCTCGTCGGCGACGAAGCTCGAGGCCCCGGCCCGCAGCTTCAGCCGCTCGACGAACAGGCGGTGGCGCAGGCGCGGGTCCACCTCCTCGGGGGCGTCGCCGCGCCGCAGCTCGCGGGCCACGTGCGAGCGCAGCACCCGCGGCACACCGGGGGCGAAGCGCTCGGCGGCGAGGGTCGGGTCGTCCTTCAGCTGGGAGGTCAACACCTCGGGCATGGGGTCGAGGGCCAGCTGGACCGTGGTCGCCCAGCCCAGGCAGCGCGCGCGGTCGATCGGTCCCCGCGCGTGGCGCGTGGCGTCGGCGAGGGCGCGCGCGGCCTCCTCGAGGTCGCCGCGGGCGACGAACACGCCCACTCGGCCGAGGCCGACCTCCAGCGCCAGCTCGCGCGGGCCTGGGTCCTGGTGCAGGGCCTCGAAGTCGAGGGCCGCCAGCGAGACCAGGCCCCGAGCGAAGGCCTCGCGTCCGCGGGCGAGCTGCGCCCAGCCCTCGGGCGCCTCCGTGGCGCCGAGGTCGCTCTCTTCAGGGCGCAGCGCGGGGGCGTATTCGACCAGGGTCCAGGCGTAGGCCCGGGCCCGCTCGGCGTCGAAGGTCGCGAGCATGGACTTGCAGCGAGGGAGGTCGTTGGCCCAGGCGGCGACCCACAGGCGGGCGACGGCGTCGTCTTCCTTGTCGAGGGCCGCGCAGGCCGCCTCGGCTTCCCCTGAGAGCGCGCGGATCCAGCCCAACGGGCCGAAGTCCTCGGGCGGGTCATCGGGCAGCTCCTGCCGCGCGAGGACCGTGTTCTCGGCGTTGAACGCGCCCTCCGCCTGCCCGAGGCGCACGGCGATCATGCGCTCCTCGATCGCCGGGGTCTCTTCGGGGAACTTGGCCTTGAGCCGCGCCGCCTCGCTGATCGCGCCCGCCCAGTTGCCGTCACGAATCTGCCGGTCGAGCTTGCTCCAGGCGATCGTCTCGACCTTGACCTGCTCCTCCACCTGGAACGTCTTCCAGGTCGCGTAGCCGACCCCCAGCAGGCACACCAGCGCCAGCACGTAGATCGCGGGCTCGAGCCAGCTGCGACCCTCGTCGAGCTCGGGCTCGTCGAAGCTCCCCAGCCCGGGCTCGTCGTCCTCGACCACGGTGGCCATGGGGGCCACCAGGCGCTCGGCGGGCTTGGAGCCGGGGACCGCCGACTCCCACACCTTGAGCTCCGCCGCCTCGCGCACCTGCCGCGCCGAGATCTGATCGCCCTTGAGCGCCGCGCGAATGTCGGCGGCCATGGCTGCGGCCGAGGCGTAGCGCTCCTCGGGGCGGTGCTTGAGCGCGCGCATGGCGATCTCGGCCAGCTTGGGGTCGACGTTCTGCTTGTGCTTCGAGGGGTGCTCGATCGCGTCGGGGTCGCCGACGAGGGTCGTCATCAACGCCATGCTGCTGTCGCCGATTAGCGGGGTGCGTCCGGTGAGCAGCTCGTAGAGCACGGCGCCCAGGGAGTAGACGTCCGACCAGGGGCCGATCGGGGCGTGGGCGCTGTTGGCCGCCTCGGGCGGCATGTAGTGCGCCGTGCCGAACATTTGCCCCTCGTCGTCGAGGTCGCTGTGCTCGCCCAGCGCGACGACGCCGAAGTCGGTCAGGCGCCCGTTGCCCGCCGCGTCGATCAGCACGTTGGCCGGCTTCACGTCGCGGTGCACCAGCCCCGCGGCGTGGGCGGCCTCGAGGGCGTCGCCGATCTGGGCCGCGATCTTGAGCCCGTCGGTGATCAGCTGGCCCTTGTCCATGGCCTGGCGCCAGGTGGGGCCCTCGACCAGGTCCATTACGAAGAACGGGACCCCGGCGGCGTCGCGGCCGACGTCCTGCACGCCCACGATATGGGGGTGCGCGCTCAGCCGGGCCTGGGTCAGGAGCTCGAGGCGGAAGCGCTCGGCCAGCTCTGGATCCTGGGCCAACTCCGGGGGCAGCAGCTTGAGGGCGTAACGGACACCCGAATCAGGCTTTACGACCTGGTAGACCTCGCCCATGGCGCCGCGGCCCAGGTGCTTCTCGACGACGTAGGCGCCGATCCGCGCTCCCGGCTCCATCTCACCCCCGCTCCACGCCCTGCAGGGCGCCTCGCGGATAGCGTGACACGTCCGAATCCCGTGCGCCACGCACTGCGTGTCCGTGTTAAGACATCCAGCTCAGGAGGCCCCATGAGCTTCGTCCGTATCGCGTGCCTGTCCCTGGCCCTCTGCGCCAGCGTCGCCTCGGCCCAGGGCATGCCCGAGACCCCCCAGCAGCAGAAGGACCGCCAGTTCCAGCTCGTGTTCCAGGAGGGCCTCTACGCCCTCACCAAGCGCGACATGCCCCGCGCCTACCAGCTGTTCAACCAGGCGGTGAAGCTCTACCCCGAGCGGCCCACCTCCTACTACAACCTCGCCTGCGCCTACAGCATCGACGAGAAGCCGGAGGAGGCGGTGAAGTTCCTCCGCCTGGCCTACGAGCGCGGCTTCAACGACCTGGCGCACATGAGCCGGGACATGGACCTCGACTCGATCCGCAAGACTCCGGAATACCGCCAGGTGCGCTCGGAGTTCGAGGCCGCAGCGCTGGCCGACGTGCCTCCGCCGCTCTCCAAGCTGCCCGAGGGCGCCCAGGGCAAGTATCCGCTCTACGTGGTGATCCACAGCGACCGCGACGTCCCCCAGCAGATCCTCGAGCGCACCGTCGGCGCCGTGCAGCGGATCGAGCCCGGGGCCGTGCTCGTGCCTCAGGGGCCCTTCGCCCTCGCCGGAGGCGCGCGCGCCTGGCGCAGCCAGACCGACCAGGGCGCCGGGCGGCTGGAGTTCCTCACCATGCACTTCACCCGCGAGTTCATCGCGAACAACCCCTCGATCGATCCGCAGCGGATCTACCTGATCGGGCTCGGGTTCTCCGGCTACAAGGCGGTCTCCACCGCCGGGCACCACCCCGACGTGTTCGCCGGCGTCTACGCCCACGGCCCGGTGCTCGGGGCCGAGGCCGGCGAGCTGAGCGTCAAGACCCGGGCCTACCTCGTGGTCGACCCCGGCGACGCGGGCCAGGTGCAGAGCGCCGTCGAGGCGCGCGACCGCGTGTTCGACCAGGGCGGCGCCGCCGTCCTCGAGCGCTGGAGCGGCCAGCCCCAGAACGCGATCGCCAGCGGCGACGCGCCCTTCGCCCGCGGGATCGCCTGGCTCCTCGGCCGCGAGGTCGACCTCCCCCGCGAAGGCGAGTCGGTTCCGTTCTAGTGCGGGGGGCCTCTCCGAGGCCCCTGGATAGGTAGACCCATGGCGCTGTGGCTCGTCGTCGCTGGGGTCGCCGGGGTCATGATCCTCGCGCTGGTCGTGATCGGGCTGCTCGTCGTGCGCCCGTTCCTGCGCCTCGGCAAGCAACTGGGGCACGTGCAGCAAGAGGTCCAGCGCGCGGCCACCGCCGAGCCCGACGCCCCCGCGATCCAGGTTCAGGGCGCGAGCCGCAGCGAGCGCTGCCCCTACTGCCACACCGACGTCGTCGAGGCCGAGGTCACCTGCGCCGACTGCCTGGCGCGGCACCACCGCGAGTGCTGGGACGAGCACCAGGAGTGCGCGAGCTGCGGCGCGGTCGAGCGCTACACCGGCGTCGAGCGCACCGCGGGGCGGGACCGCCCTGAGCCCGGCAAGCACAAGGCGTAGGGGCGGAGCTCGCCTCCAGCCTCGTGCAGCGACGACGCAGGGCCATCGAATCCTGCCGATCCGCGATATCCTCTGCGCTTCGAGGAGGCACCCCATGAGCGACAACCCCCTGCTGCAGGCCGAAGGCTTGCCCAAGTTCCACGCGATCCAACCCGAGCACGTCGTCCCCGCGGTCAAGCAACGGATCGACGAGGTCGAGGCCGAGCTCGAGCGACTCATGGCCGAAGACACGCCCCGCACCTGGGCCAACACCGTGGGCCCGCTGGAGGTCGTCGAGGAGAAGCTCGAGCGCGCCTTCGGCCCCGTGGCGCACCTCAAGGCCGTGCTCAGCTCCGACGCCCTGCGCGACGCCTACAACGAGGCCGAGCCGCTGCTCACCGAGCACTCGGCCAAGCTGGGGCAAGACGCGCGCCTGTTCCAGGCCTACAAGGACGTGCTCGCCCAGGCCGACGCCGAGGGCCTCGACGACGGCCAGCGCAAGGTGCTCACCGACGCGATCCGCGACTTCAAGCTCGCCGGCGTCGACCTGCCCCCCGAGAAGCAGGAGCGCTTCCGCGCGATCAAGGTCGAGCTGGGCCAGCTCTCGTCGAAGTTCTCCGACAACCTGATCGACGCCGACAGCGCCTACCGGCTCACGATCACCGACCGCAAGGACCTCGAGGGGCTGCCCGAGTCCGCGATCAAGGCCGCCCGCGCCAAGTCGCTGGCCGAGGACGAGAACGCGCCCGAGGAGCACTGGACCTTCACCCTCCACGTGCCCAGCTACCTCCCGTTCATGACCTACGCCAAGAACCGAACCCTGCGCGAGGAGCTCTACCGCGCGCGGGTCACCCGCTGCACCAGCGGCGAGGGCGACAACGGGCCCCTGATCGACCGGATCCTCGTGCTGCGCAAGGAGCTGGCCGACCTGCTCGGCTTCGCCAACTACGCCGAGATCAGCCTCGCGCGGAAAATGGCGGACACCCCCAAGCAGGTGCACACCTTCCTCAGCGACCTCGCCGAGCGTTCGCTGCCCTACGGCAAGCGCGACCGCGACCAGCTCGCGGCCTTCGCCAAGGAGCGCGACGGGCTCGAGACGCTCGAGTCGTGGGACGTGACCTACTACCGCGAGGCCCTGCGCCAGGAGCGCTACAGCTTCTCCGAGGACGAGGTCCGGCAGTACTTCCCGCTCCCGCGCGTGCTCGACGGGTTGTTCGCGACCCTCAAGCGGCTCTACGACCTCGACGTGCGCGAGCGCACGAGCGAGATCGAGCTCTGGCACGACGACGCCCGCGCCTTCGAGCTCTCACGCCAGGGCGAGACCCGGGGCATGATCCTCACCGACCTCTTCGCCCGCGACGGCAAGCGCCAGGGCGCCTGGATGGGCGACTGCGTCGAGCGCGTGAAGCGCGCCAGCGGCGTGCAGCACCCGGTGGCCTACCTGGTGTGCAACTTCGCCGGGCCGGTGGGCGACACGCCTTCACTCCTGACCCACAACGACGTGGTGACCCTGTTCCACGAGTGCGGCCACGCGCTGCACCACACCTTGACCCAGGTCGACTACCGCCAGTGCTCGGGGATCAACCTCGTGCCCTGGGACGGCGTCGAGCTGCCCAGCCAGTTCTTCGAGAACTGGGTGTGGGCCGAGGAGTCGCTCAAGACCCTCGCCGGGCACTACGAGACGGGCGAGCCGCTGCCCAAGGAGCTGCTCGAGCGCATGCTCGCCGCCAAGACCTTCATGGGCGGCGCCGACATGCTGCGCCAGCTCGAGTTCGCCCTGTTCGACCTCGAGCTGCACACCGACTACCAGCCCGGCGGCGAGAAGACGGTCCACGACGTGCTCGAGGACGTGCGCAGCCGGGTCACGGTGTTCATGCCCCCGGCCTACAACCGCTTCGAGAACGGCTTCGGGCATATCTTCGCGGGGGGCTACGCCGCCGGCTACTACAGCTACAAGTGGGCCGAGGTCCTCGCCGCCGACGCGTTCAGCCGCTTCGAGGAGGAGGGGCTGTTCTCCTCGGAGGCCGGGCGAGACTTCCGCGAGAAGATCCTCGAGCGCGGCGGGAGCCACGACCTGATGGACCTCTACGTGCAGTTCCGCGGGCGCCAGCCCACCCCCGACGCGCTCCTCCGCCACAGCGGCCTGACCGAGGCGCTGGCCAAGTAGGCCTCGGGCGGGGATAAACCCCGCCCCTACAGCTCCCCTGCAGGGGAGGGGTTCATCCCCTCCCGGGCGCTCGGGCGGGGACTCCCCCGCTCCGCTGTAGGGGAGGGGTTTATCCCCTCCCGGGCGCTCGGGCGGGGACTCCCATGCAGGGGAGGGGTTCATCCCCTCCCGGGCGCTCGGGCGGGGGACTCCCCCGCTCCGCTGTAGGGGAGGGGTTTATCCCCTCCCGGGCGCTCGGGCGGGGACTCCCCCGCTCCGCTGTAGGGGAGGGGTTTATCCCCTCCCGGGCGCTCGGGCGGGGGACTCCCATGTAGGGGAGGGG
>Ga0070727_10001710_pt1 | contig 22516 bp, 13 predicted proteins | sample tdAd472_FD_66722 | JGI IMG/M metagenome (GOLD analysis project Ga0070727, IMG submission 66722) | Marine sediment microbial communities from the Atlantic coast under amendment with organic carbon and nitrate - tdAd47.2 | ecosystem: Environmental > Aquatic > Marine > Coastal > Sediment | place...
GTTGTTTCGAACACGTTCCTTAGAACTGATGGCCTTCCTGCGGACCGTTCTGCGTCAGCGTGAGAACTTCCGGGCCCTCATCCGTCATCAGGATCTGGTGCTCAAACTGAGCCGACAGCTTGCCGTCGGCTGTGCGGACGGTCCATCCGTCGAACTTGTCAATTCGCGTCCGCCAGGTCCCCTGATTGAGCATTGGTTCGATGGTGAAACAGACGCCGGGCCTCACGACCTGAGCCCCTGCTTTTGTGCCGCGGAACCAGAAGTGCGGCACGCCGGGCTCCTGATGAAAACTGCGACCGACGCCATGCCCCTGAAACTCGCGCACGACTTCATAGCCGCGCTCGCGGGCAAACGAGTAAATCGCCGCGCCGATATCGCGAACCTTGCCGTACGGGCGGATGGAATTGATGCCGAGCCACATCGCATCGAACGTGGTCTGCACCAGCCGCTTTGCTTCGGGCGAGACTTCACCGATCAGAAACGTTTCCGATTGATCGCCATGCCAGCCGTTCACGATCGTCGTCATGTCGACGTTGACGATGTCGCCTTCCTGCAGCACGAGGTCGCCGGGAATGCCGTGGCAGACGACTTCGTTCACGCTGATGCAGGTGCACTTCGGGTACGGCGGCGCTCCCGGCGGGCCGCTGTAGCCCAGGCAGGCGGGCGTGTGCCCGTGGTCCATCGTGTATTCGTGGGCGATCCGGTCGATCTCGCCGGTTGACGTTCCGGGCACGACGTGCGGACGGATGACGTCCATCATCTGCGCATTGAAGCGGCACGCTGCTCGCAGTTGCTCACGTTCTTCCGCGTTGTAAATCGGCGGCTGTCGGCTCACCGGGCTCGCTCGCAAAAATCAGGTCAATCGAAAGAAGCCGCGACTGCGGATACGAAACATCAAAGGGCAGCCCGGACCAGGCAAATCGACGAAGCGCTCGACCCCCGCTCAGGCAATTTGGCCGGGCCAGACAGCGACTGAAACGCCGTCGGGATCGAAACTGGCGGACGAGGGCACAGTGCTGAACCGTGTCGCAAATCCGGGAAAGCAACTCTCCGGCGGCGGGAGAATAGCAGGAGCCTTCCTCGAAGAAAAAGCGAGCCGCAATTGCCATGTTTGAGCAGCTGGAACGCATCCTCAGGACATCAGCTCCGGCACGGGCTCGCCGATGCAGAGCCGGATTGGACGACCGTCTGTCGCGGTGTGGTGCGTGTCGAGCGGGATACCGAGTTTCGAGTAAACCGTCGCGGCGATGTCTTCCGGGTAGTACTCCTTGCCCACCGGCTTCGCGCCGGTTTCGTCGGTCTGGCCGAGCACCTGGCCACCACGAACGCCGGCTCCAGCGAAGCACGCGATGCTGGCCGTCGACCAGTGATCGCGACCGGCCGCCGAGTTGATCACCGGCGTGCGACCGAAGTCGGTCAGCCAGAAAACGAACGTGTTCTCAAGCAGGCCGCGGTCTTCGAGATCCGCCAGCAGCGCCGGCCAGGCCTGGTCGAGTGGCGGCAGCAGTTTCTTCAGGCCGTTGAAGTTGTCGCGGTGCGTGTCCCAGCCACCGCTGCTCACCGTGACGAATCGCGTGCCGGCTTCGATCAGTCGCCGAGCGAGCAGGCAACTCTGACCGAGATTGTGCTTGCCGTACGCGTCGCGGGTTTTCTGATCTTCCTGCGACAGATCGAAAGCCGTCTTCGTCGCCGCCGACGTGATCATGCTGAACGCGTTCTCGTAGTAGGCGTCGATGGCCTGCAGCGCGTCGGGCCGCTGATCGAGTTCGCGCTGCAGCGTGTCGATTGTCTGCAGAGCCTGGCGGCGGCGGCTCATGCGATCCGCGGTGAGTCCGTTCGGCAGAGACACATCCCGCACCGTGAACTTGTCGCTGGCCGGGTCGCCCGGCACAACAAACGCGTTGTGCTGCAGGCCGAGGTATCCCGCCAGACCGCCGTTGAACCGCTGATCGACGTTCGTGCCAAGCTGAATGAACGGCGGCAGAGCGGTCTTTGCTCCCAGCTCTTTCGAGACGACCGAGCCATAACACGGATATGTGATTGCCGGGTTGAACTTGCGACCGCTCATCATGATCGCGTCGGCGGTCGAGTGGCTGCCGTTTCTCGGGTTGAGATTCCGCATCACCGTGTAACGGTTCAGCTCGCGAGCGAAGTGCGGCATCTGATCCGTGAACTGAATCCCCGGCAGCGCGGTATCGATGACGCCAAAGTCGCCTCGCACTTCCGCCCCGGCATTCGGTTTTGGATCCAGCGTGTCGTGATGACTGGTTCCTCCGCGCGTCCAGATGAAGATGCAGTTGACGTCGCCTCGCCCAAACCCTTCCGCAGCCTGAGCTTCCGCCCGCAACAGATGCGGCAGCGCCAGCCCCAAAGCACTGATCGAACCGACGTCGACCATAAAGTCACGTCGCGAACGGGCTTCACAGTTCGAACGGCTCGTCGGAAACAGCTTCAACATGGCGGGACCTCATTGAGGCGGTGTGGCCGGTGATGGCCGTTTTGCTGTGGATGGGGAGAAGCCAGAGTGGAGGCTTTTGATTCGTTTAACGCCCAGCCGCAGGCGCCGGCAACCAGAATGCGCTGGCCGCTGGTGGCCGGCGCCTGCGGCTGGGCGCTAAACAAGCTGGATGCTGAGCTGCTCAGAATGATTAAACCGGCCAGCAGATAAAACCCAGATCGTCGCATCGACGGTGAGCACATGATTGTTTCGTCCGCCGAGAGACAGCGCGATTTCCGTCCAGTCGCTCGCCCAAACGATCGGATTACTCGGCCCACTGATAAACGCGAACGTAGTCGACCTGCAGAGTTTGCGGGAACGCGTTGGGAGGCAGTTTGTCGGCTTGCTGAGTGGTTTTCTCGAAGAAGCGGCCGTCGACAGCAACGTTCATGATCAGGTGGAACGGTTGATTGAACGGGGCGCTGGGATTCTGCTGTGCAGCTTCGGAGAACCACTCGTCCTTTGTCCGCTTCTTGCACAGCTCGCCGTCGACGAACCATTTGATTTCGTCGCGGTTCCATTCGAGCGTATAAATGTGGAAGTCCTCGGCGGCGTTCTTCTTCGGGAATCGATAAGCGTGGGCGAGGTACGTGTTGCGTGGCCAGGGACCGCCGAAGTGCAGCGCTCCGGTCGTCTCGTGAACGGCGCTGCCGCGTGATTCGATAATGTCGATCTCGCCGCCAGCCGCCCAGCCGCCGTACTTCGATTCCGTCGGCAGCATCCAGACCGCTGGCCAGATGCCTTCGCCCTGCGGCATCTTCGCGCGGATTTCAAACCGACCGAACCGCCACTCGCCGCGTTTCTGGCTGCGGATGCGGGCTGACGAGTACGGTTGCGTCTTGCCGTCGCTGGTCGTGTGAGCGTCGCGGTAGACGTTGATGTTCAACAGGCCGTCTTCGACAACGCAGTACTTCGAGTCCGTGCGGTAAGCCTGCCGCTCGAGATTCCCGCCACCGTAGTTGTTCTCTTCTTTCTCCCACTTCGTGTAGTCGAGGTCCGAGCCTTCGAACTCGTCGCCCCAGACCTGCACCCACTTCTGAGACGGTGTCGTCACGCGATACTCGCCCGCCGGGTAACGATCAGTGACCGTCTCTCCTGTTCCGCGCACGGCGTATCCGACGTCCTGCCAGTCACCGGCCACACGCGATTGAAGCTGGTAGAAACGTCCCGGCTCGGTCTGCCAGGACAGTTCAACCGCCGGCTTGACGGAAAGTTCCGGCTCGGCGGCCAGCAGTGCCAGCAGGAATGTCAGCGAAAACGTCGTCATTGGGGGACCTCATGACTGTCGTGAGATTTTTTCAGGCAGGCCGCGACGGCAGAAGATCGAGCGGTCACCGGTCGTTGGCCGCGGCCGCTCGCAGTCGCGTTGCGTCACAGACGAGCATCCAGTTCGTCACCGCCAATCGTGCGGCAATCTGGAAACTGGTTCGTCAGCGCGAAGGGCAATAAAGTCCGCACTGCCACCTTTTGCAACTCAGCCACCTTCTGCAACTCAACCCGAGCCATGAGTCGTTGCCATGCGAATGCTGCTGCCCGTGCTGATTCTGATCGCCACTTTGAACTCAACGACGTTTGCCGCCGACGCCGACTCGGGCAAATGGATCCCGCTGTTTAACGGCAGGAACCTCGACGGCTGGACGCCCAAAATCCGGTACTCGGACTGCGGCGAGAACTACGGCAACACGTTTCGCGTTGAGGACGGGCTGCTCAAGGTCCGTTATGACGGAGGCGGCTACGATGAGTTCGGCGAGCGGTTCGGGCACCTCTTTTACAAGGACTCGTTCTCGCACTACATCATCCGCGTCGAGTACCGCTTTGTCGGCGATCAGTGTCCCGGCGGGCCGGGCTGGGCGACGCGCAACAGCGGCATCATGGTGCACGGCCAGACGCCGCAATCGATGACGAAGGACCAGGACTTTCCTGTGTCGATCGAGGTCCAGCTGCTGGGCGGCAATGGCAGGGACGAGCGGACGACTGGCAACCTCTGCACTCCCGGCACGCACGTCGTCATGGACGGCAAACTCGTCAAGCGGCATTGCACGAAATCCAGCTCGAAGACCTACCACGGCGATCAGTGGGTGACTGCTGAAGTTGAAGTTCGCGGCGACAAGGTGATCCGTCACAAGATCAACGGTGAGACCGTCCTCGAATACGACGCGCCGCAACTCGACGAGGGCGACAAGAATGCGAAACTGCTCACCGACAAACCCGGCGTGCTGCTGAAGAGTGGGACGATTTCGCTGCAGTCGGAAAGTCATCCGTGCGATTTCCGCAAGGTCGAACTGCTCGTTCTCGACGGCGATCAGTAGGCATCTTTGAGTCTCAGCGTGACGGAACAGCGACCAGCAGACGACGGCAGTCGAAGTGCGGGACGAACCCCGTTGGCTTCGAAACCGCCAGCAGCGACTGCTGAAGGCGCGGTCATCTCGCTGCGCGGCGTTCGAGTTCACAATCTCAAAAACATTGATGTCGACATTCCGCTCGGCAGGCTCACCGTCATCACCGGCGTTAGCGGTTCCGGCAAGAGTTCGCTGGCGTTCGACACGCTCTACGCCGAAGGTCAGCGGCGCTACATCGAAACCTTTGCCCCGGCAGCGCGGCAGCATCTGGAGACGCTGGAAAAGCCCGACGCCGAATCGATCGGACAGATTCTTCCCGCGATCGCACTGCGTCAGAACTCGGTCAGCCGAACGCGACAGGCGACGATCTCGACCGTCTCAGAAATCAACGATCTGCTGCGGGCACTGCTGGCTCGCGTCGGCACCGTCGTCTGTCCGTCGTGCCAGTGCGAAGTCGTTCCTCAAACACCGGCAAGCGTCGTTCGCCGGCTGGCCGACCTCCCGGACGGCCAGAAGTTTCAGGTCGCGTTTCCGTTTGTTCTCGACCCGGATGTCGACACCGCCGAACAACTGCAGCAACTCACGACGTCCGGCTATTCGCGAGCAGTGACTATTCGGCGCGGCCTCGAAGAGTCGTCAGCCACGAAGTGCGGCGACGCAGAAACCTGCTCGCTTGAAGACGCGGCAACCACTGGGCTGCCTGATTCGGCGGGCCCTGATTCGGTGACCGAGTTGCTGATCATCGTTGACCGACTGGTCGCCGCTCGGACTCCAGTCGAACGGCTGACGGAAAGCGTCGAAGCCTGCTTTCGAGACGGTGACGGGGTCTGCGTCGTCCTGGTACCGGCTGAATCGCCAGACGGATCCGACAGCCGGCTTCAGCAGCTGAGGATCGATGGCCAGCTCTGGCAGCGCGAACGATTCTCTCAACGTCGAGACTGTTCAGGATGCGGAACTCGTTTCTCGGAACCCGACGCATCTCTTCTGAGCTTTCGCAGCCCTCACGGAGCCTGTCCGGACTGTGCTGGCTCCGGCTGTGTCAACGAAGCTCGATGCACTGCCTGCTCCGGTACCCGCCTGTCACTCGCCGCCCGCGCCGTCCGACTTCGCCCGATCGATCGCGAGCGACTGTCTTCAACAGAGACATCCGACTCGCCAGCCGACTGGCCGGGACTCGCCGAACTCGAAGGCCAGACTGTCAACGACCTGCTGCGAACGCTCGACGAACTCGCAACACAATTCGGGAAACAGGCAACGGAAGCCGTGCCGCAGTACCTCTTCGAGGCCATGCTGCCGCGTCTGCGTTGTCTGTCGGACGCCGGTCTCGGGTACGTCGAGCTGAACCGGGCCATGAGCGACCTGTCGCGTGGCGAAGCTCAGCGAGTCGGTCTGACGTCGATCCTCAGTTCGCAGCTCGTCAATTCCCTGTTTGTTCTCGACGAGCCGTCGAGCGGTCTGCATGCCGCTGATCTGTCTCGCGTTATCAACCTGCTGCACCGGCTGCGCGACCAGGGGAACACAGTCGTCGTTGTTGAACACGAAATGGACGTCGCTCAGGCCGCCGACCATGTGATCGAAATCGGCCCCGGCTCCGGAGCAAACGGAGGCACCATCGTCTTCGCTGGCCGGTTCGATCAACTGCTTGACCAGCATGATTCAGCCACAGCAAGATTCTTCCGGGAAACGGTCGCGCCAGGACAGAATGAGGGCACAACCGCCAGCCCATCGACGGGCGCGGGTGCATCGACGGGCACTGGCTCGGTGTCGCTGCCCGGTTCAGTGTCACTGTCCGGCTGCCGCCATCACAACCTGCAGAGTATCTCGGTGGAATTTCCGCTCGGCTGCCTGTGCGTCGTCACCGGCGTCAGCGGTTCGGGAAAGACCTCGCTGGTTGAACAGACTCTGTATCCGGCCCTGCGCCGACATATTGAAACGGGCTCCGCGCCCACTTCGTCGACACGCGAGAGCAGCGCGGCGACTTCAGTCTGCGGCGAGTTCGACGAACTGCTCGTCACCGGCAACCTCTCAGGCGTTGAGCTGATCGATGACCGGCCGCTCATCGCCAGCCGACGCAGCAGTCCGGTCACCTGGCTGAAGATTCTCACCGAGATCCGTTCGCTGTTCGCCGACACGCCGGACGCCCGCAATCGCAACCTGACCGCTGCCCATTTCAGTTTTAACACCGATGCTGGCGGTCGTTGTCCAAAGTGTTCTGGAACCGGGTTCATCGAAATCGACATGCAGTTCATGCCCGACGTCTCGATGACCTGCCCGGACTGCCACGGCACTCGCTTTCTGCCTCACATTCGGGAAGTCACCTGGCGAAACCGATCGATCGCCGACGTGCTCGCGATGACCGCCGACGAAGCGTTCGCCTTCTTTCGTGGCGAGCGGCGAATTCAGAAGAAGCTGGTCGCGCTGCGCGACGTCGGCCTCGGCTACCTGCCCCTCGGCCAGCCGTTGTCGACACTTTCCGGCGGCGAAGCCCAACGGTTGAAACTGGCTGGCCATCTTGCAGCGACAAGAGGCGCCGCCAACCTGCTGATTCTCAACGAACCAGCGACAGGTCTGCACCCGACCGACGTCCAGACGCTGCTCGACTGCCTCCGACGCCTGCTCACTGCCGGGCATTCGTTGATCGTGATCGAACATCACCGCGACGTGATACTCGCCGCGGACCACGTCATCGATCTCGGCCCCGCTGCCGGCCCGGACGGAGGCCGCATTGTCGCGAGGGGCACACCGAACGAGATTCAACAGTCACCGAAATCCGTCACGGGTTCCCGGCTGCAGCATCCTCACAAGACACGCTGACCGACAACGCGTATTCCCCTGGCCTGCCCACAAGCGTTTGAAAGTCCCCGCACCGCGCCTTGAATTCCCCCCCTCCCCGCGCTAATCTCCCGCCCATCAAAAGGGGGGCGTAGCTCAGCTGGGAGAGCGCTGCGTTCGCAATGCAGAGGTCGAGGGTTCAAGTCCCTTCGCCTCCACCTTTTAAACAAGAGCCGCTGATCAAAACCGATCGGCGGCTTTTTTCGTGGGCTTTTTGGTGTCAATCGCTGGTCTCAAAAAGTTCAATCAGTTCGTGCAATTCTGGGCATGGATTCGCAAGTGGTTTTCAATCAACGACTTGCGTGGTTTCACTGTCCACTATCCTCGCCTCGTGCATAAGCTTGGTTCGAGTCCGCCTCGGGGAGCTTTCAGAGGGTCATACAAACCGAACCATGGTCGCCCCTGTCCGTTTTTCATGGGCTGCCTCACGCTTACGCACACTCTGGGCCAACTCATATCGGTCCGCGACCGGTAATTTGACGACATGCAGCTAGCGTGCGTGCGAAACTCACTGTTGCGGAGCCCACCATAACGTTGGGCTTCACGAGTTGACGAAACTCGTCGGGCGTTTGTCCGGTTTCGCGTTTTATCTCGGCCAGTGTTTCCGCCTCGCGGTAGCCGATTATTCCTGCAATTGGTCGCCAACCCTGATGATCGCTAATGACTAGAACACCATTCGGTCGTTCAGAACTTCTGCCCGTAGCCAAAACACTGGCAAAGCAAGGGTTTTGCAGCGTCGGTTGGAACAGAAACTCTTCAATAAAAAGCATTCGCCACGTTTCATTGTGGATAAAGTTCTTGGATCATGGATCGTGACTCCGTGTCCCAGATTCTCAGGTTGCCTTCGAAGTCACCCGTAACAACCTGCCTGCCATCCCAACTGAAGACGGCTTGCGTTGGAAGCGTTTGCAGTTCGCGGACTTCACCAATGGCGTTGCCATCGGTCTGCCACAACCGAAGTGTTCGGTCTCGTCCGAGGGTCAGGAAACTACCGTCGCGCGCGAACGCAATGTCGAGGATTCCGGTCCGGCGACTGTATCGCGATGGCTCCCGGCTGACGGTGTGAGGACTCGCCGTACGAGTTGGAAAGCCATCTTTCATGTCCCAGAGCACGAACTTTCCTTCCTCGCCCGCCGAGGCCAGCAATTGACCGTCAGGCCGCCAGCTCAGACCGGTGATTCGAACCTTGTGTTCATCCAGCGTGTAAACGATTCCGCCATTTGCACTTTCCCAGACGTGGATTCCACCGTTGCGATCACCAGTTGCGAGATACTTGCCGTCCGGGCTAAATCGAACTGCAGTGACCCAGTCAGTATGCTTGTCGATCTTGTGCAGCAACCGGCCATCCTGAGCAGAAAAGATTTTCACCTTTCTTGCTGGCGTGCCGATCGCGACGATCCGGTGATCAGCACTGATGTCCGCCGAAAGAATGATGTCTTCTTCGTCTGCAATTGTGGCCCGGCGTTGACCAGTACGAACATCGAAGACCGCCACCTGGCCGGAATAAGCTCCTTGCCCCCCAGCTGCGATCAGAAGATCGCCGTTTCGTGAAAAACGCAGATCATGCACTGTCCCATCCGGAAATGGCAGTGTGCCGATGTGGGTCATCTGAGGTTCAGCATTCGCCGAAGGCTTCTCACCGAAGAGCAGAATCTGTTCATGACCACTGGCCGCGATGAGGTTCGCCCAGGGGCTGCTCGCCAGAGCGAGAATCGGCGGCGTCACTCGTGTCCTCGCCAGTTCGACCTTCGGGAGATTGACGGGCATCGCAGGGTTTTCAGGCCGTTTCATCGAGCCCGCGGTGAGATTGAAGGCGACCGTTCGCAGCTTCGACTTGCCGCCTTTCGCTTCAAGCAGTCCGCCAGCGATCCAGTCGCGAATCACGGTGATCTGCTCGTCCGCGATTTTCGGCTTTTCCGGTGGCATGGGCTCGACGCCGTCGGCATGCACGATCGACTCATACAGCCGACTGGTGTCGGGCACGCCTGCTTTAACAATCTCACCTCCAGAACTCCCCTTCAACGCGCCTGCGTAAGTCGTCAGATCGAGCCCAGCCGTTTGCTTGTCGGAGTTGTGACAGCCTGTGCAGTGCCGCTTGAAGATCGGCAGCACGTGATCGACGTAGTTCGGTGGCTCGGTCGCGAGGAGGAGGCTGGGCAGGAGAGAGGAGAGGAGGATAGAGGTGAGGAGGCGACACATAACAGTCTTCTTCGTTTCCATGGAATTCTCGCACATCATATCTTCATTCATCCCCTGTCCTCTCGTACCCTCTCACCTTCACCGACCTCAGTGGTTGAACATGAACTCGCTTGAGTTGAGCAATCCCCAGAGGACGTTATTGAGCGCTTGATGTCGCGTTTGGCGGTCGGCTGTTTCGGGCAAACTTCTAAGAATGCCTTGCAGTTCCTTCTCGGAAGGTTTGCGGGCCAGCGTTCGGATGAAGAGCGCCTCGATGATCGGTCCATCTGTGTCGTGATGATCGAGCAACGACGGAATCAATTTCGGATTGCGCCGCAAGGCGTCGTCTATCGTCTTACCGTTGATGAGGTGCAGCGCCTGTGACAGGTTGGCTTCAGTTTGATCTTCACAGGCACACACACTCTCGCGTTTCGCTTGACCGAATGTCCGGAAGAAATAGGCGTTGAAGTTATCGCGCCATCCGCCTTCGAACATTACCAACGCCCGATCCGCTGAGGATCGGCGGAAGTTGTGTTTGTACTCCAACGCCTGCGTCAAACAGTCGAAGAAGACGTCGGCTCGCATCCGGCGAAGGCTGCTGTGGGAGAACAAACGCTCGTCCTGTTTGTTGCTGGAATTGGTGGTCGCGGCCAGTTGGTAGGTACGTGACGAGCAGATATCGCGAATCAGTTTCTTCTGGTCGTAGGCGTAATCCTGTGCCAGCCTGCGGCCCAGTTCCGTCATGAGGGGTCCGTTGCTGGGCGGGTTGGAAATGCGCACGTCATCGACGGGATCAATGATGCCTTTCCCGAAGAAATGGGCCCAAATCCGATTGGCCATGTTCTCACGGAAAAGAGTGTTACCCGGCGCTGTCAGCCAGTTTGCAAGGACCTTGCGTGCATCCTTGTCCTCAACATCCGCGTATTTGCCGCCGAGGAATTTGTGAGCCATCGGCCGGCCGTCGATCGGATGACTGGCAGGTTCGGCATCGACATCGACAAACGTAAAATACTCGCGTGCTTCCGAGCCATGTTTCCGGCGAACGCCCATAAAGAATGACTGAAATGCGTAATAGTCATCCATCGTCCAGCGGTCGAAAGGATGGTTGTGACACTGGGCACATTGCGTGCGGATTCCCATGAAAATCTGCGCAGTATCCTCGCTCAACCGAACAGGATCCACTTTGCCCTGCGAGATCATCGTGTAGTAATTGGACGGCGGACTGGTCAGGTTGGAGCCATTGCCGCTCAGCAGCTGCCGCGCGAATTCATCGAGCCGCGTGTTCTCGATCATCTGCTCGCGGATCCAGTGGTAATAATTCCAACCCGCGAGCATCGCCGTGCCTTTTTCGGGATTGGTATCGGTGAAAATCCGCAGCCACTCACCCCAGCGCGCGGCCCAGACTTCACCGAAGGCGTCGCGTGACATCAATTCATCGATCAGCTTCGTGCGTTTGTCCGCATCGTCGCTCGCCATGAACGCTGCGTATTCATCCGGCGTTGGCAAGGCTCCGGTAAGGTCGATTGTTACCCGACGCAGAAACTGGTCGTCGCTGCACAACTCCGACGGCAGAATTCGCATGTCCTGCAGTTTCGCGAAAACCAGTTCGTCAATGTAATTGTTTGTCGGCGGATCGGGCCAGTCGAACTCACCCTCGGGCAGGACGGTGACTTCCATTCCGACAGTGAACTTGTCAAATCGCGCGAAGACGTGTGCTCCCCCCGCTTTCTTTGCTTCGATCACTCCGGCGTCGTCGATCGGCGCAACGGAGTCGTTGCTGCCCATGAACAGACACCAGCGGGTAATGTCACGCTCCGACCCATCGGTGTAGGTCGCAGTGACTTTCGCGGCTAACGAACTACCGGGGCGTTCGAATTTGTGTTTGTCGATCTGGAACCGGATTCCAGTAACGAGCGGCGCCTCGTCCGGGTCGTGCGGCGCGCCCTGATTAAGCCATTCGAGGATGATTCGGTAAGACTCACTGTCGACGGTAAACAACTCACCGCCTGTGTGAGAAACATTCCCAGTCGCCTTTTCCAGCAGCAGGCTCTTCTCGGGTTCTGCTCGATTGATCCGCCGGCCTGGGTATTCTTCTAGCAGACGATAGTAGTCGCCCTCGGGGTCGTACCCAAAAAGCGACAGCCGAAAGCCATCCTGTCCGCGGCTGGAACCGTGACAATCGCCAGCGTTACAGCCTGATTTCATAAAGACGGGCATCACGTCGTTTTTGAATGAGACGTGCGTCTCTTCCCCCAGGGCTGAAGCCTCGAAGGAGAGCCAGGCCAGCAACGTAGCTGCGATAGCCAGACCGCGGTGAACCACAGTCGGGCGACGGTAGCTACGAAACGTTTCGACAATGTTTGACGACATCTTCATGATCCCTTTTTCTCGTCGACACGAATCACGCCGGAGCCGCTCTGCTGGTGAATATCCTGTCCTTCGTCCGTAATTTTCACGTCACACGCGATTTCCTTGTACTGCCCGGTGAGTGCGTCAGCCTCGATCTTGAGCGGGAATACGACGGATTCCTGGCCGTATTTAATTGCTGGCTCCTCGATCAGACTCACGCCGTTGGGAAGCCGCAAGAGCCGCGCGGTCGCTACTCCGCTGAACTTCCGGAGATGGCGGATCTTTCCAACCAGTTCGCCGCGCTTGCCTTGTTCGACTGCCGCACGCTGCAGTTCGATTTGAAGATACGGCTCCGTCACCTCAACGCTAATGAATGGCGAGCCGATGTAATGAAATCCGACGCCAGATCGCGGATCGCCACCTTCGTTCTCGCGGGCTGTAATGGTCAAGCGGTACTTACCTGTCGCGGCCTGACTGGTGGCTGAGATCTTGTAATAACCCACATCCTCACCTTCAGGAATAATCAACGGCGGCTGTTTGGTGACTCCTTGCGGCAGCCAGTCCATTTCCAGATAGATGGCGCCGGTGAAATCGCCTTTGCGTCTGACATTTACCTTCAGATCCAGCTCCGCATTCTTAGCCAGCCCGATCCCGGGCTCGTCGATCGAAATGTCAAACGGTGCTTCCTCGAGGATTGCAAAACCGAGTTTGCGGGTCTTATTGAAGAGCGGCGAGTAGCCTCCGCGCTGAGCATTTGAAGCGTGGGTCTGCGCAACCGCTCCCAATAGGTTTACGTTCTCGTCAACGGCGTGGGGGATCAGCTCCAGCAAGGCCGTCTGCAACTTCGCATCCGCCGACGCACGGAACGTAGCCATAATCACGGGATCGTTTTTAGTGAAGATCGGGCTGTCAAACTCGACTCCCGGCGGCAGGCCGCGGACCTCCAGTCGAATCGGGCCGTCATATTGTGAACCGAACCCGTTCATAATCGCGAAGGGCCGAGTCTGAGTGGCACCACGGTGAACTCCGATAACGTCGCGCTCAACCGAGGACCCTGATGGGTAGTCTTTGTAGTACAGGAACAGGCTGTCGTGATGTGGCTGAAGTTCGACCCGGTAGATAAAGTCCTCGCCTGATTCTCGCCGCGTATCCGCGATGCCAAGCAAGTAGTCTCCATCCGCATCTGGCTCGAACATGAAAATTGGGTCGAGTCGATCCTTCACCTGATGGCGATAGTGATGTCCCTCCCAATCGTGCCCGTCCCAGAGTGAATCGTCCTGTTCGTAAACCTTGCGGCTCGGATTTCCTTCAGCCGGCCTGATCCAGACGAAGGGATCAAGTTTCGACCCTAACGTTTGTGCGTAGACTCGTACTCGGTAACGCTCACCTTTTTTGGCGGAAAACTGATACCAGTCCTTCTCGCCTTCCGTCTTAATGATGCCGTTCAGCGCCACCGGCAAGTGCTGATCGATCGTTTGTGCATTCTCTGGCTTGGAATGTCCTTCAACCTCGTAAACATTTGGGAACGCCGCAACCTGAAAGCGATTCGGTGAGGGGATCTCTGGCAGGTTCGAGATTTCCGTCAGCTCGACCATTGACTTCTCAAACGCCGTGACCTCTTTTGACAAAGTCGCCTTCAGCTTTCCGCGCGAACCATCGAGGTAGAACACATCGAGATCGAGCTCATCGCCCAATTGCCCACCCAATGGGAACGTAATTGTCGGACGGGGGAAGTCGCCGACGTGTAGACCGTAATGGATGTTTCTAATCTCCGAGTCCATCTGCTGGCCAACGGTGATCAGATAATCGCCAGCCTCGGGTGCAATGAACGAAACCGCTGGATCGTGGGCGAACAGCGACGAGCGATTGTTCCTCGCCACGCGTTTTCCTGAGGGCGATCGTACTTCAATCGCCATGTCTGTCAGGCCGCCGTAATGAATTGTGCCCAGCCGAGCGCTGATGATCTGGCACGTGCAGCGCTGGTCCTTCTTTAGAGCAACGCGGTAAACGTCCCAGTCATTTGCTCGCTCGTTGCTGGAACCGAACCCGGAGACAGTGCAATTGAACGGTATCGTTTGTGCGTACTCCGGCAAGTCGTTTCGCGTCTCTCCGATATCAACGAAGGCGTGTTCTTCGGGCACAACCGGAAACGGCGTCACCCAGAACGAAAGCATTTCCGACAGCTTCTGTTTCGTTCGCAGTCGCAGGTAATACTCACCGAGCGGCGCATCCGCCGCGATTTCGAAATCGAGCTCGATGGCCTTACCGGGTTCGACTTTCAGGGGTGTCCCATTGTGCGGATGCGGTACTGTATTTAGCTGACGAATGGCCGTGCAGCGGATGCCCTCACGATAAAACAGCACTTCCTCGGCAGTCTGAAGCCGGCTGCCTTCAACCCGGACCGTCACCGTCGTGCCGCGTTGACCAAGTTGCGGAAGCACGAAATCGGCGGTGTACTGTTCAGCGGCGCGAGCAGACTGAGCCACACCGCAAAGCAATGCGAGGATGGCAAGGCGATAACAGGTTTTCACTAACTTGAGATTAAGCAATCAACTCCTCCACTGGCTTTCCCTCGTTAATAATCTCGATGGGCCGTTCGCCCGGTGCCATCAGTTCCTTCTGCGAGTTGATCCCGATCAGCTTGTAGATCGTCGAGTGCAGATTACACAGCGGGACAGCATTGTCGGCCGGTCCGCTCGAGGTCGCGTCGACGGAACCGTAAAACTGACCGCGATTCAAACCGCCACCAGCCATTGCCATCGAAAACACGCGCGCCCAGTGATCGCGGCCTGCCGACGCGTTGACCTTTGGCGTGCGTCCGAACTCGTGCGCCACCCAGATCAGCGTGCTGTCGAGCATGCCTCGTTCATCGAGATCCTCGATCAGCGCCGTGATTGCGTGATCGAATGCCGGCATCTGTGTCTGGTAAGCTTCCCGCAGTTGCACGTGCGTGTCCCAGCCCGCATAGGTTAGCGATACAAACCGCGCGCCCGCCTCGACCAGCCGGCGCGCCAGCAACATCCGGCCGCCCGCTTCCGAGCCCAGCGATTTGCCGTAAGTCACACGCTCCAGATACTGCCCCATGCCGTAGCGTTTCTTCATTGCGTCCGATTCCTTCGACATGTCGAACGCGTTGCGAACCGCCTCGCTGGATATCATTGAGTAGGCCTGCTGGTAATAAGAATCCATCGTGTCCAGCGCCGCCGGATTCGACTCGAGCTTGCGGAATTGATCGTTCACCAATTGCCGAACCGCCTTGCGATCTTCAAACGCTTCGATGTCGACGCCGACGGGAAGTCCGAGATCCCGAACCTGAAAAGCGTCGCCCTGTGCCGGATCGCCGCCGACTCCGAACGAGCCATACTTGTCGCTGAGATAACCCGTCCCCGCCCCCGGCAGTCCATTCACGCCAGGCACTCCGATATATGCCGGCAATCCGTTGCGCGGACCGAACTCATGATTCACCACCGCGCCGACCGACGGATGCTTAATCACCTGACTCGGCTTCTGCCCGGTAATCATGTTGTAGGTGGCCAGTGCGTGGTCCGGGATGTTGCCCACCACCGAACGGACGACACACATTTTGTCGGCGATTGTGGCCTGCCTCGGGAACAGTTCGGTGAGATTTACTCCCGGAATCTTTGTCTTCACGAACCCGAACGGACCGCGATATTCGAGCGGCGACTCCGGCTGAGGATTCCACGATTCCTGCGCCGCGATTCCGCCGGGGAGAATGATCTGAATGACACTCTTTGCCGTGCCTTCCTTCGATTCAAACCATTTCTGGTCCGCCTCGGCGCGGTAAACATTCCCAAGTGTGATGCCCATCCCCGCAAGCGCCCCGACACGGATAGCGCTACGGCGATTCATGCGGGATGTTCGTTGGTAATCTGAGCAGCCGGTCTTCTTCATGTCGAATGGATTCCTGTTTTGTCGAAACTACAAAAGAGTAATGTGAGTGGTGATCCGTCGGTTCAGGGTGTTTATTGATGATTCATTGAAACCTCAGAACCTGCCGGCTCGACGATCAACTCAAACTGCAGGTGGTCGGCGAAGTGCCCATCAAATTCAGACACATCATCCTGATCATTCAATACATTCTCAAATGCCAGAACCTCTGCCTGTAGACATTGGGTACCTGGAGGCAGTGTCAAGCTTGTTTCGATGTCTTCCCACGACTCTGGCTTACTGTCACTCAAAAGACTGCACGATGCTCGTGATCGCGGCATTTGTGGATGCGACTTCAGTAGACGCCGCGCTTCATCAGGCGCGACTCCGAACGATTCAAGATTAATCGTAAACTGCGAGTCCGTCTTTTCATCGCCAGCCACTCGGTTGAAGCGGGCACGAAGCTTTACCCGAACGCGTCCCTCTGCAATCGCGGAGCGAAAAGGCGTCACGTCAATCCACTGTGATAACTGGGACGCAGCGGTCGGTGAGGCTCGACCGTCACTTCCCCGACCGGTCGACTGAAACAGCAGCATGCCATCGCCAGAGAACGGACGGATCCCGTAATGCTCTCCGACGACCCGGCAAATGTCACCGCCCCAGCGCCCAACCTCGGCCTCACCGACTTGAAGTTCCGTACCCAGTTCAAAATCCGAATTCAGTAGCAGGTTCGCGATCCGTCGCGTTGGCTGAGGAAATGCGGATTCACTGACGGGCAACACCTCTGCAATGCCGGATGTCGTTAGTTTGATGGCGGACTCTGCTGTTACACGGCGGGCTGCTTCACGCGCTTCCGTTGGCTGAATATCGACCAGTCCTTCGAAGACATGCGTCTCCGTTACACCGTCTTGCTGCACATAGACTCCGTATCGAGTACCAATATCAAGTACTTCGCCAACCGGAGTGTGAAGTAGAAACGAAGTCTGTGCATCGCCCGCCTCAACGGTCACTCGTCCATAGAATAACCTCGCTTCCCGTTGCGAGATCAATTCAATTTCAGCCGGCCCCTCGACTGCAAGCACCGCGCCGCCAAAGAAATCGAGTTCCACAAACCCGTTTCCCAGCGAGTACGTTCCACGACTCAATCGCATCCCGGTACTGATGGCATTCTGATCGTGCTCCTCATTCATGGGCTGTTGAACTCGCAGCGTTGCTCCGTGTGAGTAGCGCACCTCAGCGAGTCGAACTTCGGATGCGGTCAGTGAGTCGCGATCGCGCGTCGACTCGTCGCCCGACCACCATTCAACAGCCAATAGCCCCAGAAGCCCGACAGCCGTCACGGAAGCGATGGATGTCATGACAAGGGCAACCCGCTTCCACCCTGCCACTGAGCTGTCTGCAGCAGCCCGCGTCCTCTGCGGGCGGACCGAGTTCGGGCTATCAATTCCCTCGCCAGACACCGTCACATCGCTGACAGTGTTACATGAGGCGATGTCCTGTAGTCCGAAATCGACCGTCGCCAGCGAACGCAACATGGCCCGTGCTTCTGAGCTCTCCTTGAGAAACTCCCGCAGTCGGACGATGTCGCCTTCCGGCAGCATACCATCAATGTACTGCTCCAGCAGTCTCATTTCAGATTCCGTCATGACTGCCCAGCCTCCGCTACGGAGCGTTCGACACATTCAAGTAAACTACGACGCAGACGGCTCATTAGTTTGTAAAGTGCCTCAGGTGTGCGACCGAGCTGCTCCGCGATGGTCTTCATCGGTTCCTCGGTCGCGTAAACACGCAGCGCGAGTTGTTTTCGATCCGGCGGCAACTGCTCAAGACAACGCTCGAGGAACTCAAGCTGTCTTTCCCGCATGGCGAGTTCCTGAACGCCTTCGTCAGCAATGAGCAGTTCAAGTTCCTCACCAAGCCGGATGCGGTCACGTGCATTCTTCCGGCGATGCATCAGCACTTCATATCGTGCAATCACACAAACCCACTGACGAAAGTTGTCAGGCTCATCCAACTCACCGAACTTCCTCCATGCAACGACGCTGACTTCCTGCATGACCTCGTCAACGTCATTCGCCGTGGGAAGCAGCGCTCGCAGATAAGAGCGAATCGCCCGGTCATGGCGCATCAGCAGCCGTACGAATAGGTCGCGATCAGTGGTTTCGTCGTCGTTGGTCAAATTCAGTTGTCCTCCACACAATCACTGCCGCTCTTCCCAATTCCTGACACAAAAATCAAAAAAATGCCGCCGAGTCGTGAGGGGATGCACTAAAAACCATGTCGTCCCCTGGCAGGCTGCGTCGAATAAGTGACGCTCATTCGACCAAGGACGCTACAGTTTTACAAAACAATCTCGTTCAACTCTCCCGTCAGGCACGCTTTGATGACTCTTCTCCGACCGTCTTGAGCCGGTTGAGCACTTGGGTAACGCGGGCACGCGAAACTCCCAAATGTCGGGCAAGTGCCGCCCTTGACTCGGATTTTCCGGATTCGAGCAAGGCTTGGCAGTACCGGGCCAGACGCATTCGGTCGCGTTTCCTCTTCGGTTTGGCGGTCGATTTCGGAGTTGGGATCGGATTCCATGGATGGAAAACGAATAATGGTGATTGACGTAATTTGTTGATTTCGTAAGCACCTAGCTCGACGAGACCGTGGTCGACATTTCGGTTTGCATAGTGACCGATCCGGGGAGCTTTTCAGCTATCTGACCGAATTTTCATCGGTTAACAACTGGATGGAAAAGAGACGTGGCCATCCTCGCTGTTTCCAAATTCCACGTCGCGATGGCTCCCGCAAAAAGTTCTACTGGTGTCCTCGATCCTCCACCTTGAAAGCCTTGTCGGAAACACCGTCCGACAGGGCTTTTTTCGTTGGTTTTGCAGGGTTTTCGCGTCGAGCGTCGTCCTGCCGCTGCTGACCACAGTTTGTCTTCGGAATGACAGTCGATGACTCTGATCTTTCAGGAGCACCCGCTTTTCGGGCCACCCGGTTTTTCGGACCTGCACTCGGACAAGAGGCTCTGACGTTGCCACGAACGGCTTTCTCAGTCACGGCAGGAAAGTGTTGCACGAATTCGAATCGTCGAACGGGAACTCTTGAGATTTGTGATCGTGCAGCAGAGTTCGAGACGCCGAACTACCGGTGCCTTGAGTTTGGCCAAGGACTCGCCAGCTCGCGAGCACTGGTGCGTTGCTGGTGATGTCCGGCCAGGGATGCTCAAACCATTCTCGTCGCACTTCGTCGTCTCGAAGCGGCTCCGTACAAGCAGGCTCACGCTCTGATCCGCGGCTCATCACTACGGTTCCTGGATGAGGTGCTTTTCGAGCAACTGTGGGGCGCGGTGCTCGCGCTGCGCGAAGTTCCGACTGGCTGTTCCCGAATCGAGCGCAGCCGCCCGAACACGGCTTGAGAGCGGCGATCTGACGGATGTGATTCAACGGCCAGAGTCCGCTGCGTCGACCGCGTTTGAGAGGTCGTTATACTCTCGTGCCATTTTCTCTTGCTGACTCTGCCGGAAAGCCATCCTCATGGAGATTGTGAAGTACGGACATCCCTGCCTGCGGCGGAAATCGACGCCGTTGACTGAAATCAGTCCGGAGCTGAAGGCAACCGTCAAACAGATGTTCGCGCTGATGTACGAGGCGCGGGGGATCGGGCTGGCGGCGAATCAGGTCGGGTTGCCGTTTCGGTTTTTCATCGTCAATCCGACAGCCGATCCCGAAGAGACCGACGAAGAGATGGTTTTCATCAACCCGGAAATCATCCGGAAGAAGGGCAGTGTCGAGGGCGAGGAAGGGTGTCTGAGCCTGCCCGAACTCTATGGTCAGGTGCCTCGCGCGGAAGAAATTATCGTCGAAGCATTCGATCTGGAGGGTCAGGGCTTCGAGATGGAGTGCTCTGACCTGATGGCCCGCGTCGTGCAGCACGAGAACGACCACCTTGACGGCGTGCTGTTCATCGACCGGATGGACGAGAGCGAGCTGCCGCAGGTCCAGCCGCAGATCGACGACTTCCAGAAAGAGCATCAGCGGAAGCAGAACGAGGGCAAGCTGCCTGGCGACGACGAGATCAACGCGCAGCTGGATGAGCTGCAGAAGTCCGGCAGCGTTCCGACGATCGACTGAGTTCCGACGATCGACAAACTTCCGTTGGGCGACGGGGCGGATTGCAGAGCGAACATCCCGCGGAGTTTCGTCCGGAGCGCGGCGAGCCACGCTGCCGAAACTCTCCGCGAGTTTCGCTACCGGCGCTTGGGACGCAGTCGAACTCTGCGCGAGTTTCGCTGCCGGCGTTTGCTCAACTTATTCGTCGGCGAGCAGTGTGAACGATTGGCGTGTGAGATTGCGGCCGCGGACTCGAATGACGAGCCAGTATTCACCAGGTGTCAAAGACGCTTTCATTTCATACGCCCAGCTGGCTCGCAGCTTCGAACGTTCGACGATCTGGCCGACCTCGTCGATGACGTGCCCGTCGGCGTCCAGCAGATTGCATTCGACCCACATGTCTTCGTGCGGTGGATTCAGAACGGCCTGGGCAACGAGTGTGTCGCCGTGTCGGAATTCCTTGCGGCGATTGACGACTACATCGCCGAGCAGGTCCGTGCCGATCTCGAAGGACAGAAACTTGTCTTCATCACGAATCGGCTCGCTGGGCCGCAGCATCTGGCCGACGGACTCCGCGTCAATCTCGACAAGTTCGTAAGCGCCTTCCGCGCGGCGCGCTCCAAACGGATCCAGCTGATATTCAAGTTCCACGCCGCCGAAGACCAGCAGCAGAGCGGCAAACGCGAATGCCCCGCGTGCCTGTGGCAGGCTGATCTCAGGCAGTCGGCCGTCGATCCTGGGCACGGCGTTCCTCAACGCGATGGCCGCTCGATTGCCGCGACGGGCCAGACGTCGGAACCAGGCCGCGAGTCGCTGCACATCGGACTCTTCCAGAAACGCCAGATACAGCGAGAAGCAGACCAGCGGGAAGATGTAGAGTCCCAGCAGCAGCGTTGTGCCGAGGTGAAAGAAGACGCCCAGCGCGATCATCAACGGTCGCCCATAACCGCTCCAGGCGAGAAAGATGAAGACGACTTCCCAGACGATGGTGACGTACGCCGCAACGACCAGCGTTTCGGGGTAACCGGCCAGCCATTCGCCGATCGGGTTGGCGTTGTTGACGTTGGTCAGCATCCACTGCCGCATCTGATCGCTGCTGAAGAACGCCGGCGTGTGCATCTTCGTAAAGGCAGCACCGAGATAAATCAGCCCGATCAGGAACTGCATGATCCGCCGCGGCCAGACGTCTCCGTAAACGCTGCCCGACGGCTCGTACGGCATCAGCAGACGGCGATCGTTCTGGCGGCCAACGGAGCGCCGGCTGAGCAGTGCATCGACCGACCAGATGGCTCCACAGTTCGACAGCGACAGAATCAGCAGACCGTGTGATGCGATGACAGAATACTTCGTCAGCGTGCCCAGGCAATCGAGCATGTTCAGGTAGGAATAGAGTCCGAAGGAGAGCAGCAGCGACAGACGGGTGCACCAGCCGAGAGCCGACGTCAGCAGCGTGAAGATCAGCACGCTGGCCATCGCGACGGCGACGGTCCCGGACGGAACCGGGAGAAAGTCCGGCATGCCGTAATTGACGGACAGTGGCGCGGCAGCTCCGTCAGCCGAGAACAGTTCGCGGGCGTGCGACCAGCGAGGGACCATCACGGACAGCAGCACCAGTGACAGGCAGATGCGGGCCAGCGCGAGTCCGAAGGGGCGTTCCCTGGCAAAGAAGAAGTCATTGAAGCGGGAGTTGATATTCACGAGGCGATCCTTCATCCCGGTGGTCAGCGGGGAGTGGCCCAGGTCGCATGATTCGCCGACGCTGGAGTTTCGTGGCTGGCTGTCGCGATCGTCGGCAACTGATAGACGGGCTTGCCTTTTCTCGAGTCGCGCCATAGCCGCGGGTTGTCGCTCAGGCAGAGATGGTCCTGATAGTCGAACCAGCTCTGGTTGTTCGTCAGCAGCGTTCCGTCGGGCGAGTACTCTTTCCGCAGATGAAAGTACGAGTATGGCTGCTTTTCTTCGGTGTACCGCTGCGACCAGAGCGAATCCGGGAGATTGAATTTCTTCGCCCAGGTCTCCTCGATGACCATGATCTTTCGCATGGGCTCGTGCTGCGTGTTCCGCAGCGTGTTGAGAGCAATCGTGTGAGCGTGATTGACGAACGGGTCGTAGTGCTGCCGTTCGAGGTCGCCAAACGGCTTGAGCTGCTTCCACGGAGCGGGAGCGACCTGATAGAAGCGGCCGCTTTCTCCCTGGCCGATGATGTGAACCCGCCCCTCGTAGCCCGACCAGCCGCAGAACATGTCCCAGACAATGAAGTACATGCCGGGATGCGAGGCCTGGCGGAAGCCGAGCGCGTGCGAGGCAACTCCGAAGCACAGCACACCGAG
>Ga0070727_10001717_pt1 | contig 22394 bp, 19 predicted proteins | sample tdAd472_FD_66722 | JGI IMG/M metagenome (GOLD analysis project Ga0070727, IMG submission 66722) | Marine sediment microbial communities from the Atlantic coast under amendment with organic carbon and nitrate - tdAd47.2 | ecosystem: Environmental > Aquatic > Marine > Coastal > Sediment | place...
TTCCTCGGTGTGCCCTGCGTGACGCTGCGCCGCGAGACCGAGTGGACCGAGACCGTGGCCCGCGGGTGGAACGTGCTGGCCGAACCCGAAGACCTCGCCGCCGCGGCTGCCCAGCAACCCCCGGCGGAGCGTCCGCCGCTCTACGGCGAGGGCCGCGCCGCCGCGGCCGTCGTCGCGGCCATGGAGCGCGCGCGCCCGGCCTGACTCGGCTAGGCTGCCAGCAGAGGACGCCCCGCCGAAAGGACCCGGGCCTTGGCCGAAACCATTGGACCCTACGTCGTCCTCGACGAGATCAGCCGGGGGGGGACCGCGATCGTGTATCGCGCCTACGACCCTGCGAACGGCCAGCAGGTCGCGTTGAAGGTGCTGCACGACATCGGCATGCAGACCGTCTCCGTGCGCAAGCGCTTCGAGCGCGAGGCCGAGGCCCTCTCTCGGCTCTCGCACCCCGGGATCGTGAAGGTCTTCGGCTGGGGCACCGAGGGTCACTACCCCTACCTCGCCCTCGAGCTGATCCACGGCAAGTCGCTGGAGACCTTGCTCGAGGCCGGGCCACTGCGCGTGCCGCTGGCCGTGCGCTACGCCCGTGAGCTGGCCGGGATCCTCGAGCACGCGCACGGCGCGGGCGTCCTGCACCGGGACCTCAAGCCGGCCAACGTCCTGGTCACGCCCCGGGGGCGCGTCGTGCTCACGGACTTCGGACTCGCTCGCGACCAGAACAGCGCGGACAGTCGCTTGAGCGAAGAGGGCAGCTTCATGGGCAGCCCGGGGTTCTGGTCGCCGGAGCAGGCCCGGGGAGACCTCGACGCGGTCGGGCCCCACACCGACCTCTACGGCCTGGGCGCGACCCTCTACGCGATGCTCACGGCGCGCCCGCCGCTGGAGGTGCGCTCGCTCCCCGAGAACCTGATGCTGACGGAGCTGGAACCCCCTCCGCCGCCGTCACGCTACGCGCCCACCGTCGACGCGGCCCTCGACGGGTTGGTGCTCCAGCCGCTGGCCAAGGACCCCTCCCAGCGCCCCCTCGACGCCAAGACCTACGGCAAGGCGCTCGAGACCTGGCTCCGCGGCTCGGTGTCGTTCTACTCCTTGCGGGCCGTCGTCGGCGACCGACGGCTGTGGGGCGCTGGGCTCCTCGCGGCGCTGAGCCTGGTCGCGCTGCTCGGGGTCGCCCTGTGGTTGAACGCGCGCGCCCCCGAGCCCCCGGGGACCCCAACCTCGGGTGCAGACGACGCCGTCGACCCCCGGGTCGCCGAGGCGGCCAAGCTGGTCGACCTCGACCCCGAGCGGGTCGAGCGGCTGTGCAGCGACGTCCTCGCAGAGGGGCCCGATGCCCAGGCCTACTTCTACCGCGGGGTGGTCCGCTTCGGCTCCGGGCGGCTCGAGCTGGCGCTGGCCGACTTCGAGCGAGGCTGCGACCTGAACCCCGAGCGCGCGACCCTCCAGGCCAACCGCGGCTACGTGCTCTACAACCTGCAGCGCCTCGACGAAGGGATCGCGGCCATCGACCGCGCCATCGAGCTCGACCCCGACGAGCCGGAGTACCTGCTCCATCGGGCCGACATGCACTTCCACCGCGGGGCGCTGCTCGAGTCCCTCGCCGACGCGCAGCGGGTGACCGAGATCAGCCCCGACGACCCCGAGGGGTGGGAGCGCTGCGAGCAGGCGCTGCGCGCCCTCGGCCGCGACGACGCCGCAGACGCGGCCTGGACGCGCTTCCTGCAGCTGAGCCCCAGCCCTGCGCTGGCCTACCTCCGCCGGGGACGCGCAGCGCTGATGCTGCGTGACCTGCCCCGCGCGCGAGACCTGCTCGAGCGGGCGCGCGAAGCCGACGGCGAGAACCCCGAGGTCCTCACCGAGCTGGGGGAGGTCCGCATGCTCGGCGGCCAGTTCCAGCGAGCGCTCGAGACCCTCAACGCGGCCCTGGCCCTCGCTCCCCAATCCCAGCGGGCCCTCCGCACCCGGGGGATCGCGTTCCGCGCGCTGGGCAAGCTCGACGCCTCCGACGCCGACCTGAGCCAGGTGCTCGACCAGCAGCCCCAGGACGTCCTCGCCCGCCACTACCGGGCGCTGAACGCCCTCGACCGCAAGCTCCCCAGCGTCGCCCTCCGCGACCTGCAGACGATCCTCGAGCACGACCCCCGACACACCGGGGCCCTGACCTCGCGCGCCAACGTCTACCGCATGCAGGGCGACTACGCGCGCGCGCTCGACGACGTGGCTACGGCGCTGGAGTCGGCACCCCAGGAGGCGCTGCCCTACGCGGCCCGCGCGGCGATCCTCCAGGACCAGGGCAAGCGCGACGAGGCCCTCGCCGATTGGCGGAGGGCCCTCGAGCGCTCGCGCACCGTGGCCGAGCGCCAGCTCGCCCAGCAGCGGATCGAGGAGCTGAGCAAGGCCCAGTGAGCTGCCCGGGGCTCAGCCCGAAAAGATCGCCCACTTGTAGCCCCAGCACAGCAGCCAGAGCGCGATGGTCGCGGCCACGATCTTGCCCCAGTGCCAGCGGTCGGTGGCCTCGAGCCAGCTGACGCGCTTGCTGACCGCGATGGCGGCCAGGGGGACGCTCGAGACGGCGGCGAGGAACATCAGGAACCCAAAGGGCTGGTTGACGAACGCCGAGATCAGGTGCCCGTCGGCGGCGAGGGCGAAGGTCGTCGTGAAGCCACAGGAGGGGCAGGGTCCCCCGAAGAGCGGAATGAACCCGCACTCGGGCAGGCCCAGCTGCTGGTGGGTGCCCACCCCGCTGGGGTCGGCGTCGAGCACCCAGGCGGTGACCAGCACGGCGACGGCCGCGATCAAGTGCGCTCCCCAGGCCACCTGCTCGAAGCGCGTCGCCCGCGGCCAGGTCCGCCCCAGGGCCTGCACCGTGGGGGGGCGATAGCGGGTGGGGGTGGGCGGCGGAGCGTTCACCACGCCAGGGTAACCCCCAGCGTCGGCCGGACGAGGCGGAATCTGCCGGCTCGGCGCGCCGTCCTCGCTCACGCCTCCGCCACCTCGGCCAGGAGCTGCAACCCGGACCGCAGCACGTGCGGCGGGGTCAGCAAACGCATGCAGCGGAAGTCGATGGGGCAGGTCTTGAGATGGCAAGGCCAGCACTCGACCTCGGCGCAGAGGACCCGGTAGCGGTCGTAGTCGACGTGGGTGTAGTCCGGGTGGGTCCCGCCCACCAACACGATCACGGGAGCACCCGCCGCCACCCCGAAGTGCCGCGGCCCCGAGTCGGTGGAGACCATCAGCTCCACCCGCTGCAGGAACGCGGTCAGGTCCTGGAGCTTGATCATCCGGTCGGCGCCCGGGACCTCGCCCCCAGCAGCGGCGACGACCTCTTCCCGCAGCGCCTCCTCGCCGGGTCCCCAGAGGAGGAAGGGCACGACCCCCTCAGCGCGGAGGAGCTGAATCAGCTGGCCACCCTGGTGCGGGACCCAGCGCTTGGTCAACCAGGCACCCCCGAAGTTCAGCGCCCAGATCCGCGACCCTGGCGCGATCCCCGCGGCCTCGAGCGCCGCGTCCGCGCGCGCCTGCTGCTCGGCCGAGACCGACAGCTGCGGTCGCCGGGCGATCCCCTCGGTCGAGACCCCGAGCTGCTCGAGCATGGCGAGGTAGTAGTCGACCATGGGAATCGGGCGCAGCCGGCCGACCTTCTTCACCGGCAGCGCGCGGGTCAACAGCGGGGAGCGCCCGTTGAGCGCGTAGCCAACCCGCTCCCGTGCGCCGCTCAGGCGCGCGACCACGGCCGAGGAGAAGCTGTTGGGCAAGATCAGCGCCAGGTCGAAGGGGCCGGCTTCGCGCTTGACCCGCTGCCCCTCGCGAACCGGCCACAGCTTGCCCTGCTTCTCGAGGGCCACGCTCGCGTCCCACAGCCCCTCGTCCGCGACCAACCCCAGGGTGTGCTTGCGGCCGTGAACCACGATCCGCGCCTCGGGGTAGCCCCGGCGCAGGGCGCGCAAGAAGGGCGTAGCCAGGAGCACGTCGCCTACCCAGTTCGGCAGCCGGACGTAGATCGAAGACGGCGGCGACGTGGAGTCGGTTACGGAGCACCTCCCAGGTTTCGCATGCTAATCAACCGGCTATCCTGACGCCTCACTCACGCGAGAGGAGTTCACCCATGCGCCTGGCCCACACCATGATCCGCGTCAAGGACCTCGAGGAGACCCTGGCCTTCTACACCGGATTCCTCGGGCTGAAGAAGGTCCGCGAGGGCAAGATCGGCGACGAGGCCGTGCTCGTGTTCCTCACCGACGAAGCGGGGACGTACCACATCGAGCTGACCTACAACACCGACGGGCGCGACTACGACCTCGGGAATCAGTTCGGGCATCTCGCCTTTCACGTGGACGAGCTCGAGCCCGTGGTCGCCGAGGTCGAGAAACGTGGCTGGTGGTACCGCCGCAGCAAGCCCGGTCGTACGCCCTACATCTTCGTCAAGGACCCCAACGGCTACGACATCGAGATCCTCGAGGCGAAGCCCAGCAGCTGAGGTCCGGACCCAGCTCATAGCCCCGACCTCCGACAAACCCAAGTTCCCAATGAACCTTTCCAATCGACCAGCCGATAGGTCCCTTGGGGAGACGACATGGGGGACGAGGACGAGTTCGAGTTCGAGGTCGAGACGTGCACCGCCGGCACCTGCAGCCGGCGCCGGGTCGAGGGGGGCTGGGTGATCGCCGAAGTGCGCACCGGGCCCTGGGGGGAGTCGCCGTGGGTCGAGCTGACCTTCGTGCGGGACGCGGAGCAAGGTTAGTCGAGTCGAGATCAGGAACGGGAACGGAAGACACGCAGGCGGGTGGCGCGACCACCCGCCTGCGTGTCTCTATGCGGGCTGCTCGGCGGGCGCCGGGGCTGAAGCCGAGGCGTCCGCGGCCGGCCTGGGGGGCCTGGCGAAGTCCGGGACCTCGACCTTGGCCAGCTTCCGCAGCACGTAGAACAAGACCAGGAAGGTGAGCACCGCGACGTTCAGGTTGACCGCGATCGTGACCACCGTGGTCCCCAGCACGAAGACCATGTCGATCCAGGCCACGTGCCGCACGACGGCCGTGAACGGGGGAGTCCTCCCGAGGGCGCGGCGGACGGCGGCGGCCAGCGGCGGCCAATCCATCACGTCGTAGCCGACCTTGAGCAGCACCCCCGAGAACACCGCCGAGGGGATCAGCGCGATCCAGCTCTGCAGCGCGAGCATCTCCACGATCACGAACACCCCCACCGCCACGCCGGCGAGGCGCATCGTGGCGCCCTCCTTGATGATCAGCACCGAGCGGATCGTCGCCTGGGCTCCGGGGATACCCCCGATGAACCCCGCGGCCGCGTTGGCGAGGCCCTGGGCAGCGAGCTCCTTGTTCTGCTTCGACTTCTCCTCCAGCTCCAGGTCGTCGAGCATCAGCTTGTCGACGACCAGCGCGGTGAGCAGGGTGTCGAGGTAGGCGAGGAGCACGAGGTTGAACGCGTAGAACGCCGCGAGCTTGAGGATCGGGAACGACCAGTCCGTGGGGATCTGGGTGCGAATGTGCTCGAGGAACGAGGCCTCCGAGGCCCCCATTTTCACGCGCCCCGCCTCGCTGAAGCCGAGGTGCACGACCACGGTCATCGCGATGATCGCGACCAGGGTGCCCGGGAGGTAGGCCCCGAGCTTGCCCAGGCGCTTGAGCACCTTGGGCAGGAAGAAGCAGAGCCCGACGGTCACCAGCGCGATCCCAATGTTCAGCGCCATCCCGCCCTCGAGGACCTTGACCCCGATCGCGGTCGTGCCGTCGTCGGCTTCGCCGACGCCGAGCAGCTTCTTCACCTCTCCGATCCAGATCAAGATCGCGATCCCGTTCATGAACCCCGAGATCACCACCTTGGGGACCAGCGAAATGAACTTGCCCAGGCGCAGGAGCGCCATCAGGCCCAGCATCGCCCCGGTCAGGATGAGGACGATGTTGATGAAGTGGTCGGGGTCGACCCCCGGGATCTCGGCCGCCAGGCCCTTGGGTTCGTTGGCGAAGGCGACGACCACGATCACGACCGCGGTCATCGGCGCCGTCGGGCCCGAGCATTGAATCCGGGTTCCGCCGAGGAGCGCGGTGATGAACGCGATCAAGCCGGCCGAGAGGATCCCGGCGGTCGCCCCGCGGCCGCTGAGCTCACCGAAGGCGGCGCCGAGGCTGATCGCGACGAAGCTCACCGTGAGGCCGGCCACCAGGTTGGTGAAGATCTCTCCTCCCTTGCCCGAGGAGCCGGACGACTGCGGTAGATCGCCCGCCTTGGCGGGAGAGGGGTCGGGGGCAGGGGCGCTGGGGGCGGGGTCGCTCATGGAAGATCCGAGACGGCGCGCGAATACGGCGCGCCTGCGTGGCCAGAAGGGGGAGGGGGAGTGCGTTCCGAATCGCCGCTAGGTCAGCAGCGGGAGAAACGCCCCTCGGGCCTGGCGCTCGCCGTCGAACCGCCGCAGACGAGCCGCGGCGGGGACGGAGGGCGCGTTCTCGGGATGCTCAGCGAGGTCCCACGGCTGCGGACGAGGGCACCAGAGCTCACGCTCCTCGAGCCGCGCGTCGGACGTCTGAGCCTCGAGCTCTTCTGCGTCCTGGACCGGGGCCGCGTCCTTGGCGAAGGCGCTGTTGAACCCGCTGGCAGCGGTTCCCAAGCAGAGGAACACCAGCAGCAGCAACGCTGCCCAACGGCGCACCAGCTCGAATCCGCTTGGGTTCATGGGCTCAGTATACGCCTGCCCGTACGGAGACGCCCACCTCAGGGCTGTCGCCATTTCCGAAAGTCACGAAGTTTTGATCAGGCTCTGACTGTCGATCTGCGGTCGACGTTCAGCGCCGGCCGGGACCGTGGGCGGCGAAACAGGCCAGCGCCAGCGCCTCTCCGTGGTCGCGGGCGGGGCGGGGCAGCGACTTCGCTAGCGCCGCGGGGACCGCCCCCCGCCGCCACGCCGCGTCGGGCCGCGCGCTGGCCAGCGCGCGCCTCCCCAGACGCCCGACCTCGTAGTCCACGGCCTCCACCGCCTCCTCCAGCCGGCTGAAGTGGGCGACCTTCTTCCCGCCGACGAGGACGTGGTAGCGGTCGCCCCGCCTGCGTCCGCGGGCGAGCACGAGGTACTCCAGCACGCGCCCCGGACGGCGCTCGACGTGCAAGGCCACCCCGCGGCTGCCCAGGCTGCACCAGGCGTGGGCCGAGATCGCGGCCACCTCGGGGTCGACCTTCAAGGTCAGGGGGTCGAAGGCCGCCGCGCGGCGTTGGATCTCGCCCAGGCTGATGGTGTCCGGGTCGAGCTCGAGGCCGGGGGCGTCGCGCAAGGCGTCGGCCCATACCCGCTCGGCCTCAGCGGCGCTGCGCCCTTCGAAGTCGAACTGCCGCGGCAACCCGAACAGGGTCGGCAAGGTCTCGAGGGGCACACTGGAGACGTCGACGAAGTCGAGGATCAAGCAGTCGCGCTTGCCCGCGAAGGGGCGCATACCTCGCCCCACGCACTGCGCGTAGAGCCCCGACGAGCGCGTGGGCCGCGCCATGGCCACGCAAGAGACCTCGGGGTCGTCGAAGCCCTCGGTCAGCACGCCGACATTGGTCACCGCGCTCAAGGTCCCCTGGCGGAACAGGCGCAGGACCTCAGCCCGCTTGTCCCGCGCGAGCTCGCCGTGGATCACGCCGGTGGGCACCCCCACCGTGCGCAGGGCCTCGGCCAGGCGGTAGGCGTGGGCTACGGTCACGCAGAACACGAGGGTCCGCCGGTCCCGGGCCAGCTCCTGGATCGAGCGCGCCACCAGCGCGTTGCGCCCCTCGACGTCGACCACCTCGGCCAGCTCCTCGAGGACGAAGTCGCGCTGCCCGCGCCGCAGCGCGGTCAAGTCTGCGGCGGTGGCGATCCGATAGCCACGAACCTCGACCAGGTAGCCCTCGTCGATCATCTCGCGCAGGCTGCGCCGGTAGACGATCTCCTCGAACACCGCGTCGAGCCCCTTGCCGTCGGCGCGCACCGGCGTCGCGGTGAAGCCCAGCAGCGTTCCGCTCCAGGCCTCGGCGAACGCGCCCAGGTTGCGTAGCACGCGCTGGTTGTCGTCGGCCACGGCGTGGTGGCACTCGTCGTAGACCACCAGCCCGAAGTCGCGCTCGGCGAGCACCCGCGCCAACCGCTCCTCGTGCAGCGAGCGCAGCGAGCACACCACGACCTTGGCGCCGGCGGCGGCCCGTCGATCGGCCTGTTCGATCGCCACCGCCTCGGGGTCGCCCAGCGCGCGCCCGATCTTGTCCCGCGCCTGCTCGACCAGCTCGGAGCGGTGCGCCAGCACCAGCACGGGCCGGCGCGCGATCCGCGCCAGGTGGGCGAAGATCACGGTCTTCCCCGACCCCGTGGGCAGGCACACCACCTGCCGCCGGACCCCGGCCTTACGCCGCGCGATCACCGCGTCGACGCACTCCCGTTGGTAGGGGCGGAGGCTGGGAGCGGCGGAGGTCGCGGGCATGGGTTCGGGTCCTGGTCGGGTCCAGGGTAGCCCCCGGCACCGACGCCCAGCCGCCGCGAGGGCTAGGCGCCGAACGCCACGTCCAGGTCCGGGTGCGCGCCCCAGCTCCGCTCGGCCAGCCGCTCGACCCGCAGGACCTCGTCGTCCGGCACCGCCTGCCCCCAAGCGTCCTCGTAGAGCGTGTAGTGAAAGGCGTAGAGCCGGCTGGCGAGCTCGTGCAACGGCAGCGAGCACTCCCCTTCCTGCTCACCGTGCCCGTGCACCTCGACCACGATCCCCTGACCCCAGTCCTGGCGGCTGTCGTTGTTGGGGTTGAACACGTAGGCGCGGACCACACCCTGGGGATCGGCCTGCACCCGTTGGAGCGTGATGGCGTGCCGCCCGAGGAGCGCGCCGTGCGCGTTGGTCACGAACAGCCCCACCGGGGTGGGGTGGATCATCCCGTAGTGGCCGCTGTAGGCCGGGTGGTGGCTGACGTAGAACCGGCGCACGAACTCGCGGTAGGGCAGCGCGAACACACTCGCCAGGTGTGGCGGGACCCACGGCCCATACAGCGCGGGGTTCACCCAGCGGTGCCCGTCGCCGTCGCGATCCGCGACCCGGCGCATCATGGCGTCGTAGAGCCGGTCGAGGTGCGGCACGAGGAGCAGCGAGACCGCGTCGAGCTCCGGATCCAACGGCATCGGCTTCTCCGCGAGCTCGTCCGAGCGCAAGAGCTCGCCCTCGAAGAGGAATTCGAGCCGATCGGCCCGGGCCACGCAGGCCAACTGGGCGAGGAGGTAACCGGGTGAGAGCTGCGCCCAGAGGCTGATCGCCCGCGCCGACTGACAGGTGGGGTTGTGCCCCTGCCCGATGCCGAGCGGCTGACCGAGGACGCTGCAGGCCGCGGCCACCACGTGCGCCTGGGGCGTGGCGCCTGGCCCGAAGCGCTCGGCGAGTCGCCCCGCCACCGCGGGCGAGAGCTGGAGGTCGAACAGCCGGCGGAAGCCGGCGCGGACCTCGGCGCGCGCGAGCACCCCTCGCTCGAGCATCCGCGCCAGGCCATAGAGGGACTGGGCGGTCGCGGGGAAGATCCCCTCCTCGACGAGGCGAGTCACGAACGCGTGCTGCGCGTCGAGCCCGAACCGACCGGCCCGGTTGAGCCCCAGGGCCCGCGCGACGGGCTCCAGCTCACGTCGCCACTCGCGCACGGCGAGCGCGTGCTGGGGACACGCCAGCCCGGTCGCGCGCAGGGACTCACCGAGCTGGGTCGCCTCCACGAGCTGGCTCTGTGCGTCCGCGTCGTGCAGCGCTGCGCGATAGCTCGCGGGGTCGGCGTGCGCCTGGGCCAAGGGCGAGGGTCCGGCGATCGCCCTCAGGTAGCGCTCGAGGCGCGCGGGGCGCGGTTCTCCGTCGCTGAGGGCTGCGCGTCCGGCGATCCGCAACAGCTCCAGGGCGCGGTCGAGCTGCAAGGGCCTCTGGGCCAGCAGCTGATCGAGCTCGACCGCGACCACCCCCAGCAGGTTCCCCAGCGAGAGCGAGCGCACCAGGTGCGCGCACACCCGCTCCGCGCGCTCTCGTGCCGGGCTCCCCCCGCGGGTCGCCTCGCTCGGCGCAGGCACGAGCAGGTCGAGGCAGAGCGCCAGCGCGCGCTCGAGGAACCCCCGCGCCTCCTCAGCGGTCAAGCGCTCCGAGGCCACCCTCCCCAGCGCGATCGCGAGCAGCCGCAGCTCGCTGAGCGCCTCGATCACCCCCGTCGGCCCCTCCGCGATCAACCCCGGCTTCACCAGCGCCGGGACGAGGCGCGCCGCGTCCGCCCACGGGCCGTGGCGAAACACGCCCTTGCTCTCGAAGCGCGGAGCGCGTTCGTCGAGCGCGGCGAGCCCCGCGTCGCTCGTCAGCAACGCCTCCGCCGCGGTCAGGAGGTTCGTCTGCAGCGGCTGGGCCTCGGCCACCCCTCGCGCGTGGGCCAGCTGCTCGAGGAGCAGATCGAAGCTGGCGAGGGTCTCGGTGTACGTGGAGGCGGGCATTCGCCTCGCACCGTAACAGGTTCGGCGAGACCTACCCTCGGACCCACGCCGTGGGGCGGTGGCGCTCGAGGAGGAAGAAGTTCGACGCCACGCGCTTGGGGCCGAGGGCGAGGTAGGCCTTGCCCAGCAGCAGGTCGTCGGAGTCGGGGTCGATCCGCACGAGGTAGTCGCGGAGGACCTTGCTCGCGTCGAACATCGGGTTCTTGCCGCGGCCGTAGTCGAGCAGCAGCGAGGCGAGGTGCACGTTGTCGCGGCTCGCCGGGTCGACGGGCCCCACGGTGTAGAAGCCGAAGCGCTTGGGGTCCTCGTCGCTGGGCTTGCAGATCCAGGGCGCGTCGAGCCCGTTCTGCTTGACCGGGATGTTGTAGCCCCAGCCCTGGCCCTGGCCGTCGGTGTAGAAGCCCTTGATGAACTTCAGGATCGGCGAGCGCTTCGCCCACCAGGCGACGTTGCGTCCGCGGTACTCCCAGCCGCTGAGGGCCGCGAAGTCGGGCTGGGTCCCGCGGCGAAAGATCGCCTCGAGCTCGGCCTTGCTCGACTCGCCGAGCTGGAGGTAGCGCTCGCTGGCGCGGGCGTCGTTGGTCGGGGCGCTGAGTTGTTGCACGGTCATCGGGCTCCTGCGGGGACCGCGAAGCGGTCGAGTAGGTGGGTCGCGCAGCGGGTGGCGAGGGTCATGATGGTCTCCATCGGGTTGACGCCGATGGGCGTGGGGAACAGGCTCGCGTCGGCGACGCTGAGCCCGGCGAAGTCGTAGACGCGGCCGTAGCTGTCGCACACGTGGCGGGTCGGGTCGCCGCCCATGGCGGCGGTGCCCATGATGTGCACGGTCACGACCTCCATCGCGCTCCCCGGGATCGTGGTCTCGCGCAGGCGCTGCACGTCGGCCTTGGAGTAGAGGTCGGGCACGCCTTCGAAGGGCAGCACGATCCGCTTGGCCCCGGCGGCGAAGAGCACGTCGCAGAGGATCGCGGTCCCGCGCACGATCCGCTCGCGGTCTTCGGCCGTGATCTGGTAGGTGGTCACCGGGAGCCCCGCGACCGAGCGCACGCGACCCGAGGTCGTGTCCTCGATCAGGACCCCCCCGACCACGGTCTGCTTGTATTGGTCGAGGAGCTCGACCATCTTCCGGCCGTAGTAGGGGAGGGTCATGGCCACGATCGACGGCGGCACGTTGACCGCGGCCATCAGGAAGCCGTCCTCCTCGAACTCGCGCACCTGATAGGCCTGGTGCACGCCCTTCCAGCCCTCGACGTCCTCGTCGAAGACCGCGACGACCTTGGTGTTGGGGTGCAGGGTCAGCCCGCGGCCGATCCGCCCCGAGGGCGTGCGCAGCCCCGAGCGCAGCAGCAGGTTCGGGGTCTGCACCGCGCCGCAGGAGATCACGACCTCGCGCGCGTGGACCTTGAAGCGGCGGGTCTTGCCGCCGGCGGGGTCGGCCAGGCTCCCCTCGACGCCGGTGACCTGCTTCCGCTTGCGCAGCAGGTTGTCGACCCGGCAGTGCGTCAGGATCCGCGCGCCGTAGTGCAGCGCGCGGGGGAGGTAGGTCAAGAGCGTCGACTGCTTGGCGCCCGTGGGGCAGCCGAAGGCGCAGTTGTTGCTCCCCGGGCAGTGCAGCTGGTTGCGAATGTTGGGGATCGTGTCGTAGCCCAGCGCCTCGGCGCCCTCCTTGAGCAACGTGTTGTCGCGCCCGATCGACTCCGGATCCTGGTAGCCCGCGGAGAGGTAGCCCTCGACCCGCTCGAAGTGCGGGAGCAGCTCGTCCGGGGAGCAGTGGGCGACCCCGTGGTCGTCGGCCCAGCGCCGGATCACGTGCTCGGGGGTGCGCCAGGTCATGCCCCCGTTGATCACCGTCGAGCCGCCGACGCAGCGCCCCTCGGCGAAGGTCACCGGCGGCGTCCCCAAGGCCATCTGCGCGCCGCCGTCGCGGTAGAGCCGACCCAGGGCCTGGGTTACGTCGGCGTTGAAGTCCTCGGTCGCGTAGTAGCCGCCCTCCTCGAGCACGACCACGTCGAGTCCGCCCTCGGCGAGCTCGGCGGCGACGACCGCGCCCCCCGACCCAGAGCCGACCACGACCACGTCGCAGCTCAGCTCGTAGAGCTCGCCGCCGAAGCGCCGCGGACGGACGCGCACGTCGGGGATCTGGGGCCAGTCGGCGCGGGAGTAGATTCCGCGGGGGCTCACGACTGCGCCTCCTCGAGCTCGACGACCGGCAACGGCCGCGGCACGGGGTTCGGCGCGAGGATCCTCTCCTGGTGGGCCGCGATCGCGTCGGCGTGCTCGCTGAGCCGCTTGCTCCGCATCTGCGCGATGTAGGCCTCGGGGTCGTAGCCCAGCCGCTCGCGGACCTTGGGGTGCTCGTAGAAGGCGAAGCTGACGAACATCTTCAGCGCGCGCACGAGCTGGTGCGTCGGCCCCGGCAGCCGCCACCAGAGGTCGAAGCTGCGCTGGGCCTTCTCGGGGCTCAGCCGCGAGAAGCTCCGCCCCAGGTTGCGCGGGTCCGCCACCGGGGTCAGCTCGAGGGTCCAGAGTCCGGCCAGGATCCCGGTCTGCAGGTGAGCGGGGAGGGTGCCGAGGAATCCTTCGACGCCGTGGACCACGTCCTCGATGATCCCCATGGCCTGGGCCTCGGCGGTGCAGATCACGGGGACGAGGACGCGCACGGTCTCCCGCAAGCGGGCGGGCAAGGTGAAGCTGCTCATGGCGCGCGATTCTAGTCCGATTCCGTCATCTGCTGACGGAATATCCCCAGATCCGGGAGATCGTGTCGCGCCCTGCCGCTCTCGGGAGGCAGCGTCGGACGGATCCGACTGGAGATAGGTGCTCGGTGGCGGCATCAGCCCTTGACCGCGCACGCCGCGTGCCGGTTCACTGCTCCCTCGCTTCGGCGCCCGCCGAACCCTATCCTGGTCCGCGAAGGAGGTGCCCCGTGCGCACCCTGTTCCTCATCGGACTCCTGACCCTCGGCCTGGCGCGCGCGCAGGACGAGCACGTCCCCGCCTCCGAGCTGCCGCGGGTGAACGCGCTCAAGGACTGGTCGAGCGAGCTGCGCAAGTCGACGGGCTTGCTCGCGCGCCTCGCGGGGGTCGAGACCTTCTCTCCGGCGACCACCGGGACCCTGAACCTGGGCGTCGTGCTCGTGGAGTTCCCCGACCAGGCGCGGCCGGAGTCGTTCTCGGACCCCCAACACTGGGCCGACGCGCTGTTCTCCAAGGGCACGTACCGCAAGACCGCGACCGGGGAGGCCGCCTTCGGCAGCCTGCGTGACTTCTACCTGGAGAACTCGGGCGGGGCCCTCGACATCACCGGCAAGGTCTTCGACTGGGTGCAGCTGCCCACGACCCGCGCCTCCCTCGCCGAGCAGGTGCTCGTGACGCCCGGCGCCCGCACCAAGCTCTTCTCCGCGGCCCTGGACGCGCTCTTCGAGCGCGAGGGCTCCGACGCCCTCGAGGACTGCGACGCGCTGATCTTCGTGTGCGCCGGCCCCTCCCGCCTCGAGGGCAGCAAGGTCCCCCGCGGCTCGATCCTCTGGCCGCACTCGACGCTCTTCCTCCACCGCGGCAAGCCCTGGCGCTACTACCAGATCGAGAGCGGGCTGAAGTGGTTCGAGCCCATCGGCGTGCACTGCCACGAGCTCGGACACGTGCTCGGGATCTACGACAAGTACGGAGTCGGCGCGGGCACGGGCATGGGCCAGTGGTGCCTGATGGCCTCGGGCGCTCACGGACCGCGTCGCGGCACCCCCCTCGACAAGGAGCTGCTGCCTCCGGAGCAGACCCTGCGCCGCCTGGCGGAGGAGCAGCTGAAGGAGGGCCAAGCCTGGCTGCGGCGGATCTTCGGCGGACGCGCCCCCGACGCTCCCGCTGACCTGCTCGTGCCCCAGGCCCCGGATCGCCCGCGCACGGGCACCGACATGCCGTTCCACTTCTGCGGGGTGTGCAAGGTCCGCCTCGGCTGGAGCAAGCCGATCACCGTCGACCCCCGCCCCGGACACCGCACCTACCTCACGCCGGTCGAGGACGACCCGAACCAGGTCGTGCGCGTGTTGCTCGACCCCAAGGGCCGTGAGTCGCTCTACCTCGAGTACCGCGCCGCCCGCGGCTTCGACGCCCGCCTGAAGAAGGGCGGCCTGGTGGTGTGGCGCGTCGGCAGCCCGGGGGCGTTCATGCGCACCTTCGTCGCCCTCGAGGCGGTGGAGCTGATCCCGGCCCACGGACTGAAGACCACCGACGCCGCGCTGCGCGACCCGACCGCGATCCCGTTCCCCTGGAAGGACACGAACAGCGTGACCGTGCGCGGCAAGCGCTCGCGCTCGTGGGCGGTGACCCTCAGCGGGATCGAGGAGCGCGACGGCCGGCTCTATCTGGAGATCGCCGCCGAGTAGCTACCCCTTCGCCCCCGCTCCGCCGCCGGTCCACTGCAACCAGAGGATCCGACCCACGAGCAGGAGGCCCAGCAGGTTCGACTTGTCGCTGGGGAACCCTGGGCGCGTGGGCGCGCGCAGGGTGGGGGAGTTGGCGCCGCGGGTGACCTCGAGCCGCTCGGCTCCCTGCTGCAGCGACTTCACCAGGCGCACCCAGTTCTGCGCGCGCAGGAGCCCCTTCGGCCCGGGGAGGTGGATCTGGCGGAGCAGCTGCCGCTGGAGGTAGGTCGGCACCGGGTCGTCGGGCGCATAGAGGAACATCGCCGGGTCGCGGGCGTAGACCTCGCGGCTGTGGAAGCTGCGGGTCGAGCGCGCGCCCCGGCCCCCGTCGACGCTGTAGCCGGTGGTGTAGCGACGGTCGTAGACCCGACTCACGTGGAACACCGAGGCGCAGAGGAGGAAGTAGGGCGCGTCGAGGTAGGTCGCCCAGGGGTCGCCGGCCTGAGGCTGGCAGCTGAGCTGGGTCGCGCTGAGCTCCACGTCCCGCGGGACCCGGGTCTCGAGCGGACGCACCAGGTCGGCGAGCATGATCGTCTGCGCCGTGAGCCCCACGGCCTTCAGCTCGTCGACCACCTGCTCCGCGGCGAGGCGGCTGGCGGTGCGCACCAACGGCTCGGGAAACTGGGTGTTCAGCCGCAGCCGCGCGTCGAACGCGGTGTGGTTCGACCCCAGGACCTGCGCCACGGCCTGGGCCGCCCGGGGGTCGTTCGCCACCTCGCGCGAGGGCGTGTGCAGGCACACCACCGCCGCCGTGCCCGCCAGCTCGGGGTTGATCGCGAGGTCCAGGCGCAGGAGCTGAGCGAGGGTCCCCAGTCGCGGGAGGGGCCAGCGCTCGAGGTCGGCGGCCAGCTCCTGGGCGCAGCCCGGGATCGCGCAGCGGCCGAAGATCGCGGCGCAGTCCTCGTGGTAGCGGGCTCCACACGGGCAGCTGACGCCGACCTTGCCCAGCCGATCGTGGCAGTAGACGCAGGTCGCGCCCTGGGTCCTCCGACCGATGCGAATCGTCATGCGTCTAGCCTACGCCCCCCGGCCCGCTTTCGCTGACGGTCGCTGCGGGTAGGCTGTCGACCCTGCGAGGACCGGGTGGACCCAGATCAAGAGCACGCCTTCAGCTACCGCCAGGGAGCGCTCCACGCCGAAGCCGTGAGCCTCGACGCGCTGGCCGACGAGCACGGGACGCCGCTGTTCGTCTACAGCCACGCCACCCTCACCGGGCGTTTCCAGCGCCTGCGGGGGGCCTTCGCCCCGCTGGAGCCGCTCGTCGCCTACTCGGTCAAGGCGAACCCCTCGCTGGCGGTGATCAAGAGCCTGGCCCGTGAGGGCGCCGGCGCCGACGTGGTCTCGGTGGGCGAGCTCGAGCGCGCGTTGCGGGCGGGGGTCCCTGCCGACAAGGTCGTGTTCTCGGGCGTGGGCAAGCGACGCGACGAGCTCGAGGCCGGGCTGGCGGCGGGGATCCGCTGCTTCAACGTCGAGGTCGCCGACGAGCTCGAGCTGCTCAGTCAGCTCGCCCAGGCCCGGGGGGTGGTCGCTCCGATCGCGTTCCGGGTCAACCCCGACGTCGACGCCAAGACCCACAGGCACATCACGGTCGGGCGCAAGATCGACAAGTTCGGCGTGCCCTTCGAGCAAGCCGTCGCGCTCTACCGCCGCGCGGCCGAGCTGCCCGGGGTCGACCCCCGCGGGATCGACTGCCACATCGGGAGCCAGCTGACGCAGCTCGACCCGTTCCGTCAGGCGCTGGCGCGGATCGGGGAGCTGGTGGGCGGCCTGCGCGAGCAAGGGCGGGTGATCGACTGGATCGACGTGGGCGGTGGCCTGGGGGTCCGCTACCGCGACGAGACCCCGCCGTCCATCGAGGACTACGCGGCGGTGGTCCGCGACGCGGTCTCGGCGCTGGGCTGTGAGCTCGTCCTCGAGCCGGGGCGCATCCTCGCCGCCCCAGCCGGTGTGCTCGTGACCGAGGTCCTCTACCGCAAGCAAGTCGGCGAGAAGCGGTTCGTGATCGTGGACGCCGCGATGACCGACCTCCCTCGCCCCGCGCTCTACGACGCGCGGCACGACGTGTGGGCGGTGCGCGAGGGGACCCCCTCGATCCTGGGCGACGTCGTCGGCCCGGTGTGCGAGTCCGGCGACTTCCTCGCCCGCCAGGAGCAGGTCCCCGACGCCAAGGCCGGCGAGCGGATCTGCGTGCTCGGCGCCGGCGCCTACTGCCAGTCCATGGCCAGCACCTACAACTCGCGCCCGCGGGCCGCCGAAGTCCTGGTCGTGGGCGAGGCAGCCCACGTGATCCAGCGCCGCGAGCGACTGGACGAACTCTGGGCCCGGGAGCGGATCCCAGAGGCCCTTGCCTAGCCCACCAGGCAACATAAGCCACTACTAGGGTAACCTTTACAGGAAGACCGAAGACCGAGCTGGACTTATATCGAACGTTCGTTATATTTCCATGCATGCCCAAGCACGTGGACCGTGACGCCTACCGCAGAGAGCTGGTCGCCGGCTGCGTCGAGCTCTTCGCCGCCCGCGGATACGGGTTGACCATGCGCGAGGCCGCCAAGCGGCTGGGAGTCTCCACGGGGACGCTCTACCACTACTTCCCCAACAAGCAGGCCATGCTGCGCGCCGTGGTAGAGGGGGTGACCGAGCTCGACGCCGCCTTCGGCGAAACCTTGCTCGCCATCGGTGATCCCAGCGAGCGGCTGTTCACCATGCAGCGCTACATCGCCGAGAACGAGGAGCGCTTCGCGCATCACATGCGGGTCGTGCTCGAGGTGCTGCGGGTCGAGGGCCCCGAGAGCGAGAGCATGCAGGCGATCCGCGCCGCCACCGAGCGCTACGTCCACACCCTCGCCGCCCTGCTCGAAGTCGACGCCGACACCTCGCGCCAGCTGCTCGCCCTGAGCAACGGACACCTGTTCCAACGCCTGATCGAGGGCCGCGACGAGGATCTGACCCGGGTCCTCGCCGAAGGCCACGCCCGGATCCTGTTTGGGAGGACCTGATGCAAGTCGCCACACCGCCGGGACCGACCGGCCTGCCGTTCCTCGGTAACGCCCTCGACTACGCCCGCGATCCCCTGGGAACGCTCAGCGACCTGGCGCGGGACTACGGAGACGTGGCCCACAGTCGCTACGGCGGCTCGGACGTGTTCCTCGTCGTGCACCCCGACTCCATCGAGCACGTGCTGGTGAAGAACCGGGAGAACTACGTCAAGGACCGCTTCCTCCGCAGCCTGCGCGACCTCCTCGGCGACGGACTGCTGACCAGCGAAGGCGAGCGCTGGAAGACCGACCGCAAGCTGATGGCCCCCGCCTTTACCCCCAAGCGGATTCACGCCTACGCGCAGAGCATGGTCGACTGCGCCCGCGAAGCCGAGGCCGGCTGGGGCGACGCCCTCGACGTGGGCGACGCCATGACCCGGCTGACCCTCGAGGTCGCGGTGCGGACTCTGTTCGGCACGACCAGCGCCGAGGACGCGCGCCGGGTCGGCGAGGCGTTCCGTGCGGTGGCCGAGTTCTTCGGCCACGCGATCTCGGTGCCCTTCCCCGTGCCCTGGTGGTCGTGGATCCCCACCCGGCGCAACACCCGCTACCGGCGCGCGCGACGCGAGCTGGAGCAGGTCGTGGCCCGGATCGTGCAGGAGCGACGCGCCGACCCCAGCGGCGACGACCTGCTCTCGGCGATGCTCGCCGCGCGCGACGAGCAGGGGCGGGGCCTCAGCGACACCCAGCTCCGCGACCAGGTGCTGACCCTGCTCCTCGCCGGGCACGAGACGACGTCCCTGCTCCTGACCTACACCTGGGACTGCCTGGCGCGGAACCCGTCGGTGGAGGCTCGGCTGCACGCCGAGCTGGACGCCGTCCTCGGCGGGCGCGACCCCCAGCTCCAGGACCTCGAGCGCCTCCCCTACCTGCGCCAGGTCGTGCAGGAGACCCTCCGCCTCTACCCGCCGGCGGCGGTGATGGGGCGCGAGGCCCTCGGTGACGACGAGATCGGCGGCTACCGCGTGCCCCAGGGTTCGATCGTGCTCATGTCCCAGTGGGTGACCCAGCGCGACGCGCGCTTCTTCCCCTCGCCCCACGCCTTCGACCCCGAGCGCTGGGCGCACGACGCCCCGCGGCCGCGCTTCGCCTACTTCCCCTTCGGCGGCGGCCAACGGGTGTGCATTGGCGAGGCCTTCGCCATGCTCGAGGCCCGGCTGGTGATCGCGACCCTCGCCCAGCGCCGGCGCTTCGTGGCGACCACCCCCTTTCCGCCGCGGCTGGGGGTGAGCATTACCCTCCGCCCCCGAGAGCCGGTGTGCATGCGCGCAGAGCGGCGCTAACGCAGCGGCTCGCCGCGGAGCTGCTCGGCGAGCTCCTGGAACACGCTCACCCGCGGGTCCCCGGCGCGAAACAGCAGGCGAAAGGTATCGGCCCGAGGCGTGATCGTGGGGAACAGCTCGACCAGCCGCCCCTGCTCGAGATCGGGCGCCACCAGGTAGCGGGGGAGCACCGCGACGCCGCGCCCGCGGACCACCAACCAGCGAATCGCCGCGATGGTCCCCATGATCACGACCTTGCCGAAGCTCACCCGCTGGGGCGCCACGCTCTGCCAGTAGCCAAACAGGGGCAGGCTGCGGTGCGCGTCGATCAGGGTGTGCGCGGCCGCCTGCTCGGGCGTACCCAGCGGCGCCTTCTCGAGCAGCCTGGGCGCACCGACGAACGCGTAGTCTTCCGGGTGCAGCGGCAGGGCGTCGAGCTTGGGGTCGCTGACCTGGCGCGAGGAGACGGCGCAGTCGATCTCGGAGCCGCGCACCCGCAGCTCGAGGTCGGGCCCCGAGCTGACGTAGAGGTGCAAGGTCAGGTGCGGCAGCGCGCGCTCGAGCTTGCGCAGCTGGGGCAGGATCCACGACATGCCCAGCTCGTGGCGGGTGCCCAGGACCAGCTCCATGGGCGGCGGCCCGCCTTCACCCCGCGCCGCGCGCACACAGGCCTGGCCCGCCTCGAGCGCCTCTCGGGCCGGCTCCACGAGGCTCAGCCCCGCGGTGGTCAGCTCGACCCGCCGCGTGGTGCGCAGGAACAGCTCGACCCCCAGGCTGCGCTCGAGCTGCTGGATGCGTTTGCCCAGCGCCGCCGGGGTGAGGTGCACCGCCTGGGCAGCCTCCCGGAAGCTCAGCCGCTGGGCGGCTTCGAGGAAGCAGCGCAGCGAGTCGGGGTCGGGAGCGGCCTCGTACATGCTATATACCCCTAGTTAACAATCCCCTATCCATGGATTCTATTCTCTTTACTCCGTCCGCGCCCTAGATTCGTGCTCACGAAGAGAGCGAAAGCAGGACGCCATGACGACTCGCCCCGACGTTTCCCGCCGCAACATGCTCAAGCTGTCCCTGGGAGGCCTGCTCGCCGCTGGCGTCGCCCGCGCGGCGGAGCCCACCGCCCAGCAGACCCAGGGACCGTTCCACCCCCTCGCGCGCCGCGCCAACGGCAGCACGGTGGATCTGCGGATCCAGCGCTGGATCGACCAGGACAGCGACCTGACCTTCGTCGACGACTCCCCCGGCACGGCGTATGGCCAGCAGGTCTACCTCGAGGGGGTCGTCCGCGACGAGGCGGAGCAACCCGTGGAGGGCGCCCAGGTCGAGATCTGGCAGGCCTGCGTCTCCGGGCGCTACAACCATCGCAACGACCCCAACGACCGCGAGTGGCTCGACCCAAACTTCCAATACTGGGGGAAGGCGACGACCGACGCCGAGGGCAAGTTCATGTTCCGCACCGTCGTGCCCGGGGCCTACCGCGCCAGCGACACCTGGATCCGCCCCCCGCACGTGCACATGAAGATCGCGCGTCGCGGCTACCGCGAGCTGACCACTCAGCTCTACTTCGAGGGCGTCGAGTTCTACTACGGCCGCCGCTTCTGGCCGGCGAGCGTGCTGACCCAGCTCAACGCCGCCGACGGGATCCTCCAGGGCGTGCCCGTGAGCAACCGCGACGGGATCGTCGCTCAGGCGCGCGAACCCGAGGCCGACGAGCCCTTCGAGGCCGACAGCCGCGTGTGCAGCTACGACCTCGTGCTCGAGCGCGTGCAGACCACGGCCGACCCGGCGCTGTCCAGCCTGCTCTCGCGCTAGACGCTACGAGCTGCAGCTCACCGCCAGCCCGCGCGCCCACTCGGGGGGGGCGGCGGAGTAGGCGCAGAACTCGGGGTCGTCGACGAAGGGGTCGCGCAGGGCGCGCACCAGGCGCTCGATCTCGTCGAGGTTCCCTTCGCGGGTGGCGCGGATCGCGCCCTCAGCGAGGTGGTTGCGCAGCACCCGCGCGGGGTTGACCGCGCGCATGGCCTCGCGACGCTCCTCAGCAGCGTCGCCGGCCAACCGCCGCTCACCGGCCACCCGCGCCCAGAGCTCGGCCAGCCAGGCGCGCAGGTGGTCGGGGTGCTGCGTGACCTCGGCCACCAGCGGGCCCGGGTCGTCGGGGGTCGCCTCGCCCAGGGCGCGGAAGAAGCGCGTGTAGTCGGCGCCCTCGGCCTGCAGCAGGTCGAACAGGTTGCCCAGCAGCTCGTCCTCGGGGTCGAGGTCCGCGAGCAGCCCCAGCTTGTCGCGCAGCAGGCCGAGGTAGGTGCGCAGGTAGACCCGCCCGTAGTCCTCGAGACCAGCGTGGGCCTGCTCGAGGCTGAGCGCGATCGCCTGCGCGGGGTCGTCCTGGCCCTCGGGCAGGCGCCGCAGGGCCTGGGCCAACCGACCCAGGTTCCAGAGGCCGATCTCGGGCTGGCGCTCGTAGCGGTAGCGGCCGGTGTGGTCGGAGTGGTTGCAGACGTGCCCGGCGTCGAAGCCGTCGAGGAAGCCGTAGGGGCCGTAGTCGATGGTCAGCCCGAGGACCGACATGTTGTCGGTGTTCAGCACCCCGTGGCAGAACCCCACGGCTTGCCAGCGCGCGACCACCTCGGCGGTGCGCCGAGTGACCTCGGCCAGGAACGCCTGGGTCCGCTCGGGGCCGGGCGCCTGCTCGGCCAGCTGGGGAAAGTGCCAGCCGATGACTCGCTCCAGCAGCTCGCGGAGGTGCTCGCGCCGGGCGTAGGCGGCGTATTCGAAGGTCCCGAAGCGTACGTGGCTCGGCGCCACGCGCAGCAGGCAGGCCCCGGTCTCCGGCTGTTCCCGGTAGACCGGCGTGCTCGAGCTGACCATCGCCAACGCCCGGGTGGTGGGGATCCCCAGTCCTGCGAGAGCGATCCCAGCGAGGTATTCGCGGATCGTGGAGCGCAGCACCGCCCGCCCGTCGCCGCCGCGGGAATACTCCGTCGGCCCAGCGCCCTTGAGCTGCAGGTCCCACACCCGATCGTCGACCTCGACCTGCCCCAGGAGCACTGCGCGCCCGTCGCCGAGCCGGGGGACGTAGTGGCCGAACTGGTGCCCAGAGTAGGCCTGAGCCAGCGGGTCCATGCCCTCCAGCGCCCGGGCCCCGGCGACGAGCTCCACCAGCTCCGGCCGCTCGAGCTCAGCGACATCGAGCCCCAGCTGCCTCCCCACCTCCACGTCGGCGTGCACGAGCC
>Ga0070727_10001719_pt1 | contig 22391 bp, 27 predicted proteins | sample tdAd472_FD_66722 | JGI IMG/M metagenome (GOLD analysis project Ga0070727, IMG submission 66722) | Marine sediment microbial communities from the Atlantic coast under amendment with organic carbon and nitrate - tdAd47.2 | ecosystem: Environmental > Aquatic > Marine > Coastal > Sediment | place...
TTGCTGCACAGCGTGGCATGTTAGGCTGGGTTGAAGTAGACGCTAATAAGATGGAAGGCCAGTTTAAAGCAGTTCCAGATCGTGCAGATTTACCTGCCGAAATTAATGAGAACCTCATCGTCGAGCTGTATTCCAAGTAATAGATTTTAACAGTGGGTTTAAACATGCAACGACCAGTTACAGAGTTTTTAATACCTAAGCACATTCAAGTTGAGTCAGTCAGTGCGAATCATGCCAAGGTTATACTGGAGCCTTTTGAGCGGGGTTTTGGACATACTTTGGGTAATGCGTTACGCCGCATCCTGCTATCTTCTATGCCGGGCGCTGCCGTCGTAGAAGTGACAATTGATGGTGTTCAGCATGAGTACAGCACGATTGAAGGCGTGCAGGAAGATGTGATTGAAATTCTGCTGAACCTTAAAGGTATCGCGTTGACTATGCACACACGCGATGAAGCCGTTCTAACTTTGAATAAGAAAGGACCCGGGCCAGTAGTTGCGGGTGATATCGAGCTGGATCATGACGTAGAAATTGTTAATCCTGAGCATGTGATTGCTCACCTGAATACCAAAGGTGAACTAAACATGACTATCAAGGTGGCTCATGGTCGTGGTTATGAGGCAGCTGATACTCGTACCTCAGAGAGCGACTCTAAAACCATTGGTACACTACAATTAGATGCGACGTTTAGCCCGATTCGACGTATTGCCTATATTGTTGAAAGTGCACGGGTAGAACAGCGTACCGACTTAGATAAATTGATTTTAGACATAGAGTCCAATGGAACCATTGACCCCGAGGAGTGCATTCGTCGCGCCGCGACTATTATGCAGCAGCAGTTAATCGCTTTCGTTGATCTAGAAGCAGATAAGGAAGAGGAGCAAGAGGAAGATGAGGAAGAAGTCGATCCGATACTCCTGCGTCCTGTTGATGATCTAGAACTCACAGTACGTTCAGCGAACTGTTTGAAAGCTGAAAACCTGTACTATATCGGCGATTTGATTCAGCGCACCGAAGTGGATCTGTTGAAGACCCCGAATTTAGGTAAAAAGTCACTGACGGAAATTAAAGATGTTTTAGCCTCAAAAGGCTTGTCTTTAGGTATGCGTCTGGAAAATTGGCCACCTTCTAGTCTGCGTAATGATGATCGAGTTTTGGCTCGTCGAGACTAAAAGTGGACTAGGGAATGCCTGCAGTAACTTGAGTTTTCAAAATCAGGTGTAAAAAGAGAGCAGGGTTCAGAATAAATTTAGAGCTTAATTTGTAGGAATACCAAAATGCGTCATCGAAAAAGTGGTCGCCAGCTAAACCGAAATAGCTCGCACCGACAGGCAATGTTCAAAAATATGACGGCCTCACTGGTCGAGCATGAAATTATAAAAACCACTTTGCCAAAGGCGAAAGAATTACGTCGTATTGCTGAGCCATTGATTACGCTTGCTAAGCAGGACTCTGTTGCTAATCGCCGTTTAGCTTTTGATCGCCTGCGTAACAAAGAGACAGTGGGTAAACTGTTTGGTGAGTTAGGCCCACGTTATACGGAGCGTCCCGGTGGTTATACTCGCATTTTGAAATGCGGATTCCGTTCTGGCGATAATGCGCCAATGGCCTATATTGAGCTAGTTGACCGACCACTTGCTGAGTACGAAAACGACGCTGAGGAAGAGGTCGAAGAAACCGAGGGATAATCGACAAACTAGTGTCGGAACAGTGCACAGATAATGTACAGAAAATGGAAGCGGCTCTTGAGCCGCTTTTTTTGTGCCCTAAATTTCGTTAAAACGACAGTTCAAGACAGCTATCGGTTAAAACGATGCTCTTGTGGGTAAGGCAAGACATCCATTACCTTGCCTTCCAGTAGTGCTTGCTGTAATCCTTTCCAATAGTCGGCGTTAAAAATTTCACTGTGATACTGATCGAAAATTTTACGCACCACCGGGTTGCCTAATAAAAAGGTTCTAAATTCTTCTGGAAAAACATCATTGGGGGCAACCGAATACCAAGGTTCGGCAGCCATTTCCTGTTCTGGAGTTTTGGGTTCTGGAATGTTACGAAAATTACATTCCGTCAAGGGGCAGATTTCATCATAGTCGTAAAACACGACTCTATTATGGCGCGTTACCCCAAAATTTTTAAATAGCATATCCCCCGGAAATATGTTGGCGGCAGCCAGCTGTTTGATGGCGTTTCCATAACCCAATATTGCCTGCGTAGCCTCCTTTTCGTTGGCGTTATCCAGGTAAATATTCAGAGGCGTCATTCTGCGTTCAACGTAGAGGTGCTTGATAAGTACTTTTTCGCCCCGAATTTCGACAGTGGAAGGGGCTACCGCTAAAAGTTCTTCTATCAGGTCTTCCGAGAAACGGTTTTTTGGAAAAAGTGCGTTACTAAACTCTTGGGTGTCAGCCATCCGGCCGGCTCGATCATGACGCGAAACGAGCATGTATTTGTCTTTGACTACCTGCTTGGTCATTTCTTTGGGCGGCGTAAATCGATCCTTAATGATTTTAAACACTCTTTCGTAAGAAGGTAGGGTGAAAACACTCATCACCATGCCCTTAATGCCCGGCGCGATAATAAATTTATCGTCGGAACCTTTCAGGTGAGCGATAAACTCTCGATTAAATTCGGTTTTGCCGTGTCGGTTAAAACCAATGGAATTGTATAGCTCCGAATAGTTTTTCCAGGGCATCAGATCCTTGAGAAAACGTACTACCTCCGATGGATTGGGTGTGTCGACCTTGAAGTATGCCCGGGTAAAACTGAAAATAATACTTAGTTCGTCCGGATCAAAAATCAATGCGTCAACATAAAGCTCTCGATTTTCGCTTTGCAATATAGGGAGCACGAATGGAACGGAAAGCTCTTCACTAATGACTTTTCCGATCAGATAAGCGGCCTTACTTCGGTAAAATATTGATTTATGAATGATAGCGTAGGCATCTTTGTTACGAATAATGTCAGTTGGCAACTCTTTGAGAATGACGGTACGCATATTTTCAATGTCACGGGCCCGATTTTCGTAGGGTAACCCTAGATCAACATCTTGAAGCATTTTGTTTAAAATTTCTCTCAGACTCCCGTTGGAGTGGTAGTAGTTAAAACTATTTGGATTGAGGCCAATAGTTCTGGAGAACTGATCGGTGGAAGGGTACACAAATATGTAGTCGTTCGAGATGTGATCGTGGTCAAAAAATTTGCAGTATATGGAATTGAAGAAAGTCTCGGCAATTTCAAAATTGGAAAGATTGCGAATCAGGGAAGAATAGGCTTTTTTCGCTTCGGCCCAAAATTCGGGCTGGGTGACACGGTTGTCTGAAATTTTTGTTACCGTGTCTTTAACCGTGAGAATTTTATCTAGATACATGTTGAGACGGTCTTTCGATGCCTGCTGACATGCTTTCCAGTTGGAGCTGATAAAGCGCTGCCTAGCACCTATGGTGATACGATGAAACTCTTCAAAATAGTCGTAAAATCCTTCGAGAATGATTTGTGCTACCTGTTCGGGCAGGGCAGCGTTACTGTTCTCTTGCATAGCTATTTTATCCATAGTACTAATGGCTCAGCGCTGTATATCTTAAACAGGGGTGAGCCGATAATTGACCTTAGATTGTAGCTTACAACGTGCCAAGCGAACAGTTTTGGGCTAAGCTCTTCATTCTAAAGATGACCGCACTGACCAACGCGCTGGGAACACAAAATGCTAATACTCTATCCAGAAGTCAAACCCTATAACAAGATACGCCTTAAAGTGAGTAAGTTGCATGAAATTTATATTGAAGAGTGTGGCAATCCGCGTGGTATTCCAGTGTTGGTTGTGCATGGTGGCCCAGGCGCAGGTTGCGATGCGACAATGCGGCGCTTTTTCGATACGACCCATTATCGGATAATTTTATTTGATCAGCGTGGTGCTGGACGTTCGCTGCCGCATGCTGAATTGGAAGAGAATACGACCCAGGCGCTTATTGCCGATATGGAAGCCATTCGTCATAAGCTGCAGATTGAGCGATGGGTTTTATTTGGGGGCTCCTGGGGTTCCACTCTGAGTTTGGCCTATGCTCAGGCCCATCCCGAAAAGGTGCTGGCACTCATATTGCGGGGTATATTTCTCTGCCGGGACCAAGATTTACATTGGTTTTATCAGGATGGTGCAAGCCATATTTTTCCCGACTACTGGGAGGATTATCAACGCTTGATCCCAGCAGATGAGCGCGATGATTACATTGCTGCTTACCATCAACGCCTAGTCGGGTCTGATGAGGTGTTGAGAATGGCGGCGGCGAAAGCCTGGTCCGTCTGGGAAGCACGTTGTGCGACGCTTCGCCCTAATCATGATGTGGTTGAGCATTTTACTGATCCGCATGTTGCCATGTCGCTGGCGCGCATTGAAGCGCACTATTTTGTTAATAATATATTTTTACCAAAGAACCATTTATTGCTCTCTGCCGATAAGTTGGAGAAAATTCCCGGAGTCATTGTCCACGGTAGATATGACATGGTGTGCCCCTTAGATAATGCCTTGGATTTACATCGAGTCTGGCCAGAGTCGCATTTGGAAATTGTCAGAGATGCGGGCCACTCTGCGCTAGAACCGGGTATTGTTGACGCGTTGGTGCGTGCAACACGAGATATGGCCAGCCGATTTGAGTATTTGATTGGGCCAATGTGAAGGACATTTAAAAAAGCGTTTTTTCTGTGATGACTCCGCCAGCTCCGAGCTCAACTGCTCATTATATTCCATATAACTATGGTTCTAGGCAATTACTCCATGCGGTCGTCCGCGTACTTCCTTGCCCTTACCAAAAATCCAGTTTTTAGAGGCTTCCTGAAATGAAAGGCTTGATTCAGCGGGTGAGTTCGGCACGGGTTAAGGTTGATAATCGAACCACAGGAGAGATACAGCACGGCCTAGTGCTGTTACTTGCGGTGCAGCACAATGATACTGAAACCAGTGCCGACCGCTTATTAGAAAAAGTGTTGTCTTATCGAGTGTTCTCTGATGAGGATGGCAAAATGAACTTGAATCTGCAGCAGGTGGCCGGTGGTTTGTTGGTAGTTTCTCAGTTCACTTTAGCGGCTGATACGCAAAAAGGCTTGCGTCCCAGTTTTTCAACGGCGGCGCACCCAGCTCAGGCGCAAGCTTTGTATGACTATTTCGTTGAACGGGCGAATGCGCGCTACGCGCAGATAGCAACCGGCGAGTTCGCGGCGGATATGCAGGTTGAGTTGATTAACGATGGCCCTGTTACTTTTATGCTGGAAGTTTGATTTAGATTATTGCCTTAGCAAAGGTTCTAACGCCGCAGGTGAAGCTTCAGGCCTTGCCCTACGGGGTTTACAGGGCATTTGTAGCTCTGTGAATCAGAGATATCAAGGGGTTTATCAGAGGTTCCTTAGCTATGTACTTTCCTGTGCGCTGCTTTTTCCTGATTTAGCTAACCGAGCAAACAAGATACCTACTTCAAATAATAGCCACATAGGTAGTGCTAATAGTGTTTGTGAAATAATATCCGGTGGTGTTAACAGCATTCCAAAGACGAAGCAGCCAACCACAATATAAGGTCGTTTGCTTGTTAAACTGCTCACAGACACAGCGCCGGATACTACAAGTAGAAATGTTGCAATGGGTATCTCAAACGCTATACCGAAAGCGAAAAAAAGCTTCAGAACGAAATCCAGATATTTATTGATATCCGTCATAATGCTAACGCCCTCTGGCCCGGTGCTAGTAAAAAAGCCAAATACCAGCGGAAATACCGCGTAGTAGGCAAAGGCGATACCGGCGTAAAACAGCAGCACGCTGGACAGCAATAATGGGATTGCGAGACGTTTTTCATGGGAGTACATACCCGGCGCAATAAAACTCCAGGCCTGATGAAGAATATAGGGTACGGATAGAAATACCGACAATACCAAGGTTAATTTGAATGGCGTAAAAAAGGGCGAGGCCACCTCAGTTGCAATCATGGTGGAGCCTTCGGGAAGTAATTTCCTTAAGGGCTCTGAAACGAAGGCATAAATATCGTTAGCAAAATAGAATAAGCAGAGAAAGATCACTAGCACGGCGACAATAGAGTGCAGTAAGCGTGTCCGCAATTCGATTAGATGACTAACTAATGGCAGCTTATCGTCATCAATATCTTGATCGTTTTGCTCATTCATTAGGCTGTTCGGGTTGTGATGGCTTATGAGGAGGAGATTGTTGCTGGCCCTTATCATCAGGGTTTTGCTGCTTTGGCGCGGAGCTTGGCTTGGCATCTATATCAAAGCTTTGCTTGATTTGTTGCTGGGTGTCCTTTAATTGCGCCATGATTTCTTCGTTGTGTAATTCCTGGCGGATTTCATCGGCGCCGATTTCCTGCTCTAGGTCTTTACGAAATTGCGAATAGGTACGTCGAGCACGACCAAGCCACAAGGCGAGTGTACGTATTGCTTCTGGCAGGCGGTTTGGCCCGATTACAATCAGGCTCACTAAACCTATCACCAATAATTCGGCAAAGCCGATATCAAACATCTTTGTATGCTGCGTTAGTTACTTTTTCTCTTTCTTTTCTTTGTGTTGTGTCACATTTTCGGCTTTGCCTTCGATGATATCTGCATCCTCCTCGGTAAGTTTGGGTGTTTCTTTACTGTCTTCGTCTGAGTTATCCATAGCTTTACGAAAGCCTTTAACGGCATTACCTAAATCACCACCAAAGTTACGTAGGCGCTTGGTGCCGAACAGAAGAATAACGATCGCTAGAACAATTAGTAATTGCCAAATACTGATGCCGCCTAAGCCCATTGAGAATCCTCCGAAGGATAAAATATAGTCGTTTCAAGTGATGAATAGTAACGTAGATACAAAGTTATAAAAAGAGTGTCGTTTAGGGTCGAGAGGCCTTCTCTTCCAGCCCTGATATATTGAATCGGCGCGCCAATTCATCGAAAACCGCTTCCGGTGACTCACCAAGGTGGCTTAGCATGACCAATGTGTGAAACCAAAGGTCGGCAGTTTCACTGATAAGCTGTTGCTTGTCACCGCCCTGATCGGCGTCTTTAGCGGCTAGAATAACTTCTGTCGCTTCCTCGCCTACTTTTTCCAGGATCTTATTGAGACCTTTTTGATGCAGGCTGGCAACGTAGGATTCGTCAGCAGATGCTTGTTTTCGTTGCTCTAATACCTTAGCCAACTCGAGTAATATGTTGCTCATCACGTCAGACCTTATTTTTTGTAAATATCACTGGGTGCTTTTATGATTGGGTCGACAGCATTCCATTGTTGTTGATCAAAGCGCAGGTAAAAACAGCTCTCCCGACCGGTATGGCAGGCAATACTCCCTAACTGCTCAACCTGCATTAGCACCGCATCTTGATCGCAGTCGATACGCAATTCATGCAGCTTTTGAATATGACCGGATTCTTCGCCTTTACGCCATAATTTTTGTCTAGAACGTGACCAATAGATGGCGCGTTGTTCGCTGATGGTTTTTGTTAAGGCTTCGCGGTTCATCCAGGCCAGCATCAGTACGCGGCCAGTTTTGTAGTCCTGTGCAATCGCGGGCACTAATCCATCTTTGGTCCATTTTATTTGTTCAAGCCAAGCTTCACTCATAGGTCTCTCATTTCCTCAAACAGAAGGGTGCGTTATCGTCTCAGCACGAGTAAATAAAGGCCAACTATGCCGATTACCCAGCTAATGGTAGGAACTTGCTGTAGGGCAACAGTATTGTTGGCGGCGATGAAGAGTGCAACAGCAATAGCAGCGATGCCAGCCCAAACTCTTTGTTGATTTTTACGCCCTCTAATCACTTCATCGGTGAGCAGTTTGAGCGTTTGCCGGTATTGCTCATTGTAGTCTTTGAAGCGTTTCACCTGCTGGACAGCATCCAAAATTAGGTGTGGCACTTCTGAGGTCTGCTCAAGCCATTCAGGGCCCTGCTCGCGCATAGCCTTGAGTAGCCCGGGCGGCCCGCTGCGTTGTTTCATCCAATCTTCCATAAAGGGTTTGGCGGTATTCCATAAATCGAGATCAGGATAAATCTGGCGGCCAAGACCTTCGATATTCAATAAGGTTTTTTGTAATAAAACTAACTGCGGTTGTATTTGCATGTTGAATTGCCGAGCGGTCTGGAACAGGCGCAGCAGGATTTGGCCAAAAGAAATATCTTTCAAGGGCTTTTCAAAAATGGGCTCACAAACACTGCGAATCGAGGTTTCGAACTCAGCTATGGGTGTGTCCTCCGGCACCCAACCGGATTCAATATGTAAGGCCGCGACCTGTCGATAGTCGCGCTTAAAGAAAGCCAAGAGGATACGCGCGAGATAATTTTTATCTTCGTGTGTGAGGCTGCCGACAATGCCGCAGTCAATGGCGATATACTGTGGTTCTGCCGGGTTTTCAGTGGACACGAAGATATTGCCAGGGTGCATATCGGCATGGAAAAAACTATCACGAAATACTTGGGTGAAGAAGATTTCAACGCCACGTTCTGCAAGTTTTTTCATATCCGTATTTTGTGCCCGCAACGCTGCGATATCGGCAACTGGAATGCCATGAATTCGTTCCATCACGAGCACATTTTTGCGACTGTAGTCCCAGTAAACTTGAGGCAGATAAATCAGCGTCGAGTCTTGGAAATTACGTTTCAATTGGGAGGTATTCCCCGCTTCAATGAGCAGGTCTAGTTCATTAAAAATAGTGCGTTCGTAGTCAGAGACTACCTGCACCGGGCGCAGTCTGCGGCCGTCCTCGGAGTATTTTTCGATCGTTTGCGCCAGAGTATAAAGTAGATTGAGATCACCTCGGATGGTTTTGTTGATGCCCGGACGAATGACCTTGACGACTACCTGGTCACCATTGTGCATCGTAGCGCTATGTACCTGAGCGACGGATGCTGAGGCAAGTGGTGTTGCATTAAATTCTGAGAAAAGCTCGTTGACGCTTTGACCCAGCGCCTTTTCGATAATTCGGGTTGCTTGCTCGCCGGAAAAGGGAGGCACTTGATCCTGAAGCTTTTGCAGTTCATCGGCAACGTCGTCGGGTAATAGGTCACGGCGTGTTGATAGCATTTGTCCAAACTTGATGAAAACCGGTCCCAATTCTTCCAGCGCTAGACGCAGTCTTTGCGCGCGTGATTGTACAGTTATCGGAAAAATACGCCAAGGTGCCAGCAAAAACAGCCAGCGTAGTGGACGCGGTAGTTGGTTGAAATCAAAATACTCATCCAACCGATGCCTGCTGAGTACGTATATGATTTTGAATAGCCGTATAAAGCGAGTCACGGGAGATCCTTGGTAGATTGTCTTTTCATTTCGTTAGGGACTTCATGTTATCGCTAAGTCGTTGCAAGCGTGCGGCTATTCTATCTGTTTCAACGGCCAATTGTTCTAAGTCTTGGTAAAAGTATTCCAATTCTATTCGAGGAGGCATGGTTCGCGCTTCTTCGTGGATGAATTCTTCTGTACTCATGAGCAGATTGGTAAAGGTTTGTCGTCCCCAATGCATGAGTGAGCGAGCTTGGTTGCCAAGCTGGTGGGCGGCGATATCGCCAAGCCAATGGGAGACTTTTTCTTCCCAATCGATGTCTAATTCGGACATTATTTTCTGAAGCCGCTGGGCGATTTCTGTATTGCCCTTTAGCTCAATATTAGGACTGAATTGCGCCTTCGGTTTGTTGGTTGCTACCAGTAGGCCGAGCAATGCTGTGCTATCGCCTAGTATGTGACAGTCAACAGGCTGTTCTGTTTCTGCATGTGGTGATTGCAGGAAGATACCTTCCCGATGTGGAATAAGCAACAGACTCAGCGAAGGTCGGGTGCAGCTAACTTGAAAAACATTGCCTTCCAACTCACTAAGGCGATTGAGTGAGCCGGAGTCGAGTTGTAGCGCGCTGTTCAGGGCTTTTTCCAGAATGGCCAGAGCGCTAATTTTTACCAAGGGGCCGGTCATGATATTCAATGATTGCTTAAGTCTGGGCTAGTTAGGGCTTAACACCCTTGTGAATAGCAACAATGCCGCCAGTCATGTTGTGGTATTCGCAGCGCGCCAAACCGGCTTTTTCCATCATTGTTTTTAAGGTTTGCTGATCCGGGTGCATGCGAATCGATTCCGCAAGGTAGCGATAACTATCGGAGTCGCCGGTCACTAGTTTGCCAACTACAGGTAAAAGAGAAAAGGAGTACGCATCGTAGATTTTGCTAAAGAGAGGGTTGCTGGGTTTGGAAAACTCGAGCACAAGAAGTCGGCCACCGGGTTTTAGTACGCGCGTCAGCGAGCGCAAGGCAGCATCTTTGTCGGTAACATTACGGAGCCCAAAGGCGATGGTGATGCAATCAAAACTGTTGTCGGCGAAGGGTAAACACTCAGCATTCGCCTGGACGTAGTTAAGGTTAGTACTGATACCTTGATCCAATAAACGATCACGCCCCACTTTTAGCATAGAGCTATTTATATCCGAGAGAATTACTCTGCCTTGTGGCCCCACCAGCCGTGAAAATGCGCGACTTAAATCACCAGTGCCACCCGCTACATCTAATACCTGTTGGCCTTTACGAACACCGCTTAACTCAATGGTGAAGCGTTTCCAAACCCGGTGAATACCGAGTGACATTAGATCATTCATTACATCATATTTATTGGCGACAGAATGGAATACGTCGGCAACCTTTTTTGCCTTCTCTTCGACCGGTACTTGTTGATAGCCAAAATGGGTAGTGTTTTTATTCGTCATGCTAATTAACCTTATAAGGGAGCGGTATTGTAACGCAGAGCGCTTGGTGTTGATAATTATTTAGATCGTCTATTGTGATGGGAGAGCGGATATTGAGGGTGTTTGATAGTGGTTTTGTATGCCCGTCGACGCGGCAGAAAACCGATAAACTGCTTGGCGAGTTTAGCCCGAAAGAATTGCCAAATTAAATTTGACAAATTGTTAGCTAACCCTACATTATGGTAAAGTAACATAGTTGGGTGGGTGTCTTAGTTTGACATTCTTTGACATGGTTGCGGGGGAAATGATTCAATAGCCTGCTTTAGATCAACCCTTGCATTACAAAGGAAAAACAGTCGTGGCAGCAACCGGAAAAAATTCTACTGATGAAGCCATTAAGTTAGGTATCCTTGAAAATATAATCGGCTACCAACTGCGTCGTGCTCAAACCGCGTTATTTCAGAATTTTGCCAAAAAAGAGTACTTAAACAGCATTACTCCGGGTCAATTTGGTTTGCTCGTCAAGATCAAAAATAATCCAGGTATTAGCCAAACCGCGCTGGCTAAGGCTGATGGAATTGAGCGGTCGACCCTGGGAGAAATTATTGATCGTTTTGAAGAACGCGGTTTGGTGGAGCGTAGGAAACATGCCGTCGATCGGCGGGCCTATGCCTTGCATTTAACCGCTAAAGGCGTTGCCTTTTTGGATGAAGTTGTACCGTTAGTCTTTGAAAATGATGCGGATATGACTAATAATTTTTCAGAGGACGAAAAGAAGGAACTGCTGAGGTTGCTAAAAATGCTGGCCTTGCACGGTTAGTCATTTCACGCCAACCTTTACTCACATCTTCATTATTCTGCGGCCTTGTCTTCATTCTGTGGTTTGGCCGCCTCACCTGCTAATAAACGCTTAAAGCCTTGGTTGTCGCACAAATTACGATAAGACGAAAGTCTCTTACCGTTTTTCGTTAGTGTTTACGAGGGTTCGTTAAAGTATCGCGGATGCTTGCGTGAGGCATTGCTATCAATCTTATAATAAGGTACGCTTACATTAAGGATCAAATACATTATAGCGTCTCGTAGTGATTAGTGAGAGAGCGGCTTTGTTGTTAAAGCTTTGTGAGCTGAAACGAAATAAATAATTTGGAAATAGTGAATTCCTGGAGAGTCGTCATGAGTGGAGGGCAGGACATTTTAAAAGTCATCCATAGAAAACAAAAGGATATGATCGCTCTTCTAGAGCGATTTGAAGATTGGTTATTGGCCGCAGAATATAGTGCGCGCAAACCGAACAATAAGATGAATAGTCTATTTTCCAAAGTAAAAAGTCATATTGATACACATTTAGAATTTGAAACAGAATATCTTTTGCCGCTACTAAATAAAAATACTAACCAGCGTACTTTGGCGGGTTTAGTGCAGCAGAGAGCATTGATAATAAACCTGACCGGAAAGATGCATAGGCTTATGGAAAATACTCAGAACGAGAAACTTGGTATTTGTGCGTGGGATGAGTTTGTTGATAGTGCGCTTACGCTGGTGCACGCCACTTTTTCGCTATTCCATTGGGAGGAATTAGCGTTTTTACCTTCTGCCAGGGGTAACCTAGCGCCCGTTGTTGGTGAATATTAGACGTCTGCTCAGTGGCGCAAGGTGCTCTAGCATTTTATGAAAAATTGATCTCGAACAATTGACAATATTGTATGACTACCTTTTAATAAGTATAGCTAACAATATGTTATCAATAATATTAGGGTTTGATACATTTTTAAACTGGAAGGTGTCTGGTGCTTAGTGATGCAGCACTGTTACTCAGTGCGATTTTAGTCAACAATTTTGTGCTGTCCCAATTCCTTGGGCTATGCCCATTTATGGGTGTGTCAAACAAAGTTGAGACGGCTATTGGCATGGCGGCGGCCACCACCTTCGTCTTAACCTTGGCCTCGGCCTGTGCTTACCTAGTATTTCATTGGTTATTAGCACCCCTAGGACTGGAATACCTGAAGACCATTTTCTTTATTTTGGTTATCGCATCGGTGGTGCAGTTGACTAAAATGATCATCGAGAAGACCAGCCCCGTTCTGTATCGAGTTTTAGGTGTATTTTTACCACTCATTACCACTAATTGTGCTGTGCTGGGAGTGGTATTACAAAATACAGCGAAGGAGCATAACTTTGTGCAGTCTTTGCTTTGGGGGTTTGGAGGCGCGCTGGGATTTTCTCTGGTGTTAGTCCTTTTTTCGTCTATGCGTGAACGGATTGCTGCCGCTGATGTACCCGTCGCTTTACAAGGGACAGCAATCGGAATGGTTACCGCAAGTTTGATCTCTTTAGCTTTTATGGGTTTTGCTGGGTTAGTTTAGCCCCTATCTATTTGGAGCTTCCGTTATGTATTCACTGTTGATTTCCTATCCATTATTGTCTGCGCTGGTCGCGCTAGGGAGCTTATCGGTACTGTTTGGCGGTGTGCTTGGTTTTGCTGCGGTGCGCTTGCGCGTGGAAGGCAACCCGATCATTGCAGAGGTTAGCGATTTACTGCCTCAAAGTCAGTGTGGGCAATGCGGCTATCCAGGCTGTGTTAACTATGCTGAAGCCATCGTAAGTAAGGGCGAAGCTCTTAATAAGTGCCCTCCTGGTGGGCAAACGACTATTAATGCTATTGCTACGCTATTGGGGGTAGAGGCACCGAAGGTTGATGAAGAGAATGTTATTTCCGGCCCAATGATTGCTTACATTGATGAAACCGATTGCTATGGCTGCACCAAGTGCTTAAGAGCCTGCCCGGTTGATGCCATTATTGGCGCGACAAAAATGATGCACACAGTGATCGACACCGATTGCACGGGATGCGGGCTCTGCATTGATACCTGTTCGAAAAATTGTATTGCCATGTATCCGGTGCCTGTCACTACTCAGAACTGGTGCTGGGAGTTGCCTGAATACCCAGTGGTAACTTCGCGCGCAGGTACTGCGCCATGTTAAACATATTAAATCGTTTACGCGGTGGAATTCATCCGCCGGATCAAAAGCAGATGTCAGCCGAGCAACCCATTACGCTAATGCCCTTCGCGGATCGCCTGATTCTGCCGCTATCACAGCACATTGGTACGCCTGCGCATGCTGTCGTTAAAGTGGGTGAAAAGGTGTTGGGTGGACAACTGCTGGCGGAACCAGATGGACATTTTAGTTTACCAGTGCACTCACCCACTTCCGGTACAGTGATTGCTTTTGAAGAGCATCGCGTGCCACATCCATCGAATTTAACAGCACCCTGTTTAATATTAGCAGTGGACGGTGATCATCTGGCTTTGGAGCAGCAGGGGTATGACGATTTTGAACAGGTATCCAAGCAGGAGTTGCTCAATAAAATTCGTAGTTGTGGCATTGCTGGTATGGGCGGGGCAGGGTTTCCCACCGACGCAAAGCTGAAACCGCGCTCAAATAAAGCTATCGACACACTCATTATTAACGGCATGGAGTGCGAGCCTTACATTACGGCCGATGATCGATTAATGCGTGAACACGCCGCCGACGTTGTTACCGGTGCCCGCATTTTGGCTTATTTATTGGACTATCCGAAGCGCTGTTTAATTGCCGTAGAGGACAATAAATCAGAAGCGATTGCCATGTTGCGTCAAGCGGCGGCGGGTTCCCAGATCGAAGTGACGGAATTTCCAACCAAATATCCTTCTGGGAGCGAAAAACAGCTAATTCAACTGGCTACTGGCAAGAAATTGCCGACCGGGAAATTACCTTCCGATATTGGCGTCATGGTCCAAAATATTACCACAACGGTAGGGGTTTATCGGGCGATTATTCAAGGCAAATCTATGGGCGCCAGGGTCACTACTGTTACTGGTAAGGCGATTGCTCGTCCCGGGAACTATAAGGTGTTAATGGGCACCCCAGTAGCCCATCTGCTAAAGGAAACCGGTTACGATGAAGCAAAATCTTCACGTCTGATCCTGGGTGGGCCGATGATGGGCTTTACGATTACTGACCCGCAAATCCCCATTATCAAAACCAGCAATTGTGTGTTGGCACCGAGTATGGATGAGTTTCCAGAGCCGTCTATACCACAACCCTGTATCCGTTGTGGCCGCTGCGCACAGGTTTGTCCGATGCAATTGTTACCGCAACAGCTTTATTGGTACGCCAAAAGTAGGGATCAGGAAAAGCTCCAGCGTTACCGTTTGTTTGACTGTATCGAGTGTGGTAGTTGCGCTTATGCCTGTACCAGCAATATTCCCTTGGTACACTATTATCGAGCGGCCAAAGGTGAAATTCGTACCCGCCAGCTGCAGCAGCAAGCTGCAGCAAGTGCTAAATTACGCCATGAAAAGCGCGTTGCGCGTAAAGAGGCTTTACAGGCCGAGCGCGATGCCAAACGTAAACCGCGGCCTAAGCCCGAAGTGACGCCCGATCATAAGGATGCTGGTGACATAATCGCCAGTACCACAGAAACTCTTGAGTCATAACTAAGGCCGCTGTCATGACGCTGATCAATATAAGCTCACCCCATGTCACTAGTGATGGCGATGCCGGCTCGATGATGCGGTTGGTATTGTTTGCCACGCTACCGGGGTTGGCGATGCTTACCTATTGGTATGGCTGGGGAAGCCTCATTCATGTCGGTTGGGCGGTGCTGCTGGCGCTGGGTTTTGAAACCATCGCTTTGCTCATGCGAGGGCGGCCGGTTGGGTTTTATCTGAAAGATTGTAGCGCGGTGCTTACCGGAGTCTTGTTAGGACTGGCGTTACCGCCATTAGCACCTTGGTGGATCACCTTGGTGGGTATGGCTTTCGCTATCATTATCGCAAAACATTTCTTTGGCGGTTTAGGCTATAACCCTTTTAACCCAGCCATGGTGGGTTATGTGGTGCTGCTGATCTCCTTTCCGGTGCAGATGACCAACTGGGTCGCCCCGCGCGACTTGGTGGAAGGGCAGCCAGCGCTGCTGTCCTTTGTGGAAACCTTTGCCCATATTTTCCCGGTAATGGCTCAGCCGCCGGTCGATGGCTATACCATGGCAACAGCGTTGGACCTGTTCAAACAACACCAGGGTTCCTTAGCAGATCAAGCCGTGAATGTGCGTGCGGCGTTTGGCGCTTTTGGTGCTGCCGGATCGGAGTGGGTCAATTTGGGGTACCTGGTGGGTGGCCTGTTCTTGCTCTATAAACGCGTCTTTACTTGGCATGCCCCTGTTGGAATGTTGGGCGCGTTACTTTTGATGGCACTACTTTTTCACAGCGCACTCGGTATTGAAAGTGTTGCTCCGCCGCTGTTTCATTGGTTCAGTGGGGCAACCATGTTAGGTGCATTTTTTATTATCACTGATCCAGTCACCTCCGCCACCAGCCTAAAGGGTAGACTGATATACGGGTTCGCTATTGGGAGTTTGATTTTTATTATCCGTAGCTGGGGCAACTATCCCGATGCTGTCGCTTTCTCTGTGTTGCTGATGAATTTTGCTGCACCTTTTCTCGACTATTACACCCAGCCGAGATCCTTTGGCCAGGCGGCTATTTATGCGCGCAAGCAAAAGGATTAAGCAGATGAAGCAGACGACTCGATTGGTCGGCAGTTCAGCGCTGGTGCTTTGGCTTTACGGCACAGTTGCTGGATTTCTGACGGTGGGAATATTTCTCTATACCAAGGATACGATTACAGAACAACGGCGTATGGCCGAAGCGCGTGCGTTAACACAGATTATTGCTCCCGATCAGTATGATAATGAGCTGCTGGATGACAAGCTGACATTATTAGATGCCTCGGTGCTAGGTCAGCAGGAGGGTAGCCAGGCATATATTGCCCGTCAGCAGCAACGGGCCAGCGCCGTGATTTTGCCGGTGACAGTAAGCGATGGCTATGGCGGTGATATGAAAATGATTGTTGGTGTCAAAGCTACCGGTGAAATAACCGGTGTTCGCGTCCTGTCACACACTGAAACCCCGGGGTTGGGTGATAAAATAGATGCAAGAAAAAGCAGGTGGATTCTTTCTTTTTCTGGACGCTCGTTAACCAACCCTCACCCTGATAAATGGCGAGTGAAGAAAGATGGTGGCGAATTTGACCAGTTCACTGGCGCCACCATTACTCCGCGTGCGGTAGTAAAAGGGGTGTTAAGTGCATTGACCTATTTTGCAGAGCATCAGCAACGCTTGCTCATATCCCCAGTGCTATCAGAGGATACTGTTAACGCCCCGTTAGGGGGGCAAGTAGACACCACCACGGTTAACAAGGAGACGGAAAATGGCGGACAATAGTTATCGCGAAATTGCGTCCAATGGCCTCTGGCACAATAATCCGGTGCTAGTGCAAGGCTTGGGACTATGTCCCCTATTAGCGGTGAGTGGCTCCGTAGTAAACGCGTTGGGTCTGGGGTTAGCCACCATGGCGGTATTGACCGGGTCTAACGTGGCTATCTCGATGGCGCGTAAGCACATTCCTGAAGCGATTCGCTTGCCTATTTTTGTCATTATCATTGCGTCCTTTACAACCTGTGTCGAATTGATCATGAACGCCTTTACTTTCGAGCTTTATGAAATACTTGGTCTATTCATTCCGTTAATTGTCACCAACTGCGTTATTTTGGGTAGAGCGGATGTCTGCGCTAGTCGGGTCGGAGTGTTATCTGCTGCTTTCGATGGCTTGATGATGGGGCTTGGCTTCACCATGGTGCTGGTGGTTTTGGGTGCCATTAGGGAGTTATTTGGCACTGGCGCGTTATTTAGCAATATGCAATTGCTATTATGGCCTGAGACCGCGAACTGGACGTTGCGGCTAGTGGATAACTATAATGGCTTCCTTCTTGCGATACTTCCTCCAGGTGCTTTCCTGGCGACAGGCCTGCTGGTTGCAGGGAAAAATATCATTACGAGACGGTTGGAGAAACGTAACGTTATTCGAACAGAAAGCTATGAGTGAAGGTATGGACGAGTAAAGATATGGGCGAGAAAAGTAGTTTGTCAATTGAAGTGGCTTATGCAGAGCCTGGTAGGCAAATAATCCTATCGGCAAAAGTACCTGCAGGAACTAGCATTTGGGATGCTGTGCTGCTTTCCGGAATTGTACAAAAAGTTCCGACTATTGATCTCGAAAAACAAGCGATTGGCGTGTATGGAAAAATCGCTCGCAAGGCAAAAGAGCAGCAGGTTGCGGAAGGTGATCGTATTGAAATATATCGGCCCGTGAACGTTTCCGGGTGAGGCATCTGATATACGAATCCAATATGATGGGGGTGCTATTAGAGACAATCTCTAACCAGCCTGGCTAGAAAAACTATTTCATTTTAAGTTGATAGGAGTATTAAATGACATCGATTAGTAAATTTATGACTGATGATCATCGCCGTTGCGATGACGTTTTTGCTACTGCTGAGAGCGCAGTGGACCAGGGCAATTGGGATGAAGCGGCAAAGGTGACGAATGAGTTCCTCGACGCGATGGAAGCACATTTTCGAATGGAAGAAGAAGTGCTTTTCCCAGCATTGGAAAATAAAACTGGCATGACCATGGGGCCGACCCAGGTCATGCGGCAAGAGCATGAGCAAATGCGCGAATTATTTAATCAAATGCGCTATGCCCTAGACGCCCAGGCAGAGGATGATTTCCTGGGTGTCAGTGAGACGCTGCTGATAACCATGCAACAGCACAACATGAAAGAAGAGGGTATTGTCTATCCGATGAGTGACGAACAACTCTCAGAGGAAACCCCGAGCGTCATGGAACAAATGAAGAGCGTGGCTTGATTTGACTGGCTTAAGTAAAGAAGTCCAGTTAGACCTTAGGGAACTGGAGCCGCCAGAGCCATTTGTGCAGTCGTTGGCAATGCTTGCGAAGCTGCAGCCGGAGCAATATCTTCATTTGTTGCATCACCGCGAACCGGCCATGCTCTATCCGGAATTAGCACCGCGTGGGTTTGTGGCAAGGACCGGAGCGGACAAAAACGGACTGTTCCATATTATGGTGTGGCGTCAAACTGAAGAGGGCGCTGGTAGCGCTGCGGTCAAACATCTAGAGGAAATAATTGCGGGTGGGTAAATGAAGCTTGACGGTTTATCTCTGGAGCAAGCCCCGCCCATCTCCGTGCCATTCCGTTTTTTTATCACGGCACCTATATTTGGCATGATTGGCGCGCTGTTGCTCGTGACTATGGGCGACACGGCGCTGGCATCACGTTGGACGCCTGGGATGCTCGCAATTACTCATGCTTGGTTACTGGGTTTCTTTGCGATGGTGATGTTTGGCGCGTTGTTGCAAATGTTGCCAGTGTTGGCGGGAGCGGTAATTGGCTCCCCCAGAATGTTAGCTAACTTGGTATTGCCGCTGTGGAGCGCTGGCGTCATAGCGTTACAGATTGCTTTCCTAAAAGGCACTCCGCTACTTTTTATGCTGGCAATCTCATTACTGGCGGCTGCGGTGGTGGTATTTGTGCTCTTTTGTGGCGCGGCGTTGTATCGTGCAACCTCCCAAATAGATTCAGTGTTGGGAATGAAGCTCGCATTACTCTCCCTTGTTATAACGCTTTTGCTCGGTATTATGCTCGGTATGGGGCATGCCGGTTGGCTGGCCTTATTGCGTCCTATCGGCACAGATGTTCATGCCATGTGGGGGCTGTTGGGTTGGATAGGGTTACTTGTTGTCTCGGTATCCTGGCAAGTAGTGCCCATGTTTCAAATTACCGCGTCTTATCCGAGAACACTTGTTCGGCTGTTAGCACCGGTGCTCTTTGTCTTCTTTCTGTTACGTATGGCTGCAGTGCTACTGCCAAGCATATTCTCAGAACTAAATCAGACGCCAGCCTTAATCATGCTTCTCTTGGATATTGGCATTTCAGCTTTGCTTGTTCTTTTTGCTACGAACACGCTGTGGCTCCAATATCGCCGGAAACGCAAAATTAGAGACTCCCACACAGATTATTGGCGCATCGGCTGTGTTAGTTTAATTCTTGTCATCTTCTGTTGGTGGCTGAGCCAAGGATTCAATGAGTCGTCTGTCGCAGAGCAGCTAAAATTATGGAGTGTTGTTCTATTTATCACCGGGTTTGTCATGTCGATTATGACAGGCATGCTCTACAAAATCGTTTCTTTTCTGGTCTGGTTTCATTTGCAGGCAGTGAATACACAACGGATGATGGCGGGGGAAAGCTTGATACAAGTTCCCCACATGAAAGCGGTGATTTCCGAAAAACATACGCGCATACAGCTCTGGGTCTTCCTGGCGGCACTGTTATCTGTCCCCTTTGCACTGACTTGGCCAGTGCTGGGTATGCTAGCTGGTGGGCTTTGGTTGCTTCACTTTGGTGTCATGACAGTCAATCTTGGCAGCGCGGCTCGCCGTTATCGTCGAGTTATACTAGGCACTTAATCTGACAGTATCCATTGTGTCGATAGTCAAAGCAGTACCTTTCAAATAATACGAGTGTATTCGTGTGCTGTTGATGCTGTTTTGCTTTTAATGTAGATAATCAGAGAGGATGAATTGCACGGGCCGCTGGGTTTTTATCTCGTTAGTGCCCCGCCTGTGGCGACAGCTGGGGCTTGATTGTTATTTAGAAAAAGTCTATCGACCGTTCAGGTTGAGGCCTTCGTTATGACTGTGTTGGGTGTTTCTCTGGTGCTGAGGAAACTAGTCATCTCATAATTGTAGAAACATTCAGGTTGTGGCTGTTCTGGCCTGAATGTTTCCGTACTGATTAAGCCTGGCCAACCGGTGGATCGGTATCTTCAATCCATTCGCTCTCGTCTTCAGGAAACTCCAATAACCACTTATCCACCAGGTCGACATGTTCGCGTTCTTCGCTGGCCATTTCCGTCGCCATGCTTTTCACTTCTGGATTGGTGACTTGCTCCGCCAGTTCAGCAAAATAGGTGGCGGCTTTCTCTTCATTGTGACGGGCGAGCAGCAATGCTTCCCGTGGTGTCATTAAATAATGAAGGTCAGCAAAATCACCTGTTTCAGGACCTTCGGGAGTAGTCCATTGGTATTCCTTTACAGGCAGCTCGCCGAGGTTCAGATTAGCGGCTTGCCGCTGGACGCTCTCAGCATGCAGTTCTTCAATATCGGACATATCGCGAAAGAGTTTCGCTACTTTTGTATTGTTATGAGCATCCATTGCTTCCGCCATTTCTGCGTATCTCTCGCTGGCTTCATTTTCAACTGCCAGCACAAAGGCCAGCATATCGGTGATAGTTTCCAATTTTGGATATTGGTTATTAGTCATTATTACACCTCAAAGCGACTGGTGAAATCGTAAGTTTCGGTCGAATCATTATTCTGGTTCAGCTTAAAAGGTTCTCGTTCACCCCGAAACAGGACGCCAGTATTAAAGCCGTCATCGGTCATTAACCTTCTTGCCGCCCTGGCAGGGTCGGCGGTCGCTTCAACGGGCGCAGTTCTGACTTTGTTGCGCCAATCTTTTTGATCAGGACGATAGGTGACGCAGGGGCTGAGGATCTGGACGAAGGAGAATCCAGGGTGGGTAATGGCTTCTTCAATCATTGCTGCAGTTCCTTTCGGGTCGCCGGAAAAAGCACGGGCTAAAAAGTTAGCGCCGGAGGCTAAGGCTATCACTAATGGATGGAAAGGACTAATTCCGGTGCCGCCGGGTGTTAGAGCACTGTCCCAGAACGGATCGGTAGTGGGAGATGCCTGACCTTTGGTCATACCGTAAACCTGGTTATCCATCACGATATAAGTGATATCGACATTCCGGCGGCAGGCGTGCATAAAATGGTTACCACCGATGGAGAAACCATCACCATCGCCACCAGTACAGATAACTGTTAGGTCTGGACGTGCCACCTTTAGACCAGTGGAAAGCGCCAACGAGCGGCCATGTACGCCATGAAAACCGTAGGTTGAGGTGTAGGCGGGAATGCGAGAGGAGCACCCGATACCTGAAATGACCGCAACATCTTCAGGCTTTAACGCAAGGCTCGCCATTGCTTTGGTGAGCGCCTGTAATACGGAATAATCTCCGCAGCCAGGACACCATACAGGTTTAAGCCCTGATTTGTAGTCCGAGGCAACTAACGCTGTTTCACATGCTGTAGCTTGATTCATGGTTAGCTCCAATTCTCAATTTCATTAACGATTTCGCCTGGCCGGATGATAATAGGGCCGGCACGGTGGAAAGATTTCAGCTCACAAGGCAAATCATATTGCGCCTTAAGGAAGCCAAAAAACTGTCCAGAATGGGTTTGTTCAACCACTAGCAGTTTTTTAACGCCAGCAAGTGCTGCGGACATTTTTTCCTGTTGAATAGGCGTAAGCAGACGCACTGCAATTAGGCGTACATTAACACCAACGCTGCTTAATCGATCTGCCGCTTCACGTGCGGCTCCGGTAATTGAACCCCAGGTAATGATGGCAGTATCGCCGTCGCCTTCGACATCAGCCCAGTAATCACCGTAGTCAAAATCGGTTAATTTACGTAGACGTTTGTCCATCTGTTCCGCGTGATGTTCATTTTTGGTAGAGGGCATACCGGTTGGGCTGTGTTCAAGCCCGTCCGCTGTGTATTGGCCTCCGGCTAAACCGGGGATCGCCATTGGTGAAACACCGTCCGCTGTGATGGCATAGCGTTGGTAATTGTCGACTGCTTCGGTTAATACGGAGCGTTGCGTAGCAAAATCAATTTCTTTCGGTTTTTCAACGGCGGCTCTTGCTTGCCCCATAAACTGATCGGACAGGACAA
>Ga0070727_10001729_pt1 | contig 22300 bp, 26 predicted proteins | sample tdAd472_FD_66722 | JGI IMG/M metagenome (GOLD analysis project Ga0070727, IMG submission 66722) | Marine sediment microbial communities from the Atlantic coast under amendment with organic carbon and nitrate - tdAd47.2 | ecosystem: Environmental > Aquatic > Marine > Coastal > Sediment | place...
GCACCGCCCACAGGATCACATCACCCTGGAAATGGCGCCACTTGAAATCCGTCATCGTTCCGTCCGTCCAATCTCCGCCAAGCATGCTCAAGCTTCACGATTTTTGCAACAGAGCCCTTGCGGCCGTAGTTTGCTGCAACGTCGAGCGTTGCCACCTTTTCCTTGATCTCCGTGCTACCGATGCGACCGATGATGCGAAATTCAGCGATGTTCTGCATGTCCGTTCCTTCGTGCTGTCGTTGCTGACGCACTTTGGAGGGGCGGCCCCCCTGACGCGGGCAAGCTGAAAAACGGAGGGTCCGCTTGCGGAAACCGTTGGCGCGTAGCGGTGGTTTTCTGCTTGGGGCCGAAGGTCCGATCCCGCATGAGGCAGGGGGAGCCGCCCAGGTGCGTCAATCAGCAGTGACGAGCACGAGGGGATATGCTCGCTCGCACATTCATCACCGGCCTAGGTAGCTGCCCAAGGAAAGGCGACGCTTAAGGGGAGTGCGCTAATCGAAGGGAAGGGCAGGGGGGTATTCCATGGATCAAGCCTCGACTGGTTCGGCCAGTTTCTCAGCGCTGAGCCGTTTATAGATGGCCTGGCGGGTGACATTCAACAGACCCGCGACTGCCACCACGCTCATTTTGTGAGGTTCAGCCAGCAGCGTCTTGGCCTGTTTCCATTGATCCTCATGGGACTGTCAGGATTTCCGTGTGCGGCCGGGCGGTTGATCATCAGGCCGCCATGGCTCTGATGAAACGTTCGCCGAAGATCACGGCAAATTGCGCCTTCGCCATGGTCCACTCACGTGGTGGCATCTTCCACTCTTTCTCCGACCGATTCAAGATCAGGTAGAGCAGCTTGGTGGCGGCCTCGTCGCTGGGGAAGTGTCCCCTGGCCCTGACAGCCCGCCTGAGCTTCGAGTTCAAAGCTTCGATGGCGTTCGTAGTGTAGATGATCCGGCGGACCTCGTCGGGGAACGCAAAAAACGGGATCACCTCGCCCCAGGCGCGCCGCCAGCTCTGGCCGATGGCGGGATAGCGCTGCCCCCAAGGGCCAGCCTCAAATGCTGTCAGCGCCTTTTCGGCGGCATCTGCGTCGGTGGCACGGTAAATCTCCTTGAGCGCGCTGGCGAGGTTCTTTCGGTCCTTCCAGGAGACGAAGTCCATCGAGTTGCGCAGCAGGTGAACGATGCAGGTCTGGACGATCGCATCGGGGAACACTGCGGTGATCGCATCGGGAAAGCCCTTCAGGCCGTCAACGACGGCCAGCAGGATGTCTTCAACGCCACGGTTGCGAAGCTCGTTCATCACCCGAAGCCAGAACTTGGCACCCTCATTCTGCTCGAGCCACAAGCCGAGCACCTCCTTTGCGCCGTCGGCGCGGACGCCCAGCGCAATGTGGATCGCCTTGTTGCGCACCATGCCCTCGTCGCGGATCTTGACCCGGATCGCGTCGAAGAAGACCAGCGGGTAAACCGGATCGAGCGGCCGCTGCTGCCAAGTGGCGACCTCATCGAGCACGGCGTCGGTCACCGTGCTAATCAAATCGGGTGAGACGTCGATGCCGTATAGATCGTGCAGGTGCCTGGTGATCTCGCGGGTGCTCATGCCGCGCGCGTACATCGACACGATCTTGTCGTCGAAGCCGGGAAAGCGGCGTTGATACTTGGCGATCAACTGCGGGTCGAAGCTCGACTGGCGATCGCGCGGCACGTCGATCGCCAACTTGCCGGTGTCGGTCATTACCGTCTTCCGACCGTAGCCGTTGCGCATGTTGCCGGCGCCGTCTTCGCCAGCGAGGTGGTGATCCATCTCCGCATTCAGGGCACGCTCTGTCAGCGCCTTCTTCAGCGAATCGAGCAGACCGCCCTGCTCGAAGGCGGCACTGGCAGCGCCGCCCGCCAAAAGCTGATCGAGAAGCTCATTCGGTATGGCAGGTTCTTTGCGTCGTGACATAGTGGGACTCCTTGTTGCCCATTATGCCCGGCCACACACGGAAATCCTGACAGTCCCATCCTCATTGATCGACACAGGCCGCCCCAGCTTCTTACCAGCGCGGCGCGCTGCTTGAATCCCCGCGTTGGTGCGCTCGCGGATTACATCACGCTCAAATTGGGCAAATGCCCCAACCATATGGAAAAACAACCGGCCTGCCGGTGTCACCGTTTCGATCTGCTCCGTGAGTGATCGGAACCCGACGCCAAGGCTTCCCAGCATTTCTAGTTCGATAATCAGGCCAGGGAGAGAGCGGCCTAGACGGTCGAGCCGCCAAACCATGATTTCGTCACCAGCTCGCGCGTGGCGCAACATATCGCCGTAGGCTGGCTTGAACACGGTGGAGCCGCTTACGCCCTTGTCCTCAAAGATCCGTTCGGCACCAGCGGCGCGCAGGGCGTCGATCTGCAACGCTAGGTTCTGCTCGCCAGTGCTGACGCGGGCATACCCGATCTTCATTAATCGTCTCCCAGATTTTTGGGCGTCACCTTTCGGCCATCAGCATCCTCATCACATACAGCTTGCGCTAATTCGGCATGGAAATGCCGATACCATTCAGAGGAGTGGACAGCAGGCGTGGTAGTCTGGATGCAAATATTCCAACGATCACCCGTCCAAATGGGAATCCCATTGAAGCACGTACCGCCTTCATCGCGCTCCACTTCCTCCGGTGTCGTTAATGCCACCATCCAAAGAGGGATTTCGCTATCAATCACAGTGATTTCAAACCCCGCTGCATGAAGTTTTTGCATGAAATTGGCCAGTTTCATGGGCATCCCTCCCGCTCCATTTCCTCAATGCGGGCGTTGAGAACATCGCGGGCCAGTTTCAGCCCTTCAAGCGAATAGGATTTGGCAATTGCTTTCTCGGTATCAAAGCCCTTCTGAAAATCGACACAATCCTGCCCGATGCTCATCCATAGACGAACTTCCGATTTTCCCTCGCGCGACTTAAGAAAACCGATTGATGACCGCTCAAATATATCGCCAACATAAGCCTTAATGATAGTATGCACGCTCTCGTTTACGGAGCGCCATTCTCTATTCGATAGCCTCTGAGGCATCGAGTCCATGACGGCTTCAATCATGTCGTCCCATTCAGGACCACCACCATTATCGGTATTAGCCATTATCATTCTCCCATGGATTGATGACCGGCACGCCGCCCGCCTCAAACGGCGCAACGTCGCGTGTCGCCACGGCATAGTCGTGCGCTGCCGCGATGGCCGCGATATAGCCGTCCGGTGTCGGGAAGCCGTTCCCCATGCGGCGCGCGGAAGCGGCCAGCTCGGCGTAATGTCGCGCGGCTTCGCTATCAAATGCCAGGATGCGGCCTGCGAATAGATCCTCTATGCAAGCAAAGGCCCGCAAAAGAGCGTCCCGCCTTTTGCCTTCCGGCAAACAGGCAATCCCGAATCTGATTTCTGCGATTGTGATGGCCGAAAGATAAAGTGTCTCTGCGCGCTGCGCGTCCAACCACGCAACGACAGCAGGCGAAGGCGATTGCTTCGTCATTTCCGATATGACGTTGGTATCCAGCACAATCATTCTTCAAAGCCTATCGGCTTGGCCGGCGCGCGATCGCGCGCGCCATCAATGATTTGAGCCTCATCCTCGGTAAGCCTGACACAACCCCAAACGTCGGTCATCGCTGTCCCGAGACGCTGGCGCTGGGAAGGAAAGACGGCGGAAGCGATCAGCTCTCGCACCTCGGCCTCCGCACTCCGGCCATGCTTCGCCGCCAGGGCTTTCAACCCTCTGTGAATGTCGTCCGGAATATTGCGGATCGTTAAAGCTGGCATGTCGCTCGCCTCCGTGATAGCATAATCAAGAAATGCTATCATTCAGGGCGAGGATGTCAACTTAATACGGAATTTTTTTCATTAAGTTGACAGACCAGAAATCGGCCGATTTTGGCAACGCATTTCTGCGGGCTTCCGGCGATGTGGTTGTCAGTCAACTAAACCACCGGTTTAAAACCGCCGGATGAGCACCGTGCTCCGAGGAGGGAGGTTGACATTTTACCCTGAATGCCATAGATGGAAACGGTCTATTTGAACCTACATGTGCTTTGAGAGCCTTGAGCCTGAAAGCGCCATGCGATCGCACGGCTGAGTCGAGATATTAGGGTTTGCCCTTGATCCACCCAGACCGCTTTCGGTGAGAGAGTATCTTTAGATGCATCTTGGGGAGATACATAGTACTCCCCGATGCCTGCCCTTAGAAGTAGTCGTTGGTGAACATGTTAATATGGGAATCCTTCCCATGGAGACGGGAGACACCATGACAATCGGGATAGTCACCTTTCATTGATGCGTTTTTGTCTCGGCTGACATTGTAGTGAGTTGTGCCGTCGAACTTACGACCGAAGCGCATTCTATTAGCAATAACACATAGGGTTTGGTGGGGCGGTATTGCCGTCTCAGCTTGAGCATGATGCTCAGGCCCAAGCTGAAAGTGTTTGCCATCGTCATCTACATAATAAACGTCAGGATAATCAGATGCCTTTTTCGGCTTCTGCCGTTGGCGCATGTCTCTTAGAAATGCGTCAATCTCACGGCCGAAGTTCCGGCTCGCCATGTCGCGACAAAGTGCGCGCATAGAGGCAATGTCGCCGGCATCAAAATTTCTGAGCGGTAGACGGAAGATTTGCTGATACTTTCCATCATCAAAACGCCTCGCGAAATACCGATAAGCACGAAGACATTTCGCGAGAGTTGCCGTGAGCTGATTTGCAACCTGCTTGCCATATCCGGGAGGCGTGAACCGATGGACGTTGAAGCAATCCCCTAGCCCGGATTATTCGTGACGTTGTTCGCTTCGGCGGTCCGCGTTTTTCGGTGCCAGCCTGTATGTGATCAGGACGAGGGATTTCGCTGCGTCTATTTCACCGCGGATATTTGATAGGCTTGCGAGTTGGAGGGAGCGGTTCTGGCGTGCGGCCGGGGCGGCTATGTCGGGGCAGGCCTGAAGGCGGCCGCAATGGCCCGGAAGGTGCTGGCCTCGGGACAGGCTGACGCGAAGGCGATGCGGATGCGGGTTGCGGTTTCGATCACGCGGGCGGCGACCTTGAGGAGCCGCAGGCGCAGCGTGGCGAACTCGGCGGCGGCGAGCGCGCTTGTCTTGGGTATCGCCTGCTGGATGCGCCACATCAGCCAATAGGCGGCGGTATGCAGGATCAGCCGCATCTGGTTTGCGTTGGCCGATCGGCATGAAGTTCGATCGCTGCTGAGCTGGCTCTTGTGCCGCTTGATCAGGTTTTCGGCCTGACCACGGGCGCAGTAAAGGCTGTCGTAGATGTGCTCGGCCGAGCCTTCTGCCAGGGAAGTGACGACGTAGCGGATGTCCATGCCCAAGGTGCTGGCTTCGATCCGGGCGACGACGCGGCGCTGACACTTCCAGCTTTTCGCCCCATAGCGGATTTCGGCATAGCTGCGCAGCACCACCCGGTTTTCCTCGGCACGCTGGACGGCACAGGCATCGGCGGCGGCCACGATGTCGGGATTGGCACGCAGGGCGGCGTTGGTGGGAAGGCCGAAGACATAGTCGATGCCATGTGCCTCGCAGAAGGCCATGACCTCGGGCCTGCCATAATGCCCGTCGCCACGGACGGTGATGTGCGTAGCGGGCCAATGCTGGCGGATATGCCGCACGAGGCGCCGGATGTGCCCGGCGGCCTCCGCACCCGAGGGCGTCTTGCCGGTGCGCAGCAGCATGGCGACGGGGCGGCCCGTCGCCGTATCGTACACGTGGATCGGCAGAAAGCATCGCTCGCCATGGTGACCGTTCCAGAACGAAAGTTGCTGGTAGCCGTGCACGACGTCGCAGGTGTCATCGATATCCAGCGTCACCGCTTTGGGCGGTTTGGAATAGCTGGCGCAGTAGATGCCGACCATCGCAATCATCATCCGTGCCAGTTCGCGCGTGGTCGGGGCGTTCTCCCACCGGCTCATCGTCGGCTGGCTCGCCAGACCGACCCCTGCCTCCGGCGACTTACCCAGCGCCAGGCGAAACCCCGGATCGTCACGCAGGGCGTCGAGGTCGTCGGCGTCCTCGTAGCCGCAGGCGATCGCCAGAACCCGCGCCCGCAGGATATCATCCACTCTATGGATCACCCGCGCAGGGTTGCGCGGGTCGGCGATGCAGGCGGCAAGGCGCTTGCAGATACCCATCTCCCGTTCGGCCTGGGCCAGCAGCACTACCCCACCGTCCGAGGTCAGTCGCCCTCCGTCGAAGGCGCCCGTCACCTTCTTGCGCAACACCGCTGGAAACGAAATCACCGCCGCGCTATCGTGGCTCTCGGCGGGTGTGGCCTGTGGCATTTTTTGCCTCGCTGCAGGTTGGTCTAGACATCCAATTTCCTACAGCAAGCCAAAGGCTTACGCCACTCCCGCCAACCCTCAAAGCCCCACCGCTGAATAAGACGGGCTAGGGCATCAACAAGCCCAGGCATGCTTTCGTCGGTTAAAATAAGGACACCGGACGCATCATCCCAACCCAACCATTCGAGCAAATCCTGCTGCGCTTTACCGACCCTTGTATCGAAAACCTTCAGAACAGCTTCCTCACCGTCCAACAGCGCACAGCCATCGACACGCGAACCGCTCGGTAAAAGGGCGTTTCTTTTCTCTATAACAGTTTCGATCACCGCCGCATCGGCAGTTACGAACGCGATGATTAGCATGGTTAGTTCTTGAGAAGCGCAATGAGAACCTTCGCCGGAACCGAAAACTCGGCTGCGGCGTCATCAGGCATAACCGAAAGCGACTCCACAAATTTAATCAACGCCTGCCCACGCTTCAGACTCGCGCGAGGGGTCGATGCTGGCCGGTCCACGGCAGCCTCCTCCGAGAAGTCATATTCCACTCCAACCGGCACTAAACCCACCTTGGCCTTGATCGTCGGATGCGAGACTAACTTTGTGTCTGGAATCGCTTCCTTGCCTGCCCACTGAACGAGGCGCAGAGCGCCCGTGTAGGTATGGTAATCCAGTCCAAGTCGCTTCAGATCGGTCGCAACCATGCTCAAATAATAGGGGATGCCGCGCGAATCCCACGTCTCTTTGGCACGATCACGCAAATAGGATTTAAAACTGTCAACGTCAGTGATCGAGTGAGCCATCTTAAGAAAATTATCCTCGAAATAACTAAGCTAAACACTAGGCCAGCGCGACCTGATGGGCAGAGACGTTGATGTTAAGCGGGAGATAGCCCGCAATCGGTAGGTCGGCTATAGCGATTTTCTATGAAGCATTTCCTTTGATGCTCAATCTACGCTCACGCGCAATCTTGGCTAGAAGCGTCCTACTGCAACCGGTGGCATCCATAACCTCTCGCCAGGTCCGCCCGTCACCAAGCATGGATGCGATCGCGACATTGCGCGCTTTGTTCGCAGGGCGGCCTTTGTACAAGCCCGCAGCTTTAGCACGCGCGGTCCCTTCCGACTGGCGGCGACGCCGATCATCATAATCCTTCCGGGCGACAGCAGCGAGAACATCAAGCATCATGTTGTTAACGGCAGAAAACATGCGCGCGGTGAACTCGTCACCAGGGGCCGCGAGGCTCCATGACGTGGGCAGATCCAACGCCACAATCCGAACCTGCTTAGCGTCGATCTCCGATCGCAGCTTCATCCAGTCCGGAGCAGTGAGGCGGGAAAGGCGATCGACCTGCTCTACCAAAAGAATGTCGCCAGGTTCGCAATCTGCCAAAAGACGAAACAGCTCTGGCCGATCAAGCTTCGCACCACTCTCGTTTTCCATGTAACGGGTGGCAATGCGCAAACCTCGCTCTGCCGCAAATGCATCAAGAGCGCCTCTCGCCCGAGAGGCGTCCTGTTGCGACGTTGAGGCACGAAGATACGCACGAACGAACATGATTGGTCTCTTTTAGGCAGTCCGTTTTACTACGGTCCTTTTTACGTTGTCAAACGACAATAATAAGACTGGACTGGGAGAGGTCCTAAAAAGGTATACCCAAAACGCACCTCCTAAATTGCGCATTTGGCAGGATTGTAGCGATGTGACACGCAAGGTCAAATGTGACATTGGAAGGAAGGAAGGGCGCGAACGCGATATTGTTGTCGTGGATGGACGCTTCAGCTATATTGCATAGACGTGGTGCATTAGGGCTGGTATGCTAACATGACCTTGCAAATTAACATTACGCCAAATGGGCGCATGAGCCTTCCGGCGGACGTCCGGAAGCGCCTTGGCCTGAGTGGCGGTGGTGCAGTCTATCTCGACGAGACGGAGGACGGCGTGGTGTTGCGGACGGCAGGCCAGGCTGTGGCACGCGCCCAGGCTCTGGCCAAGCAGTACACCGGCGGTAATCCTGACGCATCCGTGGACGCATTCCTTGCCCGACGCCGGGAAGAGAGCGGCGAATGAGCGTGGTGCTGGATGCGTCTGCGATCATCGCGATGCTCAAAGGCGAACGCGGAGCGACAAAGGTCGCGACTGAGATCGGTGGGGCGCGGGTGAGCAGCGTCAACTATGCTGAGGTCGTCAGCCACTTCGTCCATGCCGGCATGCCCGAGCGCGAAGTCGATGCGATGCTCGATCCACTGCCGCTGACGGTCGTGCCGGCCGACAAGGCACTCGCGCAGATTGCCGGGCGGTTGCGGGCGGCCACAGCCGAGGCGGGGCTCAGCCTTGGTGACCGTTTCTGCCTGGCACTCGCGCAGCGCGACGGTCTGCCCGCATGGACCAGCGACCAGAACTGGAAGAAGATCGCCGATGCGGTCGAGGTCAAGGTTGTCACGATCCGCTGACTTTACATGGTGGCGGGGTAGGGAAGGGGGCAGGACGTCCCGCTCGACAGCCATGACCCGCACCGCCAGAAGGTTTCCATGCTACGCCTGATCCACACAGCCGACTGGCAACTCGGCAAGCCGTATGGCCGCTTCGACAGCGACGTGCGCGCTGCCCTCAGCGAAGCGCGGTTCGATGCGATTGACGCGATCGGCAAAGCTGCAACTGAGCATGACGTCGCGCACGTGCTGGTCGCCGGCGATGTGTTCGATACTGAGGGACCGGAAGACCGCGTGATCGTGCAGGCGGTGTCGCGGATGCAGCGCTATGCCTGTACCTGGTGGCTGCTGCCCGGCAACCACGACTTCGCCCGCAATAGCGGCTTGTGGGATCGTGTCCGCGCCAAGGGCGTCGGCAATATCCGCATCCTCGCCGAGCCGGTGCCATGCGAGTTGGAGCCCGGGCAGTGGCTGCTGCCGGCACCGCTAACCCACCGGCACAATCTCGACGATCCAACCGCGCTGTTCGACACGATGGAGACGCCAGGCGCGCGCTTGCGCATCGGTCTCGCTCACGGCTCAATCCGCGACTTCTCGTCGCGAGGCGAGGCTCAGAACCAGATCGCACCTGATCGCGCGCAGCGCTCCAACCTCGACTATCTTGCGCTGGGCGACTGGCACGGGAGCCTCAGGGTCGATGCACGCACCTGGTATTCAGGAACGCCAGAAACCGATCGCTTCCAGAGGGATGAGCCGGGCTACGCTCTGCTCGTGACGCTTGAGGCAGGAGCGGAGCCGTCGGTGTCGCCAATCCGTACTGGCAGGTTCCAGTGGCTGATGCGTTCGTGGACGGTGGCCGACGCGGAGGGCTTCGCCGCCGAGTGCGACCGGCTGCTTGCGCAGGTCGAACCATCGGCAACCCTCTTGCAGCTCTCGCTCTCGGGTATCGTCAGTTTGTCCGATCGTATCGCGATCCTTGCGCGCCTCGACAACGACCTGCGCCATCGCCTGCGCCATCTGGCGGTCACCGCCGACGATCTCGTCGGTCGGCCGAGCGAACAGGATCTGGCAGACCTGCGGGTCGAGGGGATGATCGGCACGGCCGCGGCGAAGCTGATGAGCATGATAGAGGCCGGTGGCAGCGACGGCGCCATTGCCAGGCGGGCGCTTGAGCGCCTGTTTGTGGAACATCAGCGTGGGCAGGACGCGGCATGAGCCTTCGGATCCGGCGCATCGCGCTTTCAAACTTCCGCAAATACCGCGACCCCTTCGTGCTGGACGGGCTGACCGATGGGCTCAACGTCATCATCGAGCCCAACGAGACCGGCAAGTCGACGCTGCTGGAAGCGATGCGCGCCGCCTTCTTCATCCGGCACAACACCGCTAACCGGCTTGCGCGTAGCTACGCGCCTTACGGTGAGGCCGTCGCCCCGCAGATCGAGATCGGCTTCGAGGCGAAAGGCGAGGCGTGGGAAGTCAGCAAGCGCTTCCTGAAGAGTGCTTCGGTTGAGGTTCGGGGACCGAACGGGCGTGCGCAGGGCGAGGATGCCGAGGCGCAGCTGCAAGCGCTGCTCGGCGCGCGTCGCGACACCAGCCAGGGCGGCGACGCGGCAGCGCACGGCGCACTCGGCCTGTTGTGGGTTGGGCAGGCGCAGGCGCTTGAGGTGACGGCGCCGGGCGAGATCGTGCGCGACAGCGTTCGCGCTACTCTGGAAGCCGAGGTCGGCACGATCATGGGTGGTGCCGCCTACCAGCGTGTTCGCCCCCGCATCGACAGCCAGTTCGCGGAATACTGGACCAACAGCGGTCGGCCGACCGGTCGCCAGACTGCCGCACGCGACGAACATGAGGCAGCACAACGCGCCGCGAGCGAGGCGGCAACTCGGCTTGCCGCACTCGAGCAGGGCTTCTCCGATCTCGAGGCTGCGCGGGCGCGGCTGAAGGTGCTCGATCGCGATCTTGCCGATACCACCGATGCTGAGCAGCGTCGGGCGCTGGTAGGCCAGCTCGACGTGGCGCGTTCTGCCGCTCAACTGCTCGACACACGCCGCGCCGAGCAGGGCCGGCTTGTCGACCGCGTCAAGGCACTCGAGGATCTCGCATCGCGCCTCGCAACCGCACGTAAAGCTGTCGTCGACACGGCTACGGCGCTTGGCAAGGCACGGGATAGCCGATCGGGCCTGGTCGGGGAGCTGGCGGCCGCGCAGGAACGAGCAACGACAGCCCGTGAGCTGCTAACCCGTGATCGTGACACTCGGCGGACCGCCCACGCGGCACTTGACGCTGCTCGGATACGGGCTGCGGAGCGCGAGCGCCGGGGGGCAATCGGCGAGGCACGACGGCGATATGCCGAGCTGGTTGCGCTGGAGGCCGAATACGAAGCGACGCGCCAGCTCGCGACTGCGATGATCCCCACCACCGTCATCAAGGCCCTCGAAGAACGTGAACGTGCCGTGGACAAGGCGCGGGCGGCCGTGGATGCCGGTGCGACGCGGATCGAGTTCGCCGGCGATCTCAGCGGCCTGACGATCGACGGATCTGCGGCGGAGCGTGGTGACCGGATGCTGTCTCGCGAGACGCGCATCCGACTGGGCAATGCCGAGCTCATCATCCGGCCGCCGGTCGGGCTGCAAGGCGCCGAAACGGTACTCGCCAATGCGACCGATGATCTGAACGCAGCCTTAGCCGAGCACGGGGTGGAGAGCGTCGCTGCGGCTCGCGCTCGCAACGAGGCCGCGCGAGACGCGGTCGCCAACCTTCGCACGGTTGAAGCGCGGATCGCCGGGATCACGCCTGCCGTGACGCTGCTCGGGATCAAGGCGGGTGCGCCCGCCCTGAAGCTCTTCATTGCCGAATTGGAGGAAGGCGCGGAAGGGCAGGAGAGGGACGAAGAAGCCGACATCGAGGCATTGACGGTTGCAGCGGGTGAGGCGGATACGGCCCTTGCAAGGGCTGAAGGTGTCGATGCGGTGGCATCCGAGCAGTTGCGCGAAGTGGAGGCGCGCAATGCTCCTCTGATGGTGCAGGAAGCTGGCGCCGAGCGGGATGCGCTGAACGCCGCGGCACAGCTTGCCGCCTTGGAAGCCAGGCCCGAGGTGGCTTCGCTTGACGAGGCCTTGCGCGAAGCGCGCCAGCAGGAGGCGGCAGCGCTCGTCAACCTGCAGGATGCCGAACGCGCAGCGACCGCGCATGACGTTGCGACGATCGAACGGCAGATCGGCCTGCTAGACAAGCGGGTCGGGGTGGCCCGGGCACAGCGTACCGACCTGGAAAAGGTGATTGCCGGGCTGGAGGCGCGGATCGAGGCGGAAGGCGGCAAGGGGCTGGCCGACCGCGCCGCAGTCGCGCGAGAGGAGGCTGATGCCGCAGTTGCCAACCTGGCACGTGTAACGCAGGAAGCGGAGACGCTGAAGCTGCTTCGTGACACGTTGGAGAGTGCACGCGTCGAGACGTCGCGGACGTTCGTCGGGCCAGTGGCGCGGCGTGCGCGCCGGCACATCGAACGGCTGCTGCCGGGTGCGGACCCCGGCTTTGGCGACGACCTTGGTCTGGCGTCAATTGCTCGGGACGGTTTGGGCGAGAGTTGCGGCGATCTCTCCAGGGGCACGCAGGAGCAGTTAGCGGTTCTCACCCGGCTCGCCTTTGCCGACATGCTCCTTGAGCAGGGAGCGCCGGTCTCGCTGATCCTGGACGACCCGCTGGTCTACTCGGACGATACCCGACTAGATATCATGACCGAAATCCTGACCGAGGCCGCAACACGGATGCAGGTCATCCTGCTTACCTGCCGTGATCGCGCCTTCCGTCACCTTGGCAATCGGATCAGCCTGACGGGAGGTCGGTAGCGGAACCTATACATTTTGGTGGAAAGCGGCCTGCCTGCTTTACGGCGTCAACCGCGGTGAGCTGACGATGATGCTGGCGAAAGCATTGCGCGGTGCGGTGTAATCCGATTCTAACGTAAAACGGCCAAGAAAGATGGCTCTGGCGTTCTTCCTGGCATCGTGTCTGTGATAGCTGGCTGCGGGACATAAAATCGGGCCGCCGCGACTCCGTCGATCGCATTCAGCGCCTAAGCCCGATGCCGAAAAGGTATCATGGCCAACCAAATCGGCATTTTTCACGATCAGCTTATTTTCCTAGCCTCACATAGCTGAGGAGAGGAACGGGGCGATGACACGCGTTACCATCAACGCCATCGAGACAATCATTCTAGATGTGCCGACGATCCGGCCACACGTGCTGTCTGTCGCAACGATGCAGTCACAGACGATCGTAATCGTCCGACTGCTCTGTTCCGATGGAATCGTTGGCTTTGGCGAGGGAACAACGATTGGCGGCCTCAGCTACGGAGCTGAAAGCCCTGAGAGCATCAAGTTGACGATCGATCGCTACGTCGCGCCGGTGCTGATTGGCAGCGACGCGCGTCCTGCGTCGGCGATGGCGATGCTGCGTCGTCATATCGTGGCGAACCATTTTGCCAAGAACGCGATCGAAACCGCTTTGCTCGATGCGCAGGGAAAGCGCCTCGGCGTGCCCGTCAGTGAACTATTGGGCGGGCGACTGCACGATCGGCTGCCCGTGCTGTGGACGCTGGCAAGCGGCGATACGGATCGTGACATCGCAGAGGCGGAGGATATGCTGGCGCGGGATCGACACCATGCCTTCAAGCTCAAGATCGGCAAACGCCCATTCGAGCAAGATGTCGCGCATGTCGCCACGATCAAACGGGCGCTGGGCGATCGCGCCAGCGTGCGGGTCGACGTCAACCAGGCATGGAGTGAAGCGACGGCAAAGCGCGCGCTTCCGATGCTTGCTGATGCAGGGGTCGACCTGGTCGAGCAGCCGATCCCCGCGACCCAGAATTTAGGCATGGCCCGGCTGACCCAGATGGGCTGCGTCGCTGTCATGGCGGATGAGGCGCTGCACGGACCGGAAAGCGGCTATTCGCTCGCCTGCGGACATGCCGCAGACGTCTTCGCCATCAAGATTGCACAGGCGGGTGGACTGTCAGCGGCTAAGAAGCTGGCCGGCATCGCGGAGGCTGCTGGAATTGCGCTCTACGGCGGCACCATGTTGGAGGGCGGCATCGGAACAATCGCTTCCGCCCACGTGTTTTCCACCGTTGGCGCGCTCGAATACGGCACCGAGCTGTTCGGTCCGCTGCTCCTGACCGAGGAACTGCTCGCCGAACCTTTACGATACGAAGCGGGCTCGCTTGTGCTGCCGACCGCGTCAGGTCTCGGTATTGAGCCGCGAGCGGAGGCAATCGCCGCGCTGCGTCGTGATCGGCCGTTACGTACCACGGTAGTGATGCCACTTCAGGCGGTGGGTTGAGACGATGTTATTCCACGTAACTATGGACGTGCGCATCCCGCACGATGCCGATGCCGGGATGATCGAGGCTCTCAAAGCCGAGGAGAAGGCGCGCGCACAGGATCTCCAGCGACAAGGCATATGGCGTCATCTTTGGCGCGTCGCTGGGCGCTACAGCAACGTTAGCATCTTCGACGTGCCCGGCAATGTAGAACTTCACGATCTGCTCAGCACGCTACCGCTGTTTCCGTACATGGAAGTGAAGGTCACCGCTTTGTGCAGGCATCCATCGTCGATCCATGACGACGATCGCTGACCAATCATTAAATAAGACGCCAAGGAGAGGAACGATGAACGAGAATTTCGTGCAGACACCGGAGGTACAGAACCTCCTCGATCGCGCCAGCGGCGGAACCGTCGAAGGCGGTGATCCGCGCATCAAGGCGATCACGCGCGATCTCGTCGAGGCGGTGATGATTGCCATCGCCAAGTACGACATCACGGAGAGTGAGTTCTGGTCGGCGATCAAGTTCTTCCAGGACGGCGTGGGTGAATTCGGGCTCATCGTTCCAGGGCTCGGCCTCGAGCACTTCATGGACCTCTACATGGACGCCAAGGACAAGGAGGCCGGCGAGAGCGGTGGCACGCCGCGGACCATCGAGGGACCGCTTTATGTGGAGGGTGCGCCGCTCGTCGAAGGCGACGTGAACCTCAGCGATGATCCCGACGAAACTGGCACCCTCTACATGACGGGTGAAATCAAGGGGCCGAAGGGCGAGACGCCCGATGGCGCAATCCTCCACGTCTGGCACGCCAACTCGCACGGCTTCTACTCGCACTTCGATCCCACCGGAGCGCAGACGCCGTTCAACAATCGCCGTCGGATCAAGATCGGACCGGACGGCCGCTATTCCTTCCACTCGAAGATGCCGAACGGCTATTCGGTCCCGCCCGATGGCACGACGGAACGGCTGCTGAAGTCGATCGGCCGCCACGGCAATCGTCCGGCACACGTCCACTTCTTCGTTGAAGCACCCGGATACCGTGCACTGACAACGCAGATCAACTTCGGCGACGATCCCTTCGCCAATGACGATTTCGCCTTCGCCACGCGGGAAGGGCTGCTGCCTGTGCCGCAGCGCCAAGGTGACAGTGCTTATGTCGCGTTTGATTTCGAGCTTCAGCGTTCCGCCTCCCACGAGGACGGCGTTTTCTCCGCCCGCACTCGTGCGGCAGCCTGAGACCGGAGCGGCGGTCAGATGAATAAGGTGTACGACACGCCAGCCGCCGCGCTGGATGGACTACTCTTCAATGGCATGACGATCATGTCGGGCGGGTTTGGGCTCTCGGGTAATCCCGAGAGCCTTATTCCGGAGATACGCGCCAGCGGCGTTCGCGATCTCACCGTCATCTCCAACAACGCCGGCGCCGATGGCTTTGGACTGTGGATGCTGCTGGAGACGCGGCAGATCGGCAAGATGATCTCGAGCTACGTCGGCGAGAACAAGCTGTTCGAGCAGCAGTACCTCTCGGGCGAGCTGGCGCTGGAGCTGACGCCGCAGGGTACGCTTGCCGAGCGGATCCGCGCCGGCGGAGCAGGTATCCCGGCTTTTTTCACGAAGACCGGGGTGGGCACCGTTGTTGCGGAAGGAAAGCCTGTCGAGAGCTTCGACGGCGAGGACTATGTCCGCGAAACTTGGCTGCGCGCGGATCTGGCAATCGTGAAGGCTTGGCGTGCCGACACGGCTGGCAACCTCATGTTCCGCAAGACGGCGCGCAACTTCAATCCGGTGATGGCCACTGCAGGCAGGGTAACCGTGGCGGAGGTCGAAGAGATCGTGCCGCCGGGCACCTTCGACGCTGACTGCATCCATACACCCGGCATTTACGTGGATCGGATCGTGAAGAGCACCATCAACGAAAAGCGGATCGAAAAGCTGACCACGCGCAATCGGGAGGCCGTCTGATGCCGTGGAGTCGTGACGAAATGGCCGCGCGGGCCGCGCGTGAATTGCGCGACGGATACTATGTCAATCTCGGTATTGGTATTCCGACACTGGTCGCCAACCATATCCCGCATGGCATCGACGTGACGCTGCAATCGGAGAACGGCATGTTGGGCATGGGACCGTTTCCCTTTGCAGGTGAAGCCGATCCTGACCTCATCAACGCGGGCAAGCAAACGATCACTGCGCTACCGACCTCATCGTTCTTCTCTTCCGCTGACAGTTTCGCGATGATCCGCGGCGGCCACATCGATCTGACGGTACTTGGAGCAATGGAAGTCAGCGAGGGAGGCGACATCGCCAACTGGACCATCCCCGGCAAGATGGTGAAGGGGATGGGCGGTGCGATGGATCTCGTCGCCGGCGTCAAGCGCGTAGTTGTCGTGATGGACCACGCGAACAAGGCCGGCGAGCCGAAGATCTTGCCGACGTGTAGTCTGCCGCTGACTGGCAAGGCGTGCGTCGATCTGATCGTCACCGACCTTGGTGTGATCGCCTGTGACAAGCCCGGACTGCGCCTTGTCGAACTGGCGCCTGGGGTCACAATAGAGGAGATTGGCGCGAAGACCGGTGCTGCGCTTGACGCGTCGGCAGCGCAGGCGCGCGCCGCATGACCGAAGCGTTCGTATGCGACGCCGTGCGCACGCCGATCGGGCGTCTGAACGGCAGCCTTTCGACCATTCGCGCCGACGATCTGGCGGCCGTCCCGCTTGCGGCTTTGGCGGCGCGCAATCCTTCGATCGACTGGGCGCAAGGCGACGATGTTATCCTCGGTTGCGCCAACCAGGCGGGCGAGGATAATCGCAACGTCGCGCGAATGGCGCTGCTGTTGGCCGGACTGCCGGATGCTCTACCCGGAGCGACGGTCAACCGGCTTTGCGGGTCCGGGCTGAACGCAGTCGGCATTGCCGCGCAGGCGATCAGGTCGGGGGACGCCGAACTGATCGTCGCCGGTGGCGTCGAGAGCATGACGCGGGCTCCCTATGTTCTGGGCAAAGCGGCAGAGGCGTTCGATCGCGGGCAGCGTATCGAAGACACCACGATGGGCTGGCGTTTCGTCAATCCGGCGATGCGCGAGGCTTATGGTGTCGACACGATGCCGCAGACCGCCGAAAATGTAGCGGCGCAGTGGCAGGTCACGCGCGAACAGCAGGACGCATTCGCGCTTGCCAGCCAGCACAAGGCGGCAGCAGCCCAGGCCAACGGCCGCTTGGCAGCAGAAATCGTGCCGGTCACGATCCCGCGTCGTGGAACTGAGCCGATCGTTTTCTCCGCCGACGAACATCCGCGCGCGAGTAATCTCGAGGGGTTGGCCAAGCTGAGGCCGGTCGTTCGAGCCGACGGGACGGTGACCGCAGGGAATGCCTCAGGTCTGAATGATGGCGCCGCAGCGATGCTCATCAGTTCGAAGGCCGCCGCAAAGCGACACGGCCTCACGCCGCGCGCGCGCATTCTCGCAATGGCCTCGGCAGGTGTTGCGCCGCGGATCATGGGCGTCGGGCCGATCGAAGCGGCGAACAAGCTGCTCGCGCGCACCGGATTGTCGATGGCCGATCTCGACGTGATCGAACTGAACGAGGCTTTTGCGGCCCAAGCCATCGCCGTGCTTCGCGATCTCGGCGTCGCGTCCGACGATCCGCGCGTAAACCCGAATGGCGGCGCGATCGCTTTGGGTCATCCCCTCGGCATGTCGGGTGCCCGGATCGTGATGACAGCGGTCGAGGAATTGCACCGCACGAGAGGCCGCTATGCTCTGGCCTTCATGTGTATTGGCGTGGGGCAGGGCATCGGCCTTTTGCTGGAACGCGTGTGATGGAGCGCATGAGCCTGGGTGACGGCTGCACGCTCGCCTATCGTCTCGAGGGGGCGGTGGATGCTCCCGTCCTCGTTCTGTCCAACTCACTTGGCACCGACATGGGTATGTGGGCGCCCCAGCTTGATGCCCTCAAAGCGAAGTTTCTCGTGTTGCGCTATGACCAACGCGGGCATGGTGCGTCCGATGCGCCGAAAGGTGGCTACAGCATCGACCGGCTCGGTCGTGACGTGGTGGAACTGACTGAAGCGCTCGGCATCCAGCAGTTCCACTTCTGCGGCCTCTCGCTCGGGGGCATGGTCGGTCAATGGCTCGGCGTGCGTGAGAGCACACGGTTGGACCGATTGATCCTGGCAAATACCACTGCTTACATGGGACCACCCAGCGGGTGGGATGCCCGGATCGAAGCAGTGCTTAGGGATGGCATGGCACCGCTCGCCGATGCCTCGATCATGCGCTGGTTCACCCCTGACTTTGTCGCCTCGTCGCCTGAGGCGATCTCGCCGATTGTCACTATGCTGCGGCAGACAAGTCCTGTCGGCTATGCTGGATGCTGCGCTGCGATCCGCGACATGGATCAGCGGCGGACAGCGGCACTGGTAGAAGTACCGACGCTCGTCATTGGCGGCAGCGCGGATCCGGCAACTCCTCCTGAACATGCGCGTGCGCTGGCTACGACGATTTCAGGCGCAGCCTTGCGCATGGTCGATGCGGCTCATCTCTCGAATGTCGAGCAGCCGAGTGAATTCACGGCCGCGGTGCTCGATCACCTCACAGGCTGATTATCGGGCGCGCCGATCACGGACGAGCGCACAGAAGCCGGCGACCACGGGTGAACGGTTGTCGCGACGATACGCAAGGCTGAGCTGTGTCTGCGGTGCGTCGCCGAGGAATGGCCTATAGGCTACGCCGGTTAGCTGCGCCTCGGAGGCTGACTCGGGCACGATGGACACCCCCGCGCCAACCGACACGAGCGACAGTGCGGTCTGGATCTCAAGTGTCTCCTGCGCGATCGTCGGGGTGAATCCTTCGCGGCGACACAGCTCGAGAATGTGATCGGCAAAACTCGGACGCGGGTGTCGGGGATATATCACGAAAGGGCGCTGGGAGAGATCGCTCAATGCAATGTGGTTCTGCTGGGCGAGCATATCTTCCTCCGGTAGTGCGACTGCAAGCGGCTCGCGCTGCACGACCTCGCTGACGATTTCCGGATCACCAATCCCAGGTCTCGCGAAGGCAACGTCGATCGAGCGATTGATCAAAGCGATCCTCAGTTCCGCAGTATTCAAAGCGTGCAGCACCAGCTCCACGTCAGGATGCGCGGCGCGATAGCGGTTAAAGACACCCGGCAGGATGGAGTAGGTTGCTGAGCTGACGAAACCCACCTGAATAACGCCGACCGTTCCTTCCGACGCACGTTTTGCGACGCGCGCAGCATCAGCGACGCGCGCGAGAATGTCGCGCGCGCGTGGCAGCAACGCGTCGCCGGCGGCAGTCATCTCGATCGCGCTGCGGGTGCGGTCGAACAGCAAGGCACCTATTCCCGCTTCCAGATTCGCTATCTGGCGACTGAGCGCGGGCTGGGCGATGTGGAGACGTTCGGCGGCACGGCCGAAGTGCAACTCCTCCGCCACGGCGAGGAAGTAACGCAAGCGGCGCACGTCGATCCCCGGTGTGGTCGCGGCAAGCGGTTCGGTCGACGTCAGGTTGCGGGCCATACCTTTTATGTGCGTGACTCGTGCGGCGTGGGCAATACCGTTTCGGCATCAGGATGTGCCTATATTATATTTGCGGGTCATCGCTCGGTGGGACACTCTCCTGGGATCAAAGAGCCCCTCTAGGGGCCTGTTCGAGGAAGAGGTGTCATGGTGGAAGTGCAACACGCTCCGTCACAATCCGGTCGTCGCGTCAAATTATTAGCGGCTCTGTTGCAAAAATCGTGAAGCTTGAGCATGCTTGGCGCAGAGCGACAGCCTACCTCTGACTGCCGCCAATCTTTGCAACAGAGCCCTCACTTGTGAGATAACTCGAATCGTTATAAAAAAAATGCAAACATCACGCCGGTCACCACGGCGCCAGGAAGGAAAAAAATGGCTGGTTTTATAGAAAGAAACGGTCTGTTGACAACAGCGTACCGGGATGCAGTCCAGAACGTACTGCAACAGATTGAACAGGCGGACATCCGCATGATCCGCTTGTCGTGGCCCGATCAGTACGGGTTGTTGCGCGGCAAAATGCTGTCGGTTGCCGCACTTAAGTCAGCGTTTTCAAGCGGATCTGAAGTCACGATGGCACCGTTCTTTTTCGATACGGCCAGCGCCATTGTATTCAACCCGTTTCAGGCCGGAGGTGGCTTTGGCGACTCGGAGCTGTCTGGCAGCCCTAGTGTCGTGATGGTCCCTGACCCGACCACGTTTCGCATTTTGCCGTGGGCCGATCGTACCGGCTGGATGCTGGCCGATTTGTACATGCGCAGCGGCAAACCGTTTGCATTGAGCCCGCGCGCAATTCTTAAAAAGGCCTTGCAAGAAGCCAGCGATATGGGCTGCGAATTTAAGGCCGGTCTTGAGGTTGAGTGGTACCTCACACGTATTGTTGATCCATGTCTTGAACCAGAAACGCTGGGTGGACCTGGCACACCAGCAGCACCTCCCAAGGTCATGCCGGTTGCCAAAGGTTATTCCTACTTGCTGGAAAACCACCTTGATGAGGTCGAACCGCTAATGTCCACTATCCGCGATCATGTTCTGGCTCTGGGCATGCCGCTGCGCAGTATCGAGGATGAATGGGCGCCAAGCCAGATGGAAACTACGTTTGATGTCATGAGCGGGATGAATGTGGCCGATACGATGGTGCTGTTCCGCAATGCAGTCAAGCAAATCTGCCGGCGCAACGGTTATTTGGCCAGTTTTATGTGTAAGCCAAAAATTGCCGGTTTTTATGCTTCTGGCTGGCATCTGCATCAATCTCTGAACGACAAAATAACAGGCACGAATCTGTTTGTTCCCACCGGGAACGATGCCTTGTCACCGACCGGCCTATCGTATGTGGCGGGTTTGCTTGAGCATGCCGGGCCAGCATCAAGTTTCACGACACCCACCATCAATGGTTATCGCCGTCGTCGCCCGTATTCACTGGCCCCTGATCGTATGACCTGGGGTATTGATAACCGTGCTGCCATGGCGCGAGTAATTTCCGCGCCCGGCGATAACGCCAGCCGTGTTGAAAACCGTGCCGGTGAACCCGCGGCCAATCCGTACCTGTACCTTGCATCACAAATTTTTGCCGGCCTTGATGGTATCCGGCGCCAGCTTGACCCCGGCCAACCCGTTGAATCGCCGTACGAGTCCAGTGTGAGCTCGTTGCCCGTAAACCTGTCGCAGGCACTTGACGCCCTTGAGTCTTCAAGCTTCTACCGCGAAGCCTTTGGTGACAAGTTCATCGATTATTGGCTGCATTTACGTCGTAGCGAATGGCAACGCTTTGTGGCCGCTGAAGGCGAGGTCGACATGCAGCAAGACGAGGTTACCGAATGGGAACACCGCGAATATTTTGAATTGATGTAAATGCGTAGCCGCAGCAGACACATCGCATAAGGACAGTTATGAAAAAGTTTGCATTGATATGGTGTTCCGACAACATGTTGCTGGAATATCGGGACTACATGCTGGGTCAATTATCTGACGGTACGGGGCAATGGGATGTCCTGTCTCCCGCCGACCCTAACTTTGCTGAGCAGGTAAAGGATTATGACGGTTATGTCATCAGCGGCAGTGAAAAATCGGTAGTAGATGACCTTGATGCCCCATTGACTCAACGCCTGTTTGCCTTCATTCGTGACGTCCGCGCAACTTCTGCTGCACCGGTCGTGGGTATCTGTTTCGGAGCCCAGGCTCTGGCGGCGGCACTAGATGGCCGGGTCGGGCGTAACGAAAGCGGTCAGTTTCGTCTAGGAGTGGAATCTCTGAAGTGGTTGTCGCCTTCGATCACGCAACAATGGCCCGAAATTACAGACGACATCACGCTGGTTCAAAGTCATGGTGAATGCGTTCTGAAACTGCCACCAGACAGTGTGCTTCTGGCGTCATCACCGTCAGCTGCTCACGAGATTTTTCTGGCCGAAAACCGGTTTCTGGCCATTCAGGGACACCCGGAATCAGATGCGTCATGGCTACGCAAAATGTTCATGCCGTTTCACCGGGATGCGTTTGACCAAACCCAATGGGAAGCCATCGAGCACGAGTCAACACAGCCGGTGAACCGGGAGGGCATTTTGGCGCTGATCCGGCGCCTGTTGAAAGACGGTCACCTATGAGCTGACACGTCATTTATTTAGGGAAAAAATTATGAGTACCACTGCTATAAGGCCGGGCTCAAACGCCCTGGCGTTAGATGAACTCGTCCAGCAAGATCGCGTTCATCGACGGGTTTACACC
>Ga0070727_10001731_pt1 | contig 22298 bp, 22 predicted proteins | sample tdAd472_FD_66722 | JGI IMG/M metagenome (GOLD analysis project Ga0070727, IMG submission 66722) | Marine sediment microbial communities from the Atlantic coast under amendment with organic carbon and nitrate - tdAd47.2 | ecosystem: Environmental > Aquatic > Marine > Coastal > Sediment | place...
TGTCGACCCGCTCGACCTCGCGGGCGATCAGGCCGTAGGAGACATAGCCGACGCCGGCGCAGCCGTAGCCCTCGATCGTCGGGCCGAGCAGGCCGAGCGCGCCCATCTGGCGCATGATGGTGCGGTCGAACTTCTCGTGCCGGTTGGCCTCGAGAATGCCCGGCATCAGCTCCTTCTGACAGAAATCACGGGCCCCGTCGCGGATCATGCGCTCCTCTTCGGTCAGAAAATCCTCCAACAGTAAAATATCATCCCACGGGGTGGACGGCCATTTGGGGCTGGACATAGTCTTGGTCTCCTTAACAAAATAAAACCCATATAGCCTAAACTATATGGAAGCTGATAAAACTGCAACGACAGAAGGACTTTAATCCGCCGGAATCATTGCGGTGACTTCAATTTCAATTTTTGCCCGCCGTTCGACCAGGGCGGTGACCCCGACACAGGCCATCACCGGAAAATTCCGGCCGATGATCTCCTTGTACAGGGCGCCGAATTCCGGCAGGCGGCCCCGGTAGCCTTCCATATCGGTGACATACCAGGTCATCCGGGTGATATGTTCCGGACCGCTGCCGCCGGCGTCCAGGATGGCCCGGATATTGAGCAGGGCCTGACGGAACTGGTCGGCCAGATCATCCGACTCGAATTCCTCCCTTTCATTCCATCCGACAATCCCGGCGAGGAAAAACATCCGGCCCTCGGCGATGACGCCATTTGAATATCCCTTGGGACGGCCCCAGTTGGCGGGTGTTATATGTTGCATCTCTGTCTCCTGCTGCATCAAATATTACTTAAATCGGTATTTCAATACCAAAATACATTTTTTTAAAATTTCCGCTTGCCAAAAAAATATTTTATATTTAAAATAAATGCAAGAGATAGCTTGAAAAAAGATAACAAAGTTTGCATGTTGCATTGATTAAATAATGAAATAGTATCATGAAAAACCAGGTGATTGGCTGAAAAACGCCTTATGTTATTTGGCGCTAAATTTTTCCGGATAGAGCGGCGTTCAAATATCAAGTATAAAATAAATCCGGTTTTGCCGAATCAATGATTAAACTGCGGCCGGGTAACAGAGAAGGAAGAAGTAATGAAGATTGTCGTATTGGGCGGCGGCCCGTCAGGGGTTTATCTGGCCATATCCATGAAGCTGAAAAATCCCCGGCATGACATCACGGTCTATGAGCGCAACCGGGACAATGACACCTTTGGCTGGGGGGTGGTCTTTTCCGACCAGACGATGGAAAACCTGCGGGCCAACGACCCGGTCAGCGCCGACACCATGGTCGGTGAGCTTATTCGCTGGGACGATGTGGCGGTGCATCACAAGGGCGAAGTGATCCGCTCCGGCGGTCACGGCTTTATCGGCATCGGCCGCCTGCGTCTGCTGGAGATCCTTTATGCCCGGGCGCGGGAGCTGGATGTCAAATTCCAGTTTGAAACCGAATTCGAGGTTGATGACATTCAGGATAAATTTTCCGACGCTGACCTGATTGTCGCCGCCGACGGCCTGAACAGCAAGATCCGCAACAATGACCTGGAAGCCTTTGACTGCGACATCGACCTGCGGCCCAATAAATTCGTCTGGCTCGGCACCAGACAGCGGTTCGATGACGCCTTCACCTTTATCTTTGAAAAGACCGAACACGGCTGGATCTGGGTTCACGCCTATCAGTTTGATGACGAGACCTCGACCTTTATCGTCGAATGCGGCCCGGAAACCTATGAGGCCTTTGGCTTCGAGCATATGGATCATGAGGAGAGCGCCCGGACTTGCGAGCGGATTTTCGCCAAATATCTCGATGGCCATTCCCTGATGACCAAGTCGGCCCATATTCGCGGCTCGGCCTGGATCAATTTCCCGCGGGTGCTCTGTCACCAGTGGGTCAAGGATAATGTGGTGCTGATCGGCGACGCCGCCCACACCGCTCATTTCTCGATCGGCTCCGGCACCAAGCTCGGCTTTGAGGACGCCATCAGTCTCGCCGGCCATCTCAACAGCGGCGAAACGGTGGCGCAGGCCCTGAAAGCCTATCAGGACGAACGGGAGCTCGAGGCGCTGAAACTGCAGAGCGCCGCCCGCAATTCCATGGGCTGGTTCGAGGAGATCGAACGTTATCTGGATTATGACCCGACCCAGTTCGCCTATGCCCTGCTCACCCGTTCACAGCGCGTCAGCCATGAAAACCTGCGCCTGCGGGACAGGGAATGGCTCGAAGGGGTCGAGAAATATTTCGCCGAAAAAGCCACGGGCCAGCCGGCGGACAAGCCGATCCCGCCGATGTTCACGCCCTATAAATTACGCGGCATGACATTGAAAAACCGGGTCGTGGTCTCGCCGATGTCCATGTATTCGGCGCAAGACGGGCTGATCAATGACTTTCATTTTGTCCATTACGGCGCCCGCGCCACGGGCGGGGCGGCGCTGATCTATACCGAAATGACCGATGTGTCGGCCGACGGCCGGATTACCCCGGGCTGCGCCGGTATTTATAGCGACGCCCATACGGCGGCCTGGAAACGGGTGGTCGATTATGTCCATGATTTCACCGACTGCAAGATCGCCATGCAGCTGGGCCATGCCGGCCGCAAGGGTTCGACCAAGGTCGGCTGGGAAGGCTATGACGTGCCGCTCGAGGACGGCAACTGGGAGCTGATCGCGCCGTCGCCGATCAAATGGGACAAGGCGAATCAGACGCCGCGCGAAATGGCGCCGGCGGATTTTGACCGGGTGTTGAATGAGTTTGTTGCGGCAACGGAACGAACCCATGAGGCCGGATTTGACATGCTGGAGCTTCATGCGGGGCACGGCTATCTGCTGTCGAGCTTTCTGACGCCGGTCAGCAATCGGCGCACCGATCAATATGGCGGAACGCTGGAAAACCGCCTGCGTTTCCCGCTTCAGGTGTTCCGCGCCATGCGGGCGGCATGGCCGGACGACAAGCCGATGTCGGTGCGCATATCCTCCACCGACTGGATCGGCGACAAGGGGGTGACGCCGGAAGAGGCGGTGCTGATCGCCCGCGCCTTCGCCGCGGCCGGCGCCGATATTATCGACGTCTCCACCGGGCAGACCCTGCCGGCGGATCAGGTCAACCCGGTCTTTGGCCGCATGTTCCAGACGCCGATGTCGGACCGGATACGTAACGAAGCCGGCGTGGCGACGATGGCGGTCGGCAATATCTATGAAACCGATCATGTCAACAGCATTCTGGCGGCGGGGCGGGCGGATCTGGTGCTGCTGGCGCGGCCCCATCTGATGGATCCCAACTGGACCATCCGCAGCGCGGCCGAGCTGGAATATCACGGGGATGCGGTGACGGTTCCCAAACAGTATCTGACCGCCTATACTCAGTTGGAGACCAATCTGAAGCGGGCGGCCGAAATGGCGCTTAATGCCTAAAGGTATATGTAAATGGCTTTGACAGGAAAACATGCCGTTGTCACCGGCGGCGGTCGCGGCATCGGCGCCGCCATCGCCGATGCGCTGGCCGGGGCCGGGGCGCGCCTCACCGTCATGGGCCGCAACCTCGCCACGCTGCAGGAAAAAGCCGCAACGTTGCCGCACTGTCAGGCGGTGGCCTGTGATATTACCGATGAAGCGGCGGTCATCGCCGCTTTCGATCAGGCGCGGGCCGCCTTTGGCCCGGTGGATATATTGATCAATAACGCCGGCGCGGCGCAATCGGTCCCCTTCAGAAAGACCGACCGGGCCCATCTGCAGCAGATGCTGGACGTCAATCTGATCGGGCCTTATCTCTGCATTCAGGCGGTTTTGCAGGAAATGATGGACAAAGGGGCCGGGAGGATTGTAAATGTGGCGAGTACTGCCGCGTTAAAGGGATATGGTTATGTCACCGCCTATAGCGCCGCCAAGCATGGGGTGTTGGGCCTGACCCGGTCGCTGGCGCTGGAGGTGGCGACAAAAGGGGTGACGGTCAATGCGGTCTGCCCGGGATTTACCGATACCGATATTGCCCGCGAGGCGATTCGCAATATCGTCGCCAAGACCGGCAGGACAGAACAGCAGGCGATTGCGGAATTGACGGTTCACAATCCGCAAAAGCGCCTGATTCAGCCGGAAGAGGTGGCCGCGAGCGTTCTGTGGCTGTGCGGTGACGCCGCCGCTTCCATAACCGGCCAGGCCATCGCCGTCGCCGGCGGGGAGGTCATGTAAGGGGATAAAAAATATGGCGGAAAATATGGAAATCAAAAATGAGACGGATACCAAGAGGCTGGGCCTTTGGCTGCGCCTGATCACCAATTCAAATATTGTTGAGAAGGAAATCAGAAACCTGTTCCGCTCCGAATTCAGCGTCACCCTGCCGCGGTTTGACCTGATGGCGGCGCTTTACCGGGAAAACGGCGGGCTGACCATGGGCGAATTGTCGAAGCGGCTGCTGGTGTCCAACGGCAATGTCACCGGGATTGTCGAGCGCCTGCAGAAGGAAGGGCTGGTCAAACGCTGGGTCCTGCCGACCGACCGGCGGATCTACAGCGTCGGCCTGACGCCAAAGGGCCGGACGGAATTCAAGGAAATGGCCGACCGCCACAAGCAATGGATCGCCGGTATTTTCGGCGGCCTGGAAGATGAGGAGCTGACGCAGATGATCCGGATGATGGACCGGATGCGCGATGCTCTTCGACAACGTGAAGAAAAAAACGCAAAAGGGTAATGACATGAAACTCGCGGGTTTGAAGCCAAAATATTTTTTATGGGAAATGCACGGCGATGTGGCGGTGATCCGGCTCAATCGTCCCGATCGTAAAAACCCGCTGAGCTTTGAAAGCTACGCCGAATTGCGCGACACCTTCCGCGACATGGTCTATGCCGATGATGTGAAGGCGGTGGTTTTCGCCAGCAACGGCGGCAATTTCTGTTCCGGCGGCGATGTCCATGACATCATCGGCCCTTTGCTTGACAAAGACATGAAGGGGCTGCTTGACTTCACCCGCATGACCGGCGATCTGGTCAAGGCCATGATCAACTGCAAGGCGCCGATCATCGCCGCGACCGAAGGGGTCGCCGTCGGCGCCGGGGCAATGGTGTCGCTCGCCTCCGACGTGCGGTTCGCCGCCCCCGACTGCAAGACCGCCTTTTTGTTCACCCGGGTCGGGCTCGCCGGCTGCGACATGGGGGCCTGCGCCATGCTGCCGCGCGCCATCGGCCAGAGCCGCGCCGCCGACCTGCTGTTCACCGGCCGCGCCATGAGCGCCGAGGAGGGCGAACGCTGGGGCTATTTCACCCGCATTGTCGATAATGACCGCCTGTTTGACGAAGCCCTGAAATACGCCACGCGCCTCGCGGAAGGCCCCAGTTTCGGCCATATGATGACCAAGACCATGCTCGCCCAGGAATGGAGCATGTCGCTGGAAATGGCGATCGAGGCCGAAGCCCAGACCCAGGCGATCTGCATGCAGACGCAAGATTTCCGCCGGGCCTATGAAGCCTTTGTCGCCAAGGAAAAGCCCGCCTTTAAAGGAGACTAGCGATGGATGCCTCTTACCTCGACTGGCCGTTCCTCACGCCTTCGCATAAGGCGCTGGCGCGGGAGCTTGACGCCTGGTGCGCGGAAAACCTGAATGATATTTCCCACGAAAGATCAGACGCCGACGACGTCTGCCGGATGCTGGTCAAACGGTTCGGCGCGGCCGGCTGGCTGCGTTATGCGGTGCCGAAGGCTTACGGCGGCGTGACCGATAAACTGGATGTCCGCGCCCTGTGCCTGATCCGGGAAACGCTGGCCCGCTATGACGGACTCGCCGACTTCGCCTTCGCCATGCAGGGGTTGGGCAGCGGCGCCCTGTCGCTGTTCGGCTCTGAAGCCCAGAAACAGCATTATCTGACGGCGGTCGGCCGCGGTGACAAGATCGCCGCCTTCGCCCTGTCGGAACCTCATGCCGGCTCCGATGTGGCGGCGATGAGCACCGCCTTCCGCGAAGAGGGCGACGATCTGGTGCTTAACGGCTGCAAAACCTGGATTTCCAACGGCGGCATCGCCGATTATTACACCGTCTTCGCCCGCGAGGAAGGCAGCTCGGGCGCGAAAGGCATTTCTGCGATCATCGTTGACGCGGCGACGCCGGGGCTTGAAATTGCCGAGAAGATCGAGATTACCGCCCCCCATCCCCTCGGCAGGCTTCAGTTCAGCGACTGCCGGGTGCCGAAGTCGGCCCTGATCGGCGAGCGCGGCCGCGGCTTTAAATACGCCATGGCGACGCTTGATGTGTTCCGGACCACGGTCGGGGCGGCGGCGATGGGGTTCGCCAAGCGGGCGATGGATGAGGCGGCAAAACGCGCCACCAGCCGCCGGATGTTCGGCGCGCCGATGACCGACCTGCAGATCATTCAGTCGAAGCTTGGCGATATGGCGCTCAATATCGATGCCAGCGCCCTGCTGATCTATCGGGCGGCATGGGTCAAGGATTGCGTCGCCGACCGGGTGACCCGCGAAGCGGCGATGGCCAAGCTCTACGCCACCGAGGCGGCGCAGAAAATCATTGATGACGCGATCCAGATTTTCGGCGGCCAGGGGGTGGTTTTCGGCGAAACGGTGGAAAAGCTCTATCGGGAAGTGCGCAGCCTGCGGATTTACGAGGGCGCGTCGGAGGTGCAGAAAATAATCATTGCAGGACAGGCGTTAATCCCCTATCAATTGGATCAATAAAAAAACCAAACGCGACGGATCAGACAGGGTAGTATCAGTAACAAGGGACACTGGTATGACTGATTATAGTGCTTATGCGGATCATTTCGCGGCGGATAACCTGCCCGCAGAAGATGCCTTACCTGAATTTATTCATAGTCTTCCGGAACTTGATTTTCCGGACCGGTTGAATGTGGCCTCAGAGCTTTTGGACAGGCATATCGCCGCCGGCCGCGGCGACAAGGTGGCGATCCGCACGCCCGGGGAAAGCTGGACCTACCGGCGTCTTTTTGAGAAATCCAATCAGATCGCCCGGGTATTGACGGAGGATATGGGCCTGGTGAGCGGCAACCGGGTGTTGCTGCGCGCCGCCAACAATCCGATGATGGTCGCCTGCTGGTTTGCGGTCCTGAAGGCGGGCGGCATTGCGGTATCGACCATGCCGCTGCTCAGGGCGCGGGATCTGGAGCCTGTGATCCATAAAGCCGAAATCACTATGGCCCTCTGTGATGAGCGGTTAAGTGACGAATTGGAAAAGGCAAAAACCTCTGAACCCGTCCTGCAACAGATCATGTATTTCAATGGCTCGGGTGAGGCGGGGGCCGGCGCCGAGCTGGAGCGGCGGATGCACAGTAAATCTGTCACCTTCGAAGTGGTCGATACCTCAGCCAAAGATATTGCCCTGATCGCCTTCACCAGCGGCACCACCGGCAACCCGAAAGGCACCCTGCATTATCATCAGGACATCATGGCCATGTGCCATTGCGTCGGCGATCGGCTGCTCGGCATCCGCGAACAGGATGTGATCATCGGCAGTCCGCCGCTCGCCTTTACCTTCGGCCTCGGCACCTTGCTCGCCTTCCCTTTTCATGCCGGGGCGACGACGGTATTGCTCGAGACGGGCACGCCGGAGGCGTATCTGGAGGCCATTGCCAGATTCAGGGCGAGCTTCAGCTTCACCGCGCCGACCGCTTACCGGGCGATGCTGGGACAGGTCGCGGATTATGATCTCTCGAGCCTGCGGGCCTGTGTCTCGGCCGGTGAACATCTGCCGCTGCCGACCTTTCGCGCCTGGGAGGCGGCGACGGGCCTGAAACTGATTGACGGCATCGGGGCGACGGAAATGATCCATATCTTCATTTCGGCGACCGGCGATGACATCCGCCCCGGCGCCACCGGCAAGCCGGTCGCCGGCTATCAGGCCTGCATCCTGGATGACAAGAACAACCCGCTGCCCCCGGGTGAAATCGGCCGGCTGGCGGTCAGGGGGCCGACCGGGTGCAAATATCTCGCCGACCCGCGCCAGGCGACCTACGTCCGGGACGGCTGGAATCTGACCGGCGACGCCTACCGCATGGACGAAGACGGCTATTTCTGGTTTCAGGCCCGCGACGACGACATGATTATATCAAGCGGCTATAACATCGGCGGGCCGGAGGTCGAGGAAGCGCTTCTCGACCATCCGGCCGTGGCGGAATGTGCGGTTGTGGCTTCCCCTGATGAGGCCCGCGGCCAGATCGTCAAGGCATTTGTTGTATTGGCCGAAGGGAGTGAAGGAAATGCCATGCTGGTCAAGGAGCTGCAAACCTTTGTCAAAAAAGCCATCGCCCCTTATAAATATCCCCGCGCCATCGAATTTGTCACAAGTCTGCCCAAAACCGAAACCGGCAAGATCCAGCGGTTTGTGCTCCGGCAACGGGAACAGGAAGCTCAAGGATAAGGGGAAAAGCGGAGAATGATTGTATTCTTTTACGGCTTATTCATGGATGAGGACCTGTTGCGCGCCAGGGGCGTCCGGCCGGTGAATCTGGGCATCGGGCAACTTCGGGGCTATGACTTGACGATTGGGGAACGGGCAAGCCTGATGCCTGATGCGGAAGGGGCGGCGTATGGTATTTTGATGGAAATATCATCAACAGAGGCCGCGGCGCTTTACGGGGAAGAAAGCGTTGCCGATTATGTGCCGGAAAGGGTTGTGGTGCAGAATAAGGCGGGGCAGCAGCAGGAGGCCATATGCTATAATCTGCCGCAAGAGAAACTGACAGGCGGCAATAGCGCATATGCGGCGAAATTATTGTCCTTGGCGGAACGATTGGACTTTCCGGCGGGCTATCTGGCGCAAATCAGAAAATTCACCTGAGAAGCCCGGTTAATTTTATCTTTTCGGGATTGCTTTATCCGCTGTGCTAGCTCCTGGCTCTAAAAGTCAATATCTTCGCCGTCCGCCAGCAGATAGCGTTCCATCTTCTCGCGGATGTCGGCGGGAATCGGCGCCGACTTGATTTTCTTGTGCTGGACCCAGACAATGCTCTGGCGGGTCAGGAAACGCACTTCATCGTCGCAGGTTGTGACAATCGACAGGTCGATGCGGCTGCGGCCGATCTTGCGCACGCCGAGGGCGAAGGTCAGCCGGTCATTGAGGTAACTGGGATTCTTGAAGCTGCTTTCCAGATGGGCCATCGGCACCGCCCAGCCCTCGGAAAACATTTTCGGATAGGGGTAATCGAGCCCTTCCTCGAACCAGATTTCGCTCGCCTGATTGATCATTTCATAATAGCGCGGGTAATAGACGATGCCCGCCGGATCGACATGATTGAAGCGAACGGTTATTTCTGTTGTGAAGCGTGGCATTACCTTGTAATTTCCTGCAATCGTGTTATCACTCAAGGATCATAACCCAAGGGCTATAAAGATGAAGAATATTTTCGTACAGATTAAATGTGAGCTTGGCAAGGTTTATGACGTCGCCGAGCATATTGTTGATCAGCTGGAAGAGACCGAGGAGGTCTATTCGATCTCCGGCGCCTTCGATCTGATGATCAAGCTGCATCTGGAGGAAGACGAGGATATCGGCCGCTATATCAATGACCGGGTTCAGACGATCCCCGGGATCAAGGACACCTTCACCCTGATGGCCTATAAGGCCTTTATGTAGATATACCGGCGGTCCTGGTCCCGGGTCGGATATTTTCTTAACAGATGAAATTCCTTGACCTGGATCAGTGTTTGACCGCGTGCGCCGTGGCATAGGACGGATGGAAAGGCTTAATATGACAGCGAAGCAGACAACAACAGCGTCGGAAAACGCGCCGGAAAATACGCCGGAAAAAACGGTGGCCAAACCCCGGCGCCTGCCGCGCTACACCAGCTATCCGACGGCGCTGGAATTTCAGGCGCTCGATTCCGCGCTCTATCGCGACTGGCTGAAAGCCCTGCCCGATGACAAGCCGGTCAGTCTCTATTTCCATATTCCTTTTTGCGAGCAGCTGTGCTGGTTCTGCGGCTGCTTCACCAAGATCACCAACAGTTATGACCGGATTCAGCGTTATCTGGAGGTCCTGCGCCAGGAAGTCAGCCTGATCGGCGGGATCGCCGGCCGCCGCAAGGTCAGCCATATTCATTTTGGCGGCGGGTCGCCGACGATCATTGATGCGCCGTCCTTCACCGGCCTGATGGATCTGGTGCGGCGGAATTTCGATATTCTGCCCGGGGCGGAAATCGCCGTCGAGATCGACCCGCGGACCTGTTCCGAGGACAAGGCCCGGGCTTACGGCGAAAGCGGCGTCAACCGGGTCAGCCTCGGCATTCAGGATTTTAACCCCGAGGTGCAGCAGGCGATCAACCGGATCCAGTCCGACGACCTGATCGCCGAAAACCTGAAATGGTTCAGGGACGCCGGCATTATGGACATCAATTTCGACCTGATTTACGGCATGCCGCGCCAGACGCTGGCGACCATTGAGGAAACGGTGGTCAAGACCCACGGCTTTCGCCCGTCGCGCATCGCGCTGTTCGGCTATGCCCATGTGCCGTGGATGAAAAAGCACCAGCGGATGATGGACAAACATCACCTGCCGGAACAGGCCGAACGCCAGGCCATGTTCAATCTGGCGAGCAGCCGCTTGCAGGAACTGGGCTATCAGGCGATCGGCCTCGATCATTTCGCCCTGCCGGGAGACAGCCTGCTGACGGCGCGGGCCGAAGGGCGGATGAAACGGAATTTTCAGGGCTACAGCGCCGACCCGGCCGAGACGATGATCGGTTTCGGCGCCTCGGCCATCGGGTCGCTGCCCGGCGGTTACGCCCAGAACAGCCCCGACCTGAAAGGCTACGCCGAAACGGTGGCCCGGGGCGAGATTCCGGTCGGCCGCGGCCTGAAGGTCGACGCCCGGGACATCATGTATCGCGACATCATTTCGACCTTCATGTGTTATTTCGCCGTCGATCCGTGGGCGATCGCCCGCCGACACGGCTTTGACCATGATTTTGACCGGGACTTTGCGCGGGAAAAAGCCGATCTGGAGAAGCTGGTCGCGGTCGGCTATCTGGCGCAGGAAGGAAGCTGCTTCCGCCTGACCGACGCCGGGCAGCCCTATCTGCGGGCCATCGCCACCCTGTTTGACCAGTATTTCCCCCAGCAGTCCGACATTATCGACCGCTGCGTCCATGAAAGCGAAGGCTAGGAGGCTGCTGAAAAAGGGTATTTTCATCTTTATTCCGGGGTCATTCCGGGCGAGCGGCGATGAGCCGCGAGGGAACGGAATCCATGTTTACGACCTAATATATTGAAATATATCATGGATTCCCGCCTGCGCGGGAATGAGGGGTTGGGTGTTTCAATGGGGGTTTAGGTGTTTCAATGAGAGTTCAGGTGTTTCAATGAGAGTTCAGGTGTTTCAATGAGAGTTCAGGTGTTTCAATGAGGGCTTGGTTGTTTCCAAGTCCTTCTGGGCCAAAAAAGCGTTTTTCAGCAGCCGGCTAGAGAGCAATATCAGGCGAAGTCCGAGGGATTATGCTCGACATGGTCGGTCAGCTTACGGAGCAGCCGGTCAAGCTGGGTTCGTTCCGCATCGTTCAGGGCGTCCTTCAGATGGCGTTCATAGCCGATCACAAGCGGTTCGATCTTGTGATAAATATCCAGGCCCAGGGGCGTCAGGTTGAGCACCGACCGGCGCCGGTCTTCCCTGGCGAAGGTTTTGTGGACCAGCCCCCGGTCGCACAAGGCGTTGACCGCCCGGCTGACGGCGACCTTGTCCATGGCGGTTTTTTCGCCCACTTCGGCGGCGGAGGTGTCCGGGTGCCGGGTCAGATTGGCCAGCACCTTCCATTCGGCGGGCGCCATGTTGAACTGTTCGGAATAAAGCCGCGCCAGTTTGCGGCTGATGATATTGGTCAGATAGGACAGCCGGTAGGGCAGAAAATTTTCCAGAACCAATTTGGTGTTGTCGTTGTCGGCCATGGGACACATCCGTATATTTTTTACTTAAGAACTTAAATTTCTTGAAATAAGTTTCATTTGTAACTATAAGTATAGTCATTAAAGCCCGAAAATCAAATTAACCTGAGTTTGGACTATGTGTCACCTGATTTTTAGGTCATAATTTCTCTGCCATGGGGAAACAGCGGCGCAAGACCCCTCAGGATACCCGGCATGATATTGAACAGGAATGGAGTATTGCCATGAAATTAGCTTCGTTAAAAGGCGGCCGCGACGGCAGGCTGGTCGTCGTATCAAAGGATCTGAGCCGCTATGTTTCCGCCGAGGCGATCGCGCCGACCCTGCAGGCGGCGCTCGACAACTGGCCGGCGGTTGAGGGAAAGCTGCGCGCCCTGTCCGATGACCTGAACGCGGGCAAACTGGCCGGCACCCAGCCCTTTGATGCGGCGGCGGCGGCGGCTCCTCTGCCGCGCGCCTATCACTGGGTCGACGGCAGCGCCTATGTCACCCATGTCGAGCTGGTGCGCAAGGCGCGCGGCGCCGAACTGCCGCAAAGCTTCTGGACCGATCCGCTGGTCTATATGGGCGCGTCCGACGCCTTTATCGGCCCCTGCGATGATATCGAGGTCGAATCAGAGGACTGGGGCATCGATTTCGAGGCCGAGGTGGCGGTGATCACCGATGACGTGCCGGCCGGGGTCAGCGTGGAGAAGGCCCGCGATCATATCAGGCTGATCGGCATCCTCAATGATGTGTCCTTGCGCAACCTGATCCCGGGGGAACTGGCGAAACAGTTCGGTTTTTATCAGTCGAAACCCTGGACCGCCTTTGCGCCGGTCTTTGTCACGCCCGACGAACTGGGTGCGGCCTGGGACGGGACCAGGCTTCATCTGCCGCTCCATGCGGTGCTGAACGGCGAGACCATCGGCAAGCCCAACGCCGGGATTGACATGACCTTTGATTTCGCCCAGCTGATCCATCATGTGGCCAAATCCCGCTCGCTGACGGCGGGGACGATTGTCGGCAGCGGCACCGTCTCCAACGAGGGCTCCCGGGACGGCTCCTGCTGTCTGGCGGAAGTGCGCTGTCTGGAAACCATCGCCGACGGCAAGCCGTCGACGCCTTTCATGAGCTTTGGCGACCGGGTCGAGATCGACATGTTTGACGCGGACGGCAACAGCATCTTCGGCCGGATCAATCAGGTTGTGAAACAATATACGCCGGAATAAAGCCTGTAAGGAGAGAGTGACCATGGAACTTTACGGCTATTTCCGCTCTTCGGCCGCTTACCGGGTGCGGATCGCCCTCAATCTCAAGCAACTGGATTACACCACGGTGCCGCTGTCGCTGCTCGACGGCGAACATAAGCGGGCGGCCTATCTGGCGAAAAACCCCCAGGGCTTCGTGCCTTTCCTCAGCGATGGCGATGTGGCCCTGGGCCAGTCGCTGGCGATGCTTGAATATCTTGAGGAAAGCTATCCCCAGGCGCCACTGCTGCCCGCCGATGCGGCGGGCCGGGCCCGGGTGCGCCAGATCGCCCAGATCATCGCCTGTGACATTCACCCGCTCGATAACCTGCGGGTGCTGAAATATCTTACCGGCGAGCTCAAGGTCAGCGAAGAGCAGAAAACCGCCTGGTATCATCACTGGATTATCGAAGGTTTCCGCGCGGTGGAAGTCCTGCTCGGCGACGGCAAGGCCGGTGATTTCTGTCATGGCGACAGCCCGACATTCGCCGACCTGTGCCTCGTGCCGCAGGTCTATAACGCGCGGCGGTTTGATTGCCCGCTGGATGACTTTCCCCGGATCATCCGCATTGCGGATCATTGCAATGAACTGGACGCCTTCATCCGGGCGCTGCCGGAAAATCAGCCGGACGCCCCGTAAAATAAACGCAGCAGGAAGAGCCTTCATGAAAAATCTGTTTGATATTTCCGGCAGGGTGGCGGTGGTGACCGGCGGGTCGCGCGGCATCGGCGCCATGATCGCCCGCGGGTACGTGGAAAATGGCGTCAAAACCTATATCTGTTCCCGGACAGAGGACCAGGCGGCGCAAACGGCGCAAGAACTGTCGCGCTTCGGCCAGTGCATCGCCCTGCCGGCCGACCTGTCGACCATGGACGGCATAAAAAGTTTCGTTGCCGAAATAAAATCCCGGGAACGGAAAATCGACATTCTGGTCAATAACGCCGGCGCGGTCTGGGGGGCGCCGATCGATGACTTTCCGGAAAGCGGCTGGGACAAGGTGATGGACCTGAATGTGAAATCGGTGTTTTTTCTCACCCAGAAATTTTTGCCGCTGTTGCGCGGCGCGGCGACGGCGCAGCGGACCGCGCGGGTGATCAATATCGCCTCGGTCGACGGGCAGTGGGTGCCGCAGTTTGAAACCTACAGCTATTCGGCGAGCAAGGCGGCGGTGATCCATATGACCCGGGTGCTGGCCCGGCGGCTGGCGCGGGATCATATTGCGGTCAACGCCATCGCCCCCGGCCCCTTCCCCAGCGACATGACCCAATCCCTGCTGGATAAACAGAAAGATCAACTTCTCGGGCAGATTCCGCTCGGCCGGATCGGCGCGGCCGAGGATATGGCCGGGGCGGCGATTTACCTCGCCAGTCCGGCGGCGAGCTACGTCACCGGCATTACGCTGACGGTGGATGGCGGCTGGGCGAGCACGGTCTGAGCCGGCGCCCATGATACCGCTATCGGCCCTTGCCTTTTGCGGTCAGGACAGGGCATAGTGCGGGCCAGGTGGATACGGATCACGCAAGGATAAGAACAGGAGGTTTGATGGCCAGGGCGATTATGTTTCAGGGCACCGGCTCCGATGTCGGCAAGTCGCTGATTGTCGCCGGCCTGTGCCGGGCTTATCGGCGGCGGGGGCTCAGGGTCATGCCCTTCAAACCGCAGAATATGTCCAATAACGCGGCGGTGACCGCAGACGGCGGCGAGATTGGCCGGGCCCAGGCGCTGCAGGCGCTGGCGGCGGGTGTCGCGCCGACGGTTCACATGAACCCAGTGCTTTTGAAGCCCCAGTCGGACCAGGGCGCCCAGGTGGTGGTTCACGGCAGGGTTGCGGGCAATTATATGGCGCGGGACTATCAGGGGGAAAAACCGAACCTGCTGGCGGCGGTCCTGCACAGTTTTGATATTTTAAAGCAGCAGGCGGAGCTGGTGATTGTCGAGGGCGCCGGCAGCCCGGCGGAGATCAACCTGCGCCGGGGGGACATCGCCAATATGGGCTTTGCGGTCGCCGTCGACTGCCCGGTGGTGCTGATCGGCGATATTGACCGCGGCGGGGTGATCGCCAGCATCGTCGGCACGGAGGTTCTGCTGGCGCCCGAAGACCGTAAAATGATCGCCGGTTTCCTGATCAATAAATTTCGCGGCGATATGCGGCTGTTTGACGACGGGCTGAAGATCACCGAGCAGCATTCCGGCTGGCGGTCCTTTGGCGTCGTGCCGTTCCTGCCGGTGGTGGCGAAACTGCCGGCCGAGGATGCGGTGGCCCTGTCCGCGCCGCCCGGCGACCGGGCGGGCCGGATTCATATTGCGGTCCCCATGCTGTCGCGGATTTCCAATTTTGATGATTTCGATCCGTTGAAGGCGGAAGCGGATGTCTTTCTCGACATGGTGGCGCCGGGGCGGGCGATCCCGAAGGCGGCCGACCTGATTATCATTCCGGGAGCGAAATCAACTATCGCCGACCTCGCGTTCCTGCGCGCCCAGGGCTGGGATATTGATATTGTGAGCCATCATCGCCATGGCGGCCGGGTGATGGGCATTTGCGGCGGCTATCAGATGCTGGGGCGGACCATCGCCGATCCGGCAGGCGTCGAGGGGCCGGCGGGGTCGGTCGCCGGCCTCGACCTGCTCAATGTGGAAACCCGCCTCACCGGTGAAAAAAGACTGGAACAGGTCACGGGCCGCTATCTGCCGCTGGCGAAGGATATTCGCGGCTACGAAATGCATATGGGCCGGACAGGGGGGGCGGATTGCGACCAGCCGCTGCTGGCGCTCGGCCACGGCGCCGACGGGGCCATATCTGCCGACGGCCGGGCGATGGGCTGTTATCTGCACGGCCTGTTCGCCGACGATGATTTCCGCGCCGCCTTCCTGGCGGAATTTACAGAATCCCATGAACGAACGGCGCGCCCGCTGTCCTATGACCGTGAGGTTGAGCAGGCGCTCGACCAGTTGGCGGACCATCTGGAGGCGCATCTGGATCTGGACGCCCTCTATGCGGCGGCGCGGTGAGGATTGCGTAAATTATTCTGCTGCGTTTATATGACTTGCTATGTCTGTTGTGCTGTTATGTTTATATGTAGACCATGATGGTTCGTAATTATCCGCTTCATTCCCCCAAGTATGCCAGTTAGGTCTAGATCCTCGCGCAAATAACTCTAGATAGGGCCCAGGGCTACATGCCTCAATAAGTTTATATTGTTCATCGGGTTTTCGAGAGTGTTCTCTTTTTCGGGTCTTCAGAATATTAACTTGACTACGACCGGGTTGTAGTGTGCGGATATTCCCCCTCACGCCAAACAGAATTAATTCGGTTGTATTTCGAAAATAAAAACCAACACCACGGCCATCTGGGCCACCATCTTTCCGGATTTTATGCCAAATTAAATTTGTCTTATATTGAAAACCCCAAGCTTTCATGACCTCAAGGCCTTCAGCGAGTAGAGCATTGGGAACCCATAGATATAAATGAGCGTTATTGTTAGCTGCATCTGATACGGGTATACCCATGATGTCTTCTAAAGTCATGGTGCCATACCTCGACAAGCGTTTATGTTCTGGAGCAACTTTTCCAGTTCTATTTTGGAATTGCCATGGCGGGTCCGCAAGAATAGTTCTTGCATTAAGGCCGGTGTATTTTTTGGCAAAATCCTGGGCAGCTATATTTTTTTTCATTTAACAATCCTCATCGTATAATTCTGGTTTAATGCCAAATACTAATATAGGGCATCCAGCACCACCACCACCTTCTATTTTGGGCAGAAGTTTGGACATATGAGTAGTAGAGTTTCCATAAGATTTTCCTCTTTCGAGCTTGTTAAATATGGTTTGTAATGTGTCGCAACGTGTTATGATAATACCGACACTTATAGCCCTTAAATCAAATAAAAGCCTAAAATTATTTAGATCACGATCAAAAAATGGATCCTTATTGTTCCATTCAATTTCCAAGGCAATTCTATTTTTATAACAATCAACCTTATGAGTTGGAGAATTCATCTCATTGTCATCAACTTGAACAATCGTATCAAATTGTTTTTCTTCCCACCCAAGGTTATAGAGATAATTGTCAATAAATTTGGAAATCTCTGATTTTCTCCCACCGCCTTTCGTTAGCCAGCTTTTACAAAGCTTAAATTCATTTAATACAGACAGTATTTCTCTCAATTCATTTGGGAAATCATTTTTAAGGATGGCGCAAGCGTGTTTCCATTCATACACTTCATATTTATTCAAAATTTCCGTTGGTAAAAGGTTTAATGCCATATCTTCCCCGCTTGTTCTTGTTATGTTCCTATGTTAAATAATTTCCCTTTTATAGTAAAGGAAAAAATAAAATAGCGAATCTTATAATTTACAGCCGGTCAATGACGCCGGCGAGGGCGTCGAGCTGCGACCGGCCCAGTTTGCGGCAGCGTTCCGGCGACCAGCCGCTTTCCGGATTGGGATGGTCCCTGGTGTCCTTGAACGGCATTTCCAGCGTCATGGCGACCGCATTATAGCGATGGGCGAGCTGATTGGTGCCGACGGTCATATTGGCCGCGCCCGCCGCATCCTTGTCATAGCCTTTTTCGGTCTGGAAATCCGGATTGGCCTGCATCAGATGCCGCTGATATTCATAGGCCAGGTCAAGCCGGGCCAGGTCCACATCGGGGATGCCCTCGAAACAGGCGATGAAATTATAGGGCAGGGCCTCGTCGCCATGCATGTCGAGCACCAGATCGACGCCGGTTTCATCCATCTTGCCGCGGACGTAGAAGACTTCCGGACTGCGCTCCAGCGACGGTTTTTCCCATTCCCGGTTGAGGTTGGCGCCGCAGGCGTTGGTCCGCAGGTGGCCGCGGCGGCTGCCGTCGGGATTCATGTTGGGCACGACATAAAACACCGCCTTTTCCAGCAGCTGGCGGCTCAGCGGATCCTCATCATCCAGCAGACGGTCAAGGAAGCCCTCGGCGCACCATTCGGCCATGGTTTCCCCCGGATGCTGGCGGGCGATGACCCAGATCACTTTCTTGCCGACCGCCATGTCGCCGATGGTCAGCAGGTCCATATCCTGTCCGTCGAGGGTTTCGCCGATCACATGCAGGCCGGTCTTTTCATCGGCCGCCGCCTGGGAGACCAGATCATGATGCCGCTCCATGCTGTAGGGCGCGAAATAGGCGTAATAGACGCTGTCGCTTTTCGGCACATGCTGGATGGTGATTTCGCCGTCATGATAGACGGTGCTGACCCGGAACCAGTCTTCCCGGTCATAGGAGGCGCAGGCCTGATAATCGGGCCAGCCTTCGGGATAGGCGGCCCCGGCGGCATTCTCCAGGGTCATGGCGCACAGTTGCCCCTCGGCGCCGGTCAGGCGAAAATAAAACCACTGGTAAAAGTCGGAATTATGATCCTTGCGGATTTTCAGGCGGATATTGCCGGTATTTTCCGCTTCGATGACTTCGATATTGCCGGCGTCGAAATTGCTGCTGATTTTCACCATTTCATTATCCCGTCTGTGTTGATTTCCCTCTGTTATATGTGGCTTTGGCGGGGCTGTAAATATCCGATTATCAGTAATTTTGGAATTGGGGAGAACTATGAATAAAAAATAACTTTGCATTTCAAAGTTATTTGTGTAATATATTGATCAGGATGAGTCGCTAGGGAACGGAATCCATGTTTAAACATAGCTAATATATTGAAATATATTATGGATTCCCGCCTTCGCGGGAATCAGGGTTTGGGTATTTCCAAGTCCTTCCGGCCCGGAAAAGCATTTTTCAGCAGCCTGCCAGGACCGGGGAATACAGAAAAGGGCCTTCAGGGTGTGGAACCCAACCCTGAAATGATGATTAAGCCCATAAATGAGAAATCATAGAACTATAAAGGAATATATCAATGGCTGAGCAAATATTTTCACCAGAAGAAAATCTGGCTTTTATTCGTGGTGTGATGGAAAAGGCCAGGAAAAGAACGACGCAAGCGGGATCATTTCTTGCCGTATGGGGAAGTTTAAGCGCCCTTGTGACCATTTTTCAGTATCTGGCGGTGGCAGGAAAATTGCCCCTTGTTTATATGCCCATCCTCTGGGGCGTATTTGTGCTATCGGGCGTTTCTTTCAGTGTGATCCAGGGCCGCCGTCTGAAAGCTGAATTGGGTCCGGCGTGCGGGAATGAATTGGTGACCACCAGCCTTTTCTCCGCCATTGGCATTTCCATTGGCATTTTCTTTTTTGCCAGCATTCTGGCGGCCTATCTGGGAGTCATTGATCATCTGGGGGTGGAAATCTGCTATGTCATTTCTCTTGTCATGGCGATCGCCTTTTATGCGTCTTCCTTCAGTACGGGCATTAAATGGCTGCGCTATGTCGCTTATGGCTGGTGGGCGGCCGTTGTGTTATTCATATTGAGACCATTTGAGGCTGAATATCTGTTGCTGATCATTGCGGCGCTGGATTTTCTCCTGCTGGCGGTTCCGGGCTTTAAACTGATGACCTTGGCGCATAAAGACGCAGCCTAGGGGGGCGAGCCTGTGACAAATTTTGATCATAAGGAAATCAACGATGTGATTCACGGCCGGGTGCGCCTGGCGATCATGGCCTTTCTCGCCAGCCACGGGCCGGAGCAGGATGAGGTCGATTTCACCCGTCTCAAGAAGTCGATAAATGTCTCTGACGGCAATCTCTCGACCCATATGCGGAAGCTGGAGGAGGCCGGCTATCTGGCGGTGACAAAACAATTCAAGGGCAAGCGGCCGCAAACCCTGTGTCAGCTCACGGCGTCAGGCCGGGAGGCGTTTACGACCTATCTGGCGCATCTGGAAAGCCTGTTGCCGGCCAAAGGCTGAATATTTCCGCCCTGAGGCGTATGGTGAAAGGGGCGGGATTCGTCAGCGCCCGTGGCTCATAAGGAACATACCATGAATATCATGCAGAATATTTCCACGGAGGGCGGCTTCGTGGAATAATCTGTTATTTTGTTCGCTGGCGTTCCGTCAACAGGTGACAGCCCGGCCATTTTCTGCCATTCTGCACGCCTTTAAAACATAATGATAAGAATATGTAATTTAGCTAGGGGACGATAATGTCTGACACAACAATCGATACAGAAGAAGAAGATTTCTATAAAGGATCGCAGAAACGGGAACTTTTGGGCCATCCGATCGGGCTCGCCATTTGTTTCCTGACCGAAATGTGGGAGCGTTTCTCCTATTACGGCATGCGGACGATCCTGATTCTGTATCTCACCAAATACCATCTCTACAGCGCCGCCGAAGGCAGCATGATTTACGGCGCCTATGCCGGCCTGGTCTATATGATGCCGATCATCGGCGGCTATATGGCCGACCGTTACCTCGGCAGCCGCAAGGCGGTGACCTTTGGCGCCCTGTTATTGGTGGCGGGCCACGGGTTGATGGGTTTCCACGGCCCGGCCTCCTTTATGGATGGCGATACGGTGGTGCGCAATGAATTCTATATCAATCTGTTTTTCTTCTCCCTCGCCCTGATCATCACCGGGGTCGGATTCCTGAAAGCCAATATTTCGACCATCGTCGGCGCGCTTTACGGTCCCAATGATCCGCGGCGGGACGGCGGTTTCTCGATCTTTTATATGGGCATTAACCTGGGCTCGCTGTTTGCGACCGCGCTTGTCGGCTATGTCGGCGAAACCTACGGCTGGAACTATGGTTTTGGCCTGGCCGGCATCGGCATGCTGTTCGGCCTGCTGGTCTTCCTCTGGGGCCAGCGCTATCTTGACGGTCGGGCGGAACCGTCAAACCCCGCGGTTCTGAAGGAAAAGTCGCCGATTGGCCTGAATAAGGAATGGACCATTTACCTGTTTGGCTTTGCTTTGGTGATCGCGAGCTGGCTTCTGGTGCAATATCAGGATCTGGTGGGGTCATTGCTTGGCCTGTCCGGTTTCCTCTCCATCGCCGCAATCATGATTTATGCCTTTATGAATTGTAATGCAGTTGAAAGAGGGCGGATCACGGTGGCCTGTGGTCTGATCATCATTCAATCGGTTTTCTGGGCCTTGTTTGAACAGCAGGCGGCCAGCCTGACCCTGCTGGCGGATCAGCAGTTTGACCTCAATGTACTGGGCATGAATGTACTGGCGTCGCAGGTGCAGCTGATGAACCCGCTGTTCATTGTATTGCTGGCGCCGGTTATGGCCTGGTTGTGGGTTGCGATGGCGAAGAAGCATGTTGAGCCGTCGACTCCGGCCAAATTCGGCATCGCCATGCTGTTGATCGGGATCGGTTATATCGTCTTCGCCTGGGGCATGAGCCTTGAGGAGGGAACGAACAAGAGCTTCATCTGGCTGGCGTTTATTTATCTCGCCCTCACGGTGGCCGAACTTTGCCTGAGTCCGGTGGGCCTGTCGATGGTGACGAAACTGGCGGTGACCAAGATTGTCGGCATGATGATGGGAACCTGGTTCCTGTTTACCGCCCTGGGCAACTATGTCGCCGGCTGGATCAGTTCGCTGACCGGCAGCAGCGCCCACGGCGCCGCCAGCGGCGAACTGGATATTATCGCGACCATGGATGTCTATACCAACATCGGCTATCTCAGCGTCGGTGTCGGCGTGTTCCTGTTTGTCCTGACGCCGATCATGCGCAAACTGATGCACGGGGTGCATTAATCCCCCGGACTGAATAAGACCGAGAAAAGCCGGATTGGAGACAGTCCGGCTTTTTTTTTGCGGTTCGCAGACAGAACGCTCCGGCTTTCGCCCGAGGGGTTTGGCGGCTGCATGCGCTGTTTAGAGCGCGTCATGCTGAACTTGTTTCAGCATCCATTGTTTGATTTTGATCATTCTGTCAGGGGATGAATGGACCCTGAACCAAGTTCAGGGTGACGGCGGGAGGGATTTGCTTTCCGGGCGGGCCGGGCGTCAGTCTTCCAGCTCTTCGCGCATCATCTCAAGCGCGAGCCATTCTTCCTCCCGGGCCGCAAGGTCGGCCTCGGCCTGTTCCAGGGCGGCGGTGATCCTGTGAAAGCCGTCCGGGTCGCGGGCGTAGAAATCCGCCGCGCCGAGTTTCGCCTGATATTTGCTGATGGCCTTTTCCAGCCGGTCGATTTCCTCCGGCAGCCTTTCCAGCGCCCGCTGATGCTTGTAGCTCAGCTTGGCCGCCCGCTGCTTCGGCGCCTCGGCCGCCTTGTCGGTTTTGCGCCCGCCCGCGGACGCATCCGCCGTCCC
>Ga0070727_10001732_pt1 | contig 22291 bp, 17 predicted proteins | sample tdAd472_FD_66722 | JGI IMG/M metagenome (GOLD analysis project Ga0070727, IMG submission 66722) | Marine sediment microbial communities from the Atlantic coast under amendment with organic carbon and nitrate - tdAd47.2 | ecosystem: Environmental > Aquatic > Marine > Coastal > Sediment | place...
CGGCGGTCATCAGTACGTCGACGCCGTCGGACTTGGTCACGAGGGCCACGCACCCCTTGGGGACCGTGAGCCGCTTCTTCAGCAGCCCCGGCAGGTCGCTGCGCTCCACGCGGACGGCGAGCGCGTCGGGGTCGTCCACAAACCGGTCCAGGTCCATGATCAGGCGTCCTTGCTTTGTTCGGCATCGGGGGCCGCTGGGCGACCCTTACGGTAGGCGTGGAAGCGCGCGAGGTTCTCCGGCGTGACGCTGGGCTGGGCCCCGCGGATCACCCGCTCGAAGTCGGCCTTGGCGATGGGCGGCGCCTTGCCGCCGTCGTCCTTGACCGCGCGCAGGAACACGTCGGCTGCGGCCTTCTCGCACACGTTCTTGATGTCTGCGCCGCTGAATCCCGCGGTCAGCTCACCCAGCTCTGCGAGCTCGACGTCGCCGTGTAAGGGGCGACCCTCGAGGCAGATGCGGAAGATCTCCTCGCGGGCGGCTGCGTCGGGCAGACCGACGTAAACCCTCTCGTCGAATCGCCCTGGGCGGAGAACGGCGGGGTCGAGGGACCAGGGCTCGTTGGTCGCTCCGATGAACAGGATCGGGTTCTGCTCGGCGGTCGAGAAGCCCTCGAGCTCGGCGAGGATCTGGGGCACGAGGCGGCTCATGACCCCGGACTGCACGTCGCGGCGCGCGGGGACGAGCGCCTCGATCTCGTCGATGAACACGATGCTCCGCTCGTGGCTGCGGGCCGAGGCGAACAGACGCTGGATGTTCTGCTCCGAGTCTCCGACCCACTTGGACATGATCTCAGAGGGCTTGACGGTGAAGAACGCGGCCTCGATCTCGCCGGCCACCGCCCGGGCCATCAGCGTCTTCCCGGTGCCAGGCGGGCCGTAGAGCAGGATCCCGCCGCCGCGGCGAATCTTGTAGCGCTCGGCCTGTTCTGGGTGCTGGAAGGGGTAGATCATCTTCAGCCGGATCTCCTCCTTCACCTGCTCGAGGCCGGCGAGGTCCTTGAAGCGAATCCGCGGGCGCTCGACGGGGATGTACTCGGGTCCGTCGTCGCCCTTGCCCTCGGCGGCCTTGCGCTTGGCCGGGCCGTCGCCCTTGGTCGTTCCTCGCTGGGGGAGGTCTGCGGCGTCCTCGGGCAGGGACTCCAGCCAGTCGAGATGCTTGGCCAGGGTCTCCTCGCGGGACTCACGAATCGTCGGCGAGGCGGCGCACTCGGTGTAGTTGATCCAGGCCTGGATCGCGTGCTCGAGGTTCCGGCGCAGCGCCTTGAGGTCGCCTCGCGCCTCGGCCTCGTCCACGAGGTCGAGATACTTGGCCCAGGCCTGCTTGTAGCCCTCTGCCCGCGATTCGACGGTCTTCTTCGCCACCCGCTACCGCGCCTCTCCCTCGCGGTTGCGCTCGAAGCGCTCCCGCAAGGCGTCCAGGCGGTTGCCCATTCGGCCCTCGGCCTCGTCCGTCTCCTCCGCCACGATGGCCTCGTCGATCATCCGATCGATCTCGGCGTCCGTGACGAGGTCGTCGGACTGGGCGCCCTCCATGTCGGCCATCGACTCGTTGGTGGTGTCGAGCATCATCTCCATCATGCCCTGCATCGACTCCGACTGGTTGATCGCGCGCTCGCAGTTCTTTTGCACCTGCGCCAGGTCGACCGAGCCGTAGGACTCGGCGATCGCCTCGCTGACCGTCTGCAGGGCGCGGGCGAAGTCGCCCTGGGCTTCGGCCTGATCCTTGAGCTGCTTGAACACCTCGAGGTTCAAGAGCTGGCGCTCCATCATCCGCCGGGTGTAAGCCGTGCGCTTGAGGTTGGCCTTGATGAACCCGAGCTGGGTCATGTCACCCAGCTGCTTGGCCCGCTGAGCCTTCTTGATGAAGTTCTGCTCTTCGCGTTCCTGGGCGCGGATCTGCTTCTTGATCCGGCTGAGGCCCTTGCGGACCTCCATTTCGCGTTCCATTCGGCGTTCGTCGCTGGACTTGAACAATCCCATGGCGTTACTCCTCAGCCGCGTCGCGCCACGCGAGGTAGCGCTCCATGTCCGCCGCGCTGGTGACGGGGTTCACCCAACGCCGCGCGCTCTCGAAATCCGCGAGCCGCAGGGGACGCACCCGCACCGAATACGACTTGACCGACTCCAGCCCCTTGTCGACGAGGAGCGGAATGTCCGTGTTCTCGTCGGCCACCATGGTGTTGGTGACCTCCTTGCAGAGGCTCTCGATCTCGCGCCCGCTGAGCCCCTCCGTGAGGGCCACCAGGTCCTCGACCTCACACTCCAGCTGGAATCCCCGCTGGAGGACGTGGATCTCGAGGATCGCGCGCCGGGTCACGGGGTCGGGGAGCGGGATCAGGATCTTCTTGTCGAAGCGGCTGAGCACCGCCGGGTCGAGGTCCCACGGGCGGTTGGTGGCGGCGATGGTCAGCACGTAGATGTCCTGGCGTTCCTTCTCCGCGAGGCCGTCGAGCTCGGAGAGGATCGTGGAGAGGATCCGGCGCTCGGTCCCGGTGTCGCCTTCTCCGCGAGAGCCGCAGAGCGCTTCGAACTCGTCGAGGAACACCACCGCCGGAGATACGTCTCGCGCGGTGCCGTAGAGCTCGGACACGATCTTGGTCGACTCACCGAAGTACTTCGACATGATCGAGCTGACCTTGACGTTGAAGAACGAGGTGTTCGCCGTGTCGGCGTTGCTCACCGCGCGCGAGGTCGCGGCGGCCAGCAGCGTCTTGCCCGTGCCGGGCGGGCCGTAGAACAGCATGTTGCGCCAGCCGGCGAGCTCGATGCCTTCGGGGAGCTGGGCGAGGGAGATCCCCAACGCGTACTTGATCTCGCGTTTGGTCTCCGCCAACCCGCCGATCTTGTCCCAGGTCACGCTGGAGTGGTGCAGGAGCGAGGTCACCGCCCCGTGGATCTCGTCTTCGTCCTTGCTCCGTCCGCGGGCGGCTCCGGTCCCCGCGCGGTTCTGGGTCAGCTCGCCGCCGCCGCCGCCTTCGGGCTTAGGGATGTCCCCTGAGCGCAGCGCGTTGGCGTATTCCCGGTAGCGCAGCGCCTTGCCCTTACGCGCCTGCTCGATGCGGCGCGACGGCGCGGCCACCGCGTGCCGCTCCAGCAGCCGCGCCGCGTTCTCGTAGGCTTCGGCGGCCTCCTGGTCGTTGCCCTTGTCGTAGGCCGCCTTGGCGCGGGCTTCGAGCCCGTCGATCGCCTTCTGTCGCTCGCGGTTGAGGTCGCCGGACATGTTCACGCGCCTTCCGCCTCTCCCGCGATCTCACGGTCGAGCTTCTCTTGCAGCTGGGCCTCGCGCTGGTGGGCGACCTCGATGTCCCCGCCCTCTTCGGCGGCGATGATCTCGTCGAGCTCGGCCAGGAGGGCCTCCTTCTCCGGGTCGCGGTCCTCGTGCAGGTCGACGTCTTCCATCTCGGCCTGCAGGTCTTCGAGGGTCGCGTTCAGCGCGTCGATGTAGGCCTCCTCGTCGACCGCCTCGCCGTTGAGCTTCTCGTCGAGACCGCTGATCTGGACCTTCTGCATCAGCTCGCGGATGCGGCCCTTGGTCGAGGTCCGCTCGAGGCGCTCCAGCCCGCGTACGTAGCGCTTGAGCCCGATCGCCTCGAGGTTGAGGACCTTGCTCTCCCGCCGGAGGTAGGCCTGGTCGAGCTTGATCTGCTGCAGGTCCTCGAAGAGGAAGTCGACCTCCTCGCGGTTGTTCTCTTTGCGCGCGTTCTTCAGCTTGGAGAGGGTCTCGTTGCGCTTGTTGGTCAGCTTGCGCAGGTCGAGCTGCTTCTTGCGCCGCTCCCGCTCGACCCCGCGCAGCGCGATCTTCAGATCGCGCGACGAGACCTCACGGTCCTCGCGGTTGAACAGCTTGTCGAAGATACCCACGGTGTCCTTCTTTCGGCGGCGGTCCGCCCTAGTCTACTGAGCCCAGGCTATTCCAACTCGCGGACGCGTTCGGGGGGGTCCCGTTGGGTCTCGAGGTTTTGCAGCGCCTCCTCCAGGGGCGGGCGTTGGGTGTCCTCGGCGGCGAGCTCTTGCTCCTGGGGCTCCTCCTGGGTCGGCTCGGGCTGCTCCTCCTGCTTGGCCTCTTCGGGCGGCTCCTCGGTGGGGGGCGCCGGTTGCGGCGCCTCCGCCACGGGAGCCTCCTCCTCCTTGCCGAGCCCGGCCTCGCTGAGGATCTCGGCCTCGAGCGCCGCGAGCTCGCGGCGCTCGGTGGTGTCGGCGTAGTTCGGCTCGAGCCCCTCGGCGGCCCGCGCGGAGTTCATGATGTCCTTGTGCTTGTCGAGGCGCTCCTCGTAGTCGACGGCGATCTCCTCGATCTGGCCTTGGGTGACTCGCTTGAGCTCCATGGCCTGCATCTCGGAGATGCGGTCGAACAAGCCCAGGTGCAGGTCGATGTTGTCCTGGTGAATGCGGTGTCGCTTCTCGAGCGAGTCCATCCGCCTCCGCAGGCGCTGGATCTCGCGCAGTACGCTGAGCTTCTCGCGTTCGTTGAGGCTCCCTCCGGCGACGCGCTCCTTGAGCCCGCCCTCGTTGTTCGCCAGCTTGTCGATCTCGCGTTCGATCTCCCGCGCCTCGACTTCGTTGCGGGTCGCGATCTCGTCGAGTCCGCGCCGCAGGGCGTCGACGTCCTCCACCCCCGAGAGCAGGAGCCGCGTCTCCTCCGGGAGGGCGTTGCGGCTGAACATGGCCTTGATCTTGTCGAGCAGGCTCACAGGCGCCTCCGCTTGATGATGTGCCGGCCGCCGCACTCGGCGACTTCGAGGTCTCGGTCCATGACCAGAACCTCCTCGACCGCAGCCGTCACGAAGGGCGCTGGGACGTCGAGGTCTTCTTCCAGGTTCTTGAGGATCAAGAACTCTCCCTTGGGCTTGAGGGCCTCGAGCAAGAACTCGCCAACCCGGTCGATCTTTTCCCGGTCCGTCTCCGGATCGAACACCCGATCGACGCCCGCCCAGCGGGGGTCGTCGGGGCGGTGGCGTCGCCAGCTCCCGTCGGCGCGGGGCTCGACGAGACACACCAGGGTGTTGCGCCGCGTGGGCACGCGCTCGCGGGCGGCCTTGTCCCAGCCGACCGGAGAGAGGATCCCCACGTAGTAGAAGACGCCGTCCTGGGTGCTGAGTCCGTCGAGGATTCGCTCGGCCTCGAGCAGCCCCAGGGGTTCGCCGGCGTGGCGCTCCGTGATCAGTTGTTCGAGGGGCGAGACGCTGACGGCCGCGACCACGACCTTGAGCTCGCCGCGACCGAAGAGGCTGCGCTGGTAGACCTGATACTCGCGGACCTCGTTCAGCGGGAGCTCGTCGAGCAGGCTGCGGTCGTAGACCCGGCAGCGCTTCATCAGGTCCACGACTCGTCCGCTCTGGTCCCGCTTGAGCAGCGTCCGCTCGCGCGGACCGGCCTTGTAGGCCTTCCCGTCGAGGGGGCAGTGCACGCGCCCCAGGACCTCGAAGGCGAGCTCGAAGCGTCCCGTGAAGGCCTCCTCGACCGCGCGGGCTCGCGACGCGCTCACCGCTCCCGGAGGGGGTGGGTCCGCCGCCGTCGGCAGAGGCGGCGGTTCGCTCGGGCCCGAGAGGGGCCCGACCAGGTCGTCGGCCGGGATCGCTTGCAGCGGGGGCTCGGGCTCGGCCTCGACGTCCATGGGGTCTGGATCGAGCAGCCCTTGACGGGTGAGCACCGCGCGCTCGTTCGGGGGGAGCCAGCGCTCGCCCTCCCACCTCCCGTCCTCGAGCACGCTGTCCGCGAGCGCCGTCAAGCGGACCTCGCTGGGCTGGACCCCTGGCCCGAGCTTGCCGCACAGCAGGTTGAAGAAGGCATCCTGCAAGCCAGAGCGCTCGAGGGGCTTGAGGTGCTCGGTCCGCACGTACTCCTCGTAGAGCACGCTCAGCTTGTCCGCGAGGTGGGTAGGGTCTTCCTGCAGGCGCCCGAGGACGGTGCGGATCTCGGTCAGCGAGCGGCTGAGACGCGTCTTCATCAGGTGAATGCAGAGCAGCGCATTGAGGATCCACTCTTCCTCATAGACGGGCGCCTTGCCCACCTTCTTGGGTGGCGGCAAGATCGATTCGTCGACATAGAAGCGCAGGGTGCGCACGGTGACGCCAAATCCGAGCTCCTTGCTCTTGCGCTCGATCTCGGGGTAGCCGACGAACCGGCTCTCCTCTTCACGGAGCATGTTGCCGATCGCACGGAGTTTAGAGTGAGTCATCCGGGCCCTCGAAAGCTTGCTTACAGCACATGACAGTTCTGCCAGTGCACCCTCACGCTAGGCACCTGCGAGCAGGGTGTCAATGTCCTCAGCCCGGATTCTGTGCGAGAGGACCCCGATGGGGAAATGGCTGGACAACAATCGGTTGAACCCAGCTCCCCGCCGCAGTAGGCTACATTTCCCAAATTCGGAATCGAACAGCGGAAGACTCTGGATTGCGGTGACTTGAAGTCCGCGGTCTTCGACTTCACGGTGCTGGATTCCAAGATTGGGAAAAGTCAAGTCGGTGCACGCGCGTATTCTCGGGCACCGTGGAGAGGAAAGCCTGTGCTGCTCGACAGCCGCACCAAGCTCGGTGTTTACACGCCGGTCAAGAAACTGGGTGAGGGACTGTTCGGGGTCAGCCACCTCGTTCGCCAGCAGCGCCAGCGCCAGAAGAAGGTCCTCAAGCTCCTGCACCCGCTTGATGGCGACCCTGCGGAGGTATCGGACGAGCGCTTGCGCCGCCTCGAGGCCGACCTCGCCCGTTACGACCTTCAGCACCCCAACCTCGCCCTCCCCAGCCACGCGGGCCGCGTGACCCTCGAGAATCGCCACGCCACCGGCGTGCTCTACACCGTGAGCGATTACGTCGAGGGCCCCGACCTGTATCGCTTCACCGCGCGCGCAGCCTGGTCGACGATCCTCGAGGTCGTGGTCTCGCTGTTGCGTGGCCTGGAGGCGTTGCACTGCCGAGGCCTGTTGCACGGTCACCTCGTAACCAGCAACGTGATCGTCTCCGGGCAAGGACCGCGCAAGAGCGCGCGCCTGCTCGACCCGGGCTACGCCGAGGAGATCTTCGCCAGTCGCCGCCTGGGGCACCACGCGTCGTGGGCGCCGGAGGTCTTGCGCGGGGAGCCGCACGATCGGCGCGCCGACCTCTACGACCTCGGGTGCTTGCTGTTCGAGTGCGCGACCCGGGCGCGCGTCTTCGGCGCCGAAGACTACGAGGCCTTGCGCGAAGCGCACCTCACCCAGGAGCCGCCGAAGGTTCGCCAGCTCAAGCGCAGCGTGCCCGTGGCCGTGGAGGCCATGATCGACGCGTTGCTGCGCAAGGACCCGCGTGAGCGGCCGGCGAGCGCCAACGCGGTGATTCGCGAGCTGAACAAGACCGCCAGCAAGCGCTTCTCCCTCGAGGCGCGCGAGGTGCGCCTGGCCCAACCCCTCGTGCCCCCTCAGGTGCGCAGCGAAGAGGCCGCCCAGATCGCGCAGTGGATCGGCGCGACCTGCGCCGAGCAGCGCGGTGAGCGGGTCGAGGCGGCCTGGGTCGTGATCGCTCCCAGCGGCCAGGGGCGCACGCACCTGCTGCGGGACGTGCAGGCGCGGTGTCCCGTGCGCTGGGTGGCGCCCCGCGCCCCGACCCTCGAGGGGTTGCTGGCTGCGCTCTGCGAGCGTGGCGTCCCGGCGGTCGTCCAGGGGCAGGCGCCGTTCCTCGGCCGGCATCTCCCGGCGGAGGTCCGCGCCGAAGGCCCTCCACCCGCTCCCGTGCTCGACCCCACCGCCGAGCGTCAACGCGTGGTCGAGGCGGCGAGTCGGGTGCTGCTGGACGTGGCCCGGCGGGAGCCGATGGTCGTCGTCCTCGACAGCGGACGCTTCGCCGATCCGCTGCTGCTCGACACCCTGCGCCTCGCGGCCCTCGACCTGCACCAGGCGCGGGCGGCGAAGCCCGAGCCCGAAGACGCCCTGGATGAGCCAGCTCCGGATGGCTCCGCCGAGACCTACTTCGACAGCCCGCTGGGGATGTTGCTCAGCGTATCCACCGACGAGCTCCACGGGCAACCGGGCGGGGCGGCCGCGATGCGCCGCCTGCTGGGGACGGCAGGGGTCAGGCGGCTCGATCTGCCTGGCTTGAGCAGCGACGCACTCGAGCGGATCGTCGCCGGCGCGCTGGGGCGGGTGCCCGACGAGGTCGCCGAGTTGAGCCAGCGGTTGGCGCGGGTCGCGCGGCGGCCCGGGCACGCGCTGGAGGTCCTCGGCGAACTCTCCGACCGCGACCTCGTTCCTCCACCCGACGGCGCCTGGACCCTTGGCGAGGAGGCGCTGGAGCTGGTGGAACGAGCCACCGAATGGAGCGAGACCGTCGGCCGTCGGCTGACGACCCTCGGCCTCCGCGAGCCCCTCGCACCCTCGGCTCTGCGTCTGATCGCGCTGCTCGGCTGCGAGGGGCGCGAGACGCCGCTGAGCCTGCTGGTGCGTGCGCTGCAAACGGACGCCGAGAACGTGCTCGGCATGCTGCGTGAGCTCGAGCGTCGGCGCTGGATCGAGCCGATCCGACCGGACCGAGGGCTGTGCTGCGGGTTGAGCCTCTCCGACGCGATCCTCGAGTCCGTGCCCGCGGCCGACCTGCCTGCCCTCCACGCTCAGCTGGGGCGGGCCGCGGCCTCCCTCGCGGAGGCCCGCGGCGGCGAGCAGGGCGCCTGGGGGACCCTGGCTGCCTTGCACCTGCTGCAGAGCGCGAACCCTGAACAGGCGGTACCCCACGCGCTGCGCGCCGCCCGCGACGCGATCCGACGCAGCAACCCGGAGCTCGCGCTGCGGTTGCTCGAGCGGGGGGTCGACTGGTCGCAGATCGACGGGAACGACGCGCTGCCCGTGCCCGGTGTCGACGCTCTGCACCCCGAGGTCGCGTGGCACCAGCTGCACGCCGAAGCCAGCCTCGCCCGCAGCCGTCCGGCGGCGGCGGCCTCCGCCGCGGGCAAGGCCTTGCAGGCCGCCCGGCGGCATCGCCTGCCCCGCGACGTGGCCGCGAGCTTGCTGCTGCTGGCCGAGGCTCAGGCCAGGCAGGGCGACGCTCAGGCGGCGCGGACGACCGCGACGGAGGCCGGGGAGGTCGCTCAGGGGACCGGCTGGCGGCGCGGATGCGCCGAGGCGCTGCGCCTGCGTGCCCAGGCCGAGGCGCGCCTCGGCGACCGCGGCCAGGCCGAGGCGAGCCTTGAAGAGGCGCGGACCCTGTTCAGCGAGCTGGGCGACCACGCGGCCCAGGCCGATGCGCTGCGCTGGCGCGCGCGGCTGCGCCTCAGCGCCGGAGACACCTCCGGGGCGCTCTCCCTGGCCGAGCAGGCGCTGGACCTCGACGAGGACGGCGACTGCCTCTCGCGTCTGGCGACCACGCTCAGGCTCAAGACCCGCGTCCTGCGCGAGCAGGGCGAGCTGGAGAAGGCCCAGCAGCTGACCCGGCGCTCGATTCGCTCGGCCGAGGACGCCCTCGACCTGAGCGAGGTGGCGCGGGGTCTCGTGGCGGGGGCTGACCTGCTCTCCGTCGCCGGAGATGTGCGCGCGGGGCGCGCGAAGTTGCAGTCCGCCCTCGCGGTCTGGGAGCGAGTCGGCAACGAGGCCGGCGTCGCGGAGACGCAAGTCCGCCTGGGGCGGGCCTACCTGACAACTGGAGAATTGCGCGCGGCTGAAGAGCAGCTGGCGCAAGCCTCGCAAGGGTTCAAGCCAATGGCCGATCGATCTCGCACCGCTGAAGTCAACGCGAGCCTCGCCTGGACGTGGTTGCTCCGCGGCGACCTCGCCCAGGCACGGGAGCACGTCGACCGCGCCCTGGAGGACGCTCAGAGCGCCGGCACCCCTGGGCCGCGGCTCGAGGCCCAACGGGTGCAGGCCGAGCTCTACCTCGCTCAGGGAGACCTGGCCGGGGCCCTCGAGCTCGCTCGCAGGACCGCCGAAGAGGCCACCCGCGCCGCCCTGGGTCGAACCGAAGGTCGGGCCCGACTGGTGATCGGGGCGGTGCTCCTGGCCCAGGGCAACTCGGTCGAGGCCGAGCGCGAGCTGCGCGAAGCCTTCGACCTGGCCGAGGAGTGCGGCGAGGGGTCGCTGGCCGCGCGCGCGCGGCTCGGGATCGCGCGGGTGCACCTGCTGCGGGGAGAGCCCTCGGGCACCCTGGGGGAAGTGGAGAAGGCTCGCGACGTGGCCCAGTCCCACGAGGACGCGGCCCTCGAGGTGCAGTCGCTGCTGGCCCTCGCTCGCCTGCACCTCTTCCTGGGGCAGTCCAAGCGCGCCGCGAACCTGGCGGAGATGGCTCGCGACCGCTCCTCCGAGCTCGACATGCGCCTCTACCACCCGGAGGCCACCTTGCTGCGCGGCGCCGCGCTCTTGCAGCGGGTGCTCAGCGGCGACGACGATCAGCTGCTGCAGACCGCCGAGGGGCTGCTGGACGAAGCCGAACGCGAAGCCACCGCGCGTCGCGGGCTGCAGGCAGAGATCAACGTGGTCCGCGCCCGGCTCGAGCTCGCCCGCGGTTCCGTGGGCGCCGCCCGCGAGCGCGCAGAGTCGGCCCTCGAGGCCAGCCGGATCACCGACGACCGCCTGACCGGGATCCGCGCTGAGCTCGCGCTCTCCCGGGTTCGCCGCTCCCAGGGACGCCTGGAGGAGGCCAAGACCGCCGCCGATCACGCCCTCGCCGGGGCCGAGGCCGCGCGCGATTCCGAGGCCCGGGCGCGGGCGCTCGCGGAGCGCGGCGCGACCTACGTGGCGATGAAGGCGCTGGCGTTGGCCGGGCACGACCTGCGGGATGCCGCCTCGGAGATCCGTGGGGTGTGGGCTAGCCTCCCCGAGGACCTGCGCGAGGACTATCAGTCGCGGCCGCTGGTCAAGGAGGTCAGCCGCACCGCGGCCGAGCTCGCTGAGTTGCTCGAGCGCAACATGCCTGCCGAGTCCGAGGCTTCGGCGCCGGCGGCGCCTCCGCTGCCCCCAACCGCGACCCCCTCGACCCCTGACGTGACCCCAGACGCTCAGGCCGGACAGGGGGTGCAGCTGGAGAGCCTGCGCGATCCGCTGACGAACCTCTTCAACCACACCTTCTTCACGGCCCAACTCGAGACCGAGATCAAGCGCGCGATGCGCCACTCGCGACCGCTGGCGCTGCTGAAGGTGAACGTCGACCGCTTCAAGCTCGTGCGTGAGCTCTACGGAGCCAAGACGGGCAAGCGGGTGATCCAGGAGGTCGCCCAGCTGCTCCTGCGCCACGTGCGGGACGTGGACATCGTGGCTCGCTACTTCGGCGACGAGTTCGAGATCCTGCTCCCCGACACCGAGCAGCGCGGCGCGCTGTTGACCGCGGAGCGGATTCGGGAGGCGGTGGAGGGCTTCCGTTTCGAGCACGACCAGGAGCGGGTCGAGCTGACCCTCAGCATGGGCGTGGCGGTGTTCCCCCACGACGCCAAGGACCGCGACTCGATCATCTGCCGCGCCGACGAGGCGCTCTACCACGCCCGCTCGCGCGGCTCGAACTCGGTGTTCAGCTTTGGCGCCAACGACGAGGACGTCCTCGGCGAGAGCAACGCCGAGCTGCGCGAGCTCGATCAGCTGATGCTCACCCGCGAGGGCCGCACGATCCTGAGCATGGTCCAGCGGCTGGTGAATCAGGAGTTGGACATCGACCACGTGATCGAGCTCGTGACCGGGATGGTCGTCGAGGCGACCCGCGGCGAGCGCGGGTTCATCATGCTCAAGGGCGGGCAAGACGGCGAGTTCCGCTTCCGCCACGGGCGGAACATCGACGACAAGGTGATCAACTCCCCAGAGCTCAAGATCTCCAACGGGATCGCGAAGGAGGTCGCCGAGACCGGGCGGGCGATCCACGTCTCCGAGGCGTTGGAAGACGGGCGCTTCAAGGACTTCAAGTCGGTCATGGACCTCAACCTGCGCAGCATCCTCTGCGCGCCGATCAAGCAGGACGACGAGGTCCTGGGGGTGATCTACGTCGACCACAACCAGGTCGCGCGGAACTTCACCCAGGAGGACCTGAACTTCCTCGAGGCCATCGCCGACCGCGTGGCGATTCCGCTGCACAACTCCAAGAAGCTGCGCGAGACCGAGGACCGGCTGGCGATGGCCGAGGCGCGGCTGCGCTCGCAGTCGGCGCAGCTGCAGACGAAGTACGCCTACGACACGATCGTGGGTCGCTCCGAGGAGATGCAGCGCGTGTTCAAGCTCCTGGACCGGATCGTCGAGACCACCCACTCGGTGGTGATTCACGGCGAGTCGGGGACGGGCAAGGAGCTGATCGCGCGCGCGATCCACTACAACGGGCCGCGGAAGAACAAGCCCTTCGTCGCCGAGAACTGCGCGGCGCTGAGCGAGACCTTGCTCGAGGCCGAGCTGTTCGGTCACGTGAAGGGAGCGTTCACCGGCGCCGACCGCGACAGCAAGGGCCTGTTCGAGCTCGCCAATGGGGGCACGCTGTTCCTCGACGAGATCGGCGACATGTCCGAGCGGATGCAGAAGAAGCTGCTGCGCGTGCTGCAGGAGGGCGAGGTCCGCCCGGTCGGCGGGAAGCGGGTGTTCCACGTCGACGTGCGGATCATCTCCGCCTCGAACAAGGACCTGAAGAAGCTGGTCCAGGAGCGCAAGTTCCGCGAAGACCTCTACTACAGGTTGAACGTGATCACGGTCAACTTGCCGCCGCTGCGTGAGCGCAACGAGGACGTGGTGCTGCTGGTCGAGCACTTCCTCGCGCAGCACGCCGAGGCGGGCTCGCCGCGGCGCCTCGACCGCGAGACGATGCAGTTCCTCATCAGCTACGAGTGGCCCGGCAACGTGCGCGAGCTGGAGAACGAGGTCAACCGCCTGGTGGCCATGAGCGACGACGTGGCCAGCCCCGACCTGCTCTCTCCCAAGATCCGGGAGGGCAGCAAGACGGTCACCAAGGAGACCGAGGGGCTGACCCGCTACATCGGGCGTCCGCTGAAGGACGCCGAGTACGAGTTCATGCGCGAGCTGATCACGCACACCCTCGACCAGACCAATTGGCACCGCACCAAGGCGGCCAAGCTGCTGAAGGTCCCGACCTCGACCCTCTTCAACAAGATGAAGAAATACGGGATCGGCTAGCCGCCTTTGAGCTACCTGGGGTCACCGCTGAAGCAGATCGCGCTGGTCTCCACCGGGGGGACCATCGAGAAGACCTACGACGAGCTGAAGGGGGTGATGCAAAACAAGCTCTCCAACCTCGACGTGTTGCTGGGCACGCTCCAACTCGAGGGGGTCGAGATCTCCCGGGTGCCCTTGATGAACAAGGACAGCCTGGAGATGTCCCAGGAAGACCACACGCTCATCGCCGAAGTCGCCCGCGGGCAGGCTTCGTCGGGTAAGGACGGGGTCGTGATCGTGCACGGCACCGACCGGCTCTCGCAGACCGGTGAGCGAATGGTCGAGCTGATCGGCGACCCCACGATCCCGTTCGTGCTGACCGGCGCGATGCGCCCCTACCTGCTGCGGAACACCGACGCCGTGCAGAACCTGACCGAGGCGTTGTTGGCTGTGCAACTCTTGTCTCCCGGGATCTACGTGGTGATGCACAACCGGGTGCTCCCCTTCCCTGGGGCACGCAAGGATGCCATGCGCGGGACCTTCGTCTCGGCGGAGGAGTGGCAACGCGGTGGGGTCAGCGGGCGGCTGCCCGCCGTCTCCCCAGACCCCTAAATCGCCCGCTTCTCGGGCCTTGGGTGTAAGGTCCACGCGCTTTCCAAGCTCGACAGGGGGCGGTGGTTGGACTAACCTTGGCAGCGCATGCCCAAGCTGGTTGGAGTCACCGAGGACGGACAGCTGCTGTCCTTTGCCCTCGACCCGGGAGACACCCGTCTCCTAGGGCGAGACGAGACAGCGGATTTCGTCGCGGGGGTGACCGGGGTCTCGCGGCACCACTGCCGCTTCGAGCCCTCCGCCGACGGGCGGCACCGCGTGGTCGATCTGCTGAGCACCAACGGGACCTACGTCAACGACCAGCGGGTCAGCTCGCGCAAGCTCAATTTTGGTGATCGCATCCGCATCGGGCCGCTGATGATCGCCTACATCTCCGACCACAGCGACTCCGGCGCAGCGGTGCAGAGCCTCGAGCTCCTCGAACGCAAGGTCGAAGACGACGAGCCCACCGGAAAGATCGAGCGCCTGCCCGAGGGGGCCGACGCTCCGGAGAGTCGCCTGCGCGACGGGATCCTTCAGCTCTCCGTGGCCACCCAGGACGCCCTCACCGAGCAAGAGCTGACTCCGCTGCTGAACCAGGTGCTCCGCTTCTGCCTGCTCTCCACCGACTGCGTGCGCGGCGCCGTCGTGCTTGGACCCAGCGCGGTGGACTTGCGGCGGGTCACTGAAGAGGGGGAGCTCAAGATCACCCCCGTGCTGCGGGCGTTGCTCGACCAGTCGTGCAGCTCGGGAGAGCTGAGCACCGCGACCCTCCCCGATGGTGACTGGGCCCTCTGCGTGCCCATCGATGCGGCGAGCGAGGGCGAGATCGGCGGAATGCTGCTCCACGCCGATGAGCCCAAGGAGCCGAGCACGCAGGTCCGCGAGCTGCTGCGGATCACCGCCGCGCAGCTGACGATGGTCCTCGAGCGCGCCCAGTTCTATCAGGACTCGATCCAGGACAAGCTCACTGGCCTGGAGAATCGCGCCTCCATCGAGCGCGCGCTGCGCAAGGAGCTAACCCGGCTCAGCGACCAGCCGGGCTCGCTCCCGGTGTCCGTGATCCTGTTCGACCTCGACCACTTCAAACAGGTCAACGACACCTACGGACACCCTGTGGGCGACGAGGTCCTGCGGCAGGTCGCCGAGCGTAGCCGCGACGCCTTGCGCGGCCCGGATCGCGTGGGGCGCTGGGGCGGCGAGGAGTTCCTCGCGATCCTCCCGGGGACCGACCTCCAGGGCGCCGAGATCGCCGCCAAGAAGGTCGCGGCCGCGATCGCAGCCGAGCCCATAGGCGAGCACAAGGTGCAGGTCACGACCTCGGCCGGGGTGGCCTGCGCGCCGCTCCACGGCCAGGAACTCGACGTGCTCTTGCGCCGCGCAGACTTCGCGCTCTACGCCGCCAAGCAGACCGGGCGCGATCGGGTGCTGGTGTTCCGCCCCGAGATGCGAGAGGTGATGGCCCTGCCCCCCGAGGTCGAAGGCGGCCGAAACCTGATGCAGACCGTGCGCGTCAAGCGCGAGACCCGTGAGGCCTTCCTCTGGGTGCCGACCTACGAGCCGGTGCGCGTGCCTCGCCGCGGCGGCGTGGTGCGGATCGGTCGCGGCCCCGACTGCGAGCTGCGGTTGGAGCACCCCAACGTCTCGAGCGTTCACGCGACGGTGCGCCGGGTCGACGACGCGGTGGTCTTGCGCGACGAGGGCTCGACCAACGGCACCTTCCACAAGTGGGTCCGCGTGCACGACGAGACGATCCTCGAGGTCGGCGACGCCGTGGTGATCGGCCCCTTCGAGGTCCGCGTGCTCGGCAGCCCCGACGTGCCCCTCCCGGGCATGCTCGCCCCCAAGGTCTAGGACGCCAGCCCGGCTGGCCTCGGCTCCGGTTTGGGGTAAGCTCCGGCCACCGAAAGAGGAGCTCGCCATGCACCTGGAGATCGAGGACATTCACGCCCGCTGGGTACTCGACAGTCGCGGGAACCCGACCGTCGAGGTCGAGGTCTTGCTGGAAGACGGTAGCGAGGGGAGCGCCATCGTGCCCTCGGGCGCCTCGACCGGTGTCCACGAGGCCCTCGAGCTGCGCGACGGCGGCAAGGAGTGGCTGGGCAAGGGCGTCTCCCGTGCGGTGGAGAACGTGAACACGACCATCGAGCGCGGGCTGGTGGGGGTGAACGCCCTCGACCAGGCCGAGGTCGACGCGCGGCTGTGCGAGCTGGACGGGACCCCAAACAAGGCCAAGCTGGGCGCCAACGCGATCCTCGGGGTCTCGCTGGCCACCGCCCGCGCCTCGGCGGACGCGCTCGAGGTCCCGCTCTACCGCTACCTGGGCGGGATCTCCGCGCGGACCCTCCCCGTGCCGTTGATGAACGTGGTCAACGGCGGCTCCCACGCCGACAACGGCCTCGACGTGCAGGAGTTCATGATCGTGCCCTGGGGCGCCGAGAGCTTCAGCGAGGCCCTGCGCTGGGGCGCCGAGACCTTTCACCAGCTGAAGAAGCTGCTCAAGGGGCGCAAGCTCGCGACCAACGTCGGTGACGAGGGCGGCTTCGCGCCTCAGATCGACAGCGCCGAGGAGGTGTTCGAGCTCCTGATCGAGGCGATCAAGGCCGGCGGACGCGAGCCGGGCGAGGACATCGCGTTGGCCCTCGACGTGGCCGCCAGCGAGTTCTACGAGAACGGGAGCTACCGCGGGACGAGCTTCGGCGACAAGGCGACCCTCAGCGCGGCCGAGCTGGACGCCCACTACGCGCGCTGGATCGAGAGCTACCCCATCGTCTCCATCGAGGACGGCCTGGCCGAGGACGATTGGGACGGCTGGCAGGCGCACACCGCCGCGCTCGGCAAGCGCTGCCAGCTCGTGGGCGACGACCTGTTCGTGACCAACGTCGAGCGCTTGACGCGCGGGATCGAGAACCAAATCGGCAACTCGATCCTGATCAAGGTGAACCAGATCGGGACCCTGACCGAGACCCTCGACGCCATCGAGCTCGCGCGCCAGAACGGCTACACCTCGGTGATCTCGCACCGCTCGGGCGAGAGCGAGGACACGACCATCGCCGACCTGGCCGTGGCCACCGGCGTGGGCATGATCAAGACCGGCTCCCTCTCGCGCACCGACCGCGTGGCCAAGTACAACCAGCTGCTGCGGATCGAGGAGATGCTCGGGAGCTCGGCGCGCTACGCGGGGCGGCAGGCCTTCAGCGGCCAGGCTTAGGGGTCGCGGCGAGCAGCTGCTCGCCGGGGCGCACGTAGCGCAAGCGCTCGCGCAGGGCGCGCTCGACCGCGTAGGGGTCGCTCTCGAGCGCTAGCGCTTCGGCCTCCAGGCGGTCGCGCTCGGCGCGGGTCTCGGCGACCTCGGCCCGCAACCCACCCACGCGCTCGTCGAGGGTCTGGGTCCGCTGAGCCTGGGGCCAGAGGATGCAGAGGGCGTAGGCGCAGGTCGCCACCGCGACCACCCCGACCCAGGTCCAGCCCCCGACCTGGGAGGGATCGCGGTGCTCGACCCCGCTCCCAGGGTCTCGGCTCACGGGGCGGCTCACGCCCGCCTCCGGCCCTTGGGCCAGTGGCCCCAGCCCCGCACGACCCGGCCCTGGCGCTTGGCTTCGGGGGTGCGCGGGACCCGTCCGCGGCGCCCCAGGCTGGCGCTCGTGCCTCGCCACGCCGACCTCGACACCCGTACCGCGCTCATGCAGCCCTCCCTGAGCCCCTCTTCGGCGAGGTTTAGGGGCAGGCTTGAGGGGGATTCTGGGACCCTGCCGAAGTCGCAAGTAATTCCCACAAATAGGCCTAGAGGCTTGATCCGTCGTCCGGTGCGCACTACGATTACCGCCGCGTTCGGGAACGAACGCACGTGGACTACTTGTGTGCAGTAAACAGGAGCGGTGGGTGACCACTTCCCCAGGATCCGAAGCGTTACGTCGCCTCGCCGAGCAGAGTCGAACTCTGCTGGGAGAGCTCGATCATGCCCGTCCGGAGCTGCTGTCCATTGGTGAGCTGAACCGCACCTTGCGCCAGATCCTGACGAATCAGGCGGCCCTGCTCGAGGCCATCGCCGAGGCCCCTCAGCGGCCGCAGATCAAGATCCGCCCGGCCAAGCCCGCGGAGCTCACCCCCCTCGAGCTCGAGGACCTCGACCGCGCCGCCGAGGACGCGCTGGACCAGGCCGTCGGCAACACCAACGGCAGCGCCGCTCCGACCAAGGTCGAGCCCGTCGCCAAGGACGAGTCCGCCAAGGCTGAGGCGCCGCAGGCCAAGGCCGCCGAGCAGTCGCCTGCCAAAGACGCCCCCCCCCTCAACGGCGCAGTCCAGAGCGGCCTCGCCGAGCTCCTCGCCGAGACGCAGCCGATCCCGAGGCACCTCTGCCGTGGGTTCGTGTGCGACTTCGACAATCGGGATCGAGACTACGACAAGGGCCTGGAGAAGTTGAACCGCTGGATCTCGGCGGGCTCTTCAGGAACCCCTTTCCAATGGCGTGGAGACCACGCCTACCTGAACCTCAAGGGCGCAGGCGGCAACAGCGCGCGCACCTACGAGGAACAGATCATGGCCCGAATGGGCTTCAGTCGCCGGTTGGGACGCCTCGACGTACCCGGCCTGGATGGCGACGTGGTCGTTTACGAGCGGCCGAGCTGAATTGAGCGGAAACCTAATGGTAAGGACCCAGGACAAGTTGCCTAAAGAGAAGCTCACGCGGGAGAAGATCTGCCAGTTCATCTGGGATCGCTACATCGAGAACGCCCGCCCCAAGTTCGAAATCGAAGAAGACGAAGCGCTGAAGTTCTTCGAGGAGTACTACAGCAAGCACCCGTTGAACACCGACGACGAGTGCTTCTATTACGGGGTGCTGCTCTACGAGCGTGCCTTCGCCGACGACCAGAACCGCGCCCGCTTCCTGGTGAAGGCGCGCGAGGTCTTCAGCGTCTACCGCAGCGTGAGCGGCGACACCGAGTGGGACGCTATCGAGGATCGCTACGCGGATGTCTGCGACATCATCGACAGCGAGAACCTGCTCGAGAACGTCAAGACCGCGGCGGACCTCGCCCCCGAGATCGAGGGCATGAAGCTGATCCCCGCGGGTCCGTTCTTCTTCGGCTCCGAGCTGGTCGAGACCGTGCTCGAGCCCTACTACATCGACATCTACCCGGTGACCAACGAGGAATACCGGGTCTTCCTCGAGGAGACCAACTACCGGACCCCAGGGCTGTGGCGCAAGCGCCCCGAGCTCGCCGGCGACGGACTCCCGGTGGTGGGCGTGTCGTGGATGGACGCCCTCCAGTACTGCAAGTGGGCCAAGAAGAGCCTGCCGACCGTCGAGCAGTGGGAGAAGGCCGCCCGGGGCGAGAAGGGCTACACCTACCCCTGGGGCGAGGACGAGCCGACCCCCGAGCTGGCCAACTACAACCAGTTCGACGGCAGCGAGCCCAAGCTCCGTCCGCTGAGTGAGTTCAACGGCCTCTCGCCGTATGGGTTGCACAACATGTCGGGCTCGGTCTGGGAGTGGACCAACACCCCACACCCCGAGCTCGAGGGCACCCAGTGGGTCAAGGGCGGCAGCTGGATCGACCCGCCGCACCCCGAGTTCCTCTCCACCTACATCGCCAACTGGGCGAGCAAGAAGGAGAAGAACGACGTGATCGGGTTCCGCTGCACCAAGCGCCTCGAGGTCAAGTAGCCCGGCGTCGTGCTCCCCACCCCGATCGTGATCGACGGCCCCGCCGGGGCCGGTAAGAGCACCGTCGCCCGACGGCTCGCCGAGCGCCTGGGCGGCACCTACCTCGACACCGGCGCCATGTACCGCGCGTTCACCCTGCGCGCGCTGCGCCTGCAGGTCGACCTCGAGGACCCCGCGGCGCTGGTCGAGGTCGTTGACGGGGGCAGGCTGCGCATGGCACCCGAGGCCGGGGGGCTGCGCGTCTACCTCGACGACGAGGACGTGACCGCCGCGATCCGCACCCCCGAGGTCACCCGCTCGATCCACCACATCGCCGGCTGCGGCCCCGTCCGTGAGCGCCTGGTCGAGCAGCAGCGCAAGCTGGCCGACGAGCTGCCGCCGCCGGTGGTCGCCGAGGGGCGAGACCTCGGCTCGGTGGTGTTTCCCAGCGCGCGGATCAAGGTCTACCTCGACGCCTCGGTGAAGGTCCGCGCCCGCCGCCGGCTGGCCGACCTGAGGGCCGACGCCCCCGCGCTGGCCGAGCTCGAGGCCGAGATCGCGCTCCGCGACGAGCGCGACCGGACCCGCGACGTGGCCCCGCTGGTGCAGGTCGACGACGCGGTGGTCGTCGACTCGACCGCCCTCGATCCCGAGCAGGTCCTCGAGCGCCTGGTCGCCCTCGTGAACGCGAGCTGAACGCCCCCGTTGTGATACAAGCGCCCCCAGGCGCGGTAGCCGCAGACGACTCGGGCAGCTATCCTCCTCTGGATCCCGGTGCGTCACGCACCGGAGCGAAAGGCACCCCCTCATGTTCCCCGATGGGACCACCCTCCGCGAGCTGGCGACCCGGGCCCACAAGATGGACCTCAAGGCCGTCGTCGGCACGACGCCGCTGCTGGTGTTCCGTCCGGACCGCCACGGCGAGCCGCTGCTGTTCATGACGCCGACCGACGAGCACCAGGTGCAGTCGACCTTTCTCACCGACACCGGGGCCTTGTCGATGAGCGACGGTGGCGCCCAGGGTTTCGCGATTCCCGACGCGGTGGTGGTGGCCCTCACCAAGAGCAACCGGAACCCCGAAGCCGACGACACCGCGATCCGCGTGGGGCGCGCCCGCACCAACGACGTGCGGCTACGGAGTGTGAACGTCTCCAAGGTGCACGCCAGCCTCGAGCCGAGCGACACCCTCGGGGACCCGCGCGCGCACCCGAACTGGCAGATCACCGATCACAACTCGGCGAACGGGACCTGGGTCAACGGACTCAAGCTGCTCCCGGAAGAGCCAAACTTCCTCCGGCCCTCCGACGAGATTCGCCTGGCCGACGTGACCGCCGTGTTCCTCGACGCCGAGGGGCTCGAGGCGCTGCTGGCCGGTCTGCGCGACGCGATCTAGCGACGCGATGGCGCCCCCCTGCCTTGCCGACGTCCAGGCCGCCGCTGAGCGCCTCGCGGGGCACGTGCGCCGCACGCCGGTGGTGCGCAGCGACCTTGGGCGCGAGCCGCTCGGGGCGAGCCTCAAGCTGGAGAACCTCCAGGTCAGCGGCTCGTTCAAGGCCCGCGGGGCGCTGAACCGGGCGCTGAGCGATCCCGACGCCGTGCGCGAGCGGGGGCTCGTGACCGCCTCGGGCGGCAACCACGGCCTGGGGGTAGCCTACGCCGGGCGACGGCTGGGCGCGGCGGTGCGGATCTTCCTCCCGACCACCACCCCCGCGGAGAAGCTGACGAAGCTGGAGGCCTGGGGAGCCGAGCTGACCCTCGAGGGCGGGGTGTGGGACGTCGCCAACCGCGCAGCTCAGGACTACGCCCGGGAGCGTGGCGCGGTCTACGTCCACCCCTTCGCTGACCCCGCGGTGATCGCCGGTCAGGGGACCGTCGCCCTGGAGTGCCTCGAGCAGGCCCCCGAGTGTGACGTCTACCTGATCGCCATCGGCGGTGGGGGCCTGATCTCGGGCTCGGCGTTGACCCTCAAGGCCCTGCGCCCCGAGGTGACGGTGATCGGGGTCGAGCCCACCGGCGCGGCGACCCTCTGCCGCTCGGTCGAGGCCGGCGAGCTGGTGACCCTCGACGCCATCGAGACCCGCGCGACGTCCCTCGCGCCCCTGCGCAGCGAGCAGCTCAACCTCGAGCTGATCCAGGCCCACGTGGACCGGGTGGTCCTCGTCGACGACGACGCAATGGCCGCCGCGGCGGCCTGGCTCTGGGACGAACACGGCCTCGGCGTCGAGCTCAGCGCCGCGGCCGCCGTCGCTGCCCTTCGCTCGGGGGCCTACACGCCCCCCGCGGGGAGCCGTCCCCTCGCGCTGGTGTGCGGCAGCGGGCGTCCACCCGCGTAGCCGCCTTACTCGTCGTCGGGGGGGAGCAGGATCGGGTAGGCCCCGCCAGCCTTGGCGTCGAGCAGCACCAGCTGGCTGACGGTCACGCCCTTCTCGTCGTCCTTGGCCTTCTCGTGCTTCTCGCCGCCGTCGGAGCCACGGACCTCGACCAGCGACTTCTTCTTCAGGTCCGGCGCCTCCTCCAACGGGGCGCGGCGAAGGATCACCACGTCCCGGGTGCAGGCGACCTTGAACTCGCCCCCGAGGCTCACGGTCAACGACCCGCCGTTGCGCACGACGGTCGCCCGCCGCCAGCCGACCTTGTCCTTGCCCCCAGCCGGGGCGAAGGTGGGGAAGCCCTCGCCGAGCAGGATCACCTGGGTGTTGCTCAGCTGTTTGTCGACGAAGTTCGTGCCCTCCGGGGTGCGACCCTCGGTCTCGCGGCGGTTGCCGTAGAGCCAGATCTCGTCCCCCTCCTTGATCGCCTCCAGGGGGAGTCGCTGATCGCGGAAGAAGCGCACCCCGTCCCCGACCTTGACCCAGGCCTTCTGCGAGCGGAGCTTGCCGCCCTCAGGGGCCTTGTAGCTGAAGGTGAAGAAGTCGGTCTTCTTGTACTTGGCCAGCTTGCCCCAGTGGTGGAAGCCGCCCGCGACGGCGGGGGCGCCGGCGCCGGCGAGCATGGCGAGCGCGAACACGAGCTGCTTCATGGGT
>Ga0070727_10001733_pt1 | contig 22282 bp, 18 predicted proteins | sample tdAd472_FD_66722 | JGI IMG/M metagenome (GOLD analysis project Ga0070727, IMG submission 66722) | Marine sediment microbial communities from the Atlantic coast under amendment with organic carbon and nitrate - tdAd47.2 | ecosystem: Environmental > Aquatic > Marine > Coastal > Sediment | place...
TGACTGAAGTGGTTTCAGTGAGTGCCCAAGGGAATCTGGCCTTTCTCATAATTCCACGACGAGCGCAACCCCTGTTTTTCAAGCCGCAAAATACTTCACAGCGTTGCCCAACGGGGCGGCCCAAGTGCGTCCGTCCGATCATTGGGGCCGCCTCGTTGAGGCTGGAATTCCGGAATAGATTTCGTTTCCCAGGGCTGCGCCCTGGGCTTTCATAGAGACGGCCCTGCGGGCCTCAATCGCCGGACAGCCTGCATCCCGCCGCGACAAAACGAAATCGGAAATTGATTCCGAACACGTTCCTTCGCCGGGCAGACGCCCCGACAAGCTGCTCGCACTCCACGCATCTTTCGCAGCAGCCCTTGCCTTCGCAGGTTGACGATCGAGTCAACGTCTGCCCATGATGGAATGCTGGGCACAAATTCCGAATCTGTTTCTCATTATCCGGGCTGCACAATGAACTGCTTTCGACTCTGCCTGCCGGGCTGGCCTTTGACAATGTCTCGATTGCCTGGTCGCCGATCGTCCGCTGCCAGTCTGCTCCTCCTGAGTGTCGTGTTGCTGGCCGCTCAGGGCTGCTGCCCGAATGCCGGGTCATCGACGACAGCCGGAAGTGACCGCAGCGACTGCAGCCCGGTTCCAGCACCGAAGCCCGATCATTCTCCCGCAAAGAATCAGGACAAATCCACGACGAGGAAAGGTTCTCACGCCAGCCGGTTCGGCGGCCCTTATCCGTGCCAGGACGTCCGCGAGACACTCAACAGATTTGCCGCCTACGAAGTCGCCGGGCTCGACCATGTCAAAGTCTGCGAGCTGACCTGTGATCTGTTCCGGAAGTCGATTGAGGCGAATCTGAAACGTGCTGATAAGCTCGGACTGCCTGACAGCGTACGGCGATTTCAGCGCTACAACTTCGTGATCGATCACCAGGGACGGCTGCTGGTGGCCGTCTGGACTGATGACGAAAAGCTGCTGAAGAACGTTGAGAAACGGCACGGCATCAAGTGGCTGGCTGACGACAGGTCTGGCGTCAAAGGCGCGATGGTCGACTTCGGCCTCGAAAACCAGTTCGCTCCGACTGACGAGAAACTGCCAACCGGGACCACCGCGTACATCGACGTTCCGGGATCGGCCTCGGCAGATCAGGTGGGCATCCTTGGCGCATCGAGCGAGCATTTCCGAATCGTTCAGGAAGGCAATGGCCAGTTCGATCCGGCGACGTGGATGAGCCGAACGGTCGCATATGCGGGCGAGCTGATCGTCGACACCGCGGCGAAGAATTCCGCGGGCGATCCGGCGCACTACTTCTACCTGAACAACGCCAGCCCCGCCTACCTGCCCGACGGGCATTACCTGCGGACGGTCGCCCACTATGTCAGGAAGGAACTGACCATCGCTCCACGGTATCTGCAGGACCCGCACAGCGAGAAAGTCTGGACATTTCACGTCGGTCCCGACTCAGTCCTCAGCCCGCCGAAAACTGGTCAGTAGAAGAGTGCCCGCAGGGAGCAGGCTCAGACGCGCGGCTGGCGAATGTCGTTTGGACAGGATTCAGCCGGTTTGCCAGACAAAGTCGCTTTGCCGCATGATCTATTGCCGGTATGACGTGCCGTTCGAGACACGTCTCTGACTGGCACACTGAGCGAAGCTTCTGATGAATGACGAACTGGCAGCGCAGTATGAACGGGCTCTGGCTGCACGGCAGGGGGATTCGCGGGGAGAAGTCTCGGCGGTTGAGATTGTCGATGCCCTGCTGACGGCGGCTCGGACCGCTCAGGCCAGCGACATTCACCTGATACCTGACGCCGCAGGTGCCGCCGTCTTCTGGCGGCTGGACGGCGTCCTGCAGCCGGTGACTCGGATTGCGAAACCGCTCGCGCCCAACGTCGTGTCGCGACTGAAAGTCCTCGCCGAACTGCTCACCTATCGCACCGAAGTTCCGCAGGAAGGCCGGCTGCGCTGGGATCGCGGCGCACCCGCTGAGCAGCTTGCAGGAGAGGCGTCCTCGCCATCTCCTCCTGGCGACGTCGAGATGCGGCTGAGCACGTTCCCGACAATGTATGGCGAAAAAGCGGTCGTGCGATTGTTTGTTGGCTCGGGAGCGTTTCGCCGGCTCGACGATCTGGGACTCGCGACTGAGATTCGCGACAGCGTGAGTGACCTGCTGCTGGAAAGCGGCGGCGTGTTCGCTGTCTGCGGTCCGGCGGGCAGCGGGAAAACCACAACAATTTATGCCTGTTTGCGAGAAGTCGCAGACAAATCCGGCGGGCAGCGGAGTCTTGTCAGCCTGGAGGATCCGATTGAGGCCGCAATTGACGGCGTCGCTCAGTCGCAGGTGAATCCGGCGGCGGGATTCGATTACGCCACCGGGCTCAAATCACTGATGCGGCAGGATCCCGAAGTCATCCTCGTTGGTGAAATCCGTGATCGCGAGACCGCGGAAACCGTCTTTCAGGCGGCGTTAACGGGGCACCTGGTACTCACCACCTTTCATGCGGGCAGCGCGGCGGAAGCCATTTGCCGACTGTCCGATATGGGCATCGAACCTTACCTGCTGCGGAGCGGACTGCTGGCGATCCTGTCTCAGCGGCTGCTTCGCCGACTGTGCGACTGCTCGACGGAAACGACCAATGAAACCGACAGGTTCGGACTCGACATCACCTCATGCTGCGTACCGGCTGGCTGCGAACGCTGCCGCGGGACTGGTTATCGCGGGCGGCTGCTGCTCGCTGAATTTCTGCGGAACGAGGCGACCGAACTTGGCAAGGCGATTCTGTCTCGGAGCGACGCTGCCGATCTTGAACAACTGGCCGTTCAGGCTGGCATGAAAACCCGTTGGCAAAGCGGCCTCGACGCCGTTGCTGCTGGAGAAACGAGTCCTGCTGAACTGATTCGCGTGTTCGGAAGCAGTCGCAGCACAACGTAGGGTGAGTCGAGTTCAGCGAGGCTCACCAGGAGTCGCTTTTCAGTTTGCGGACCATCCTGATCATCAAATTCCAATCCGTTCTGAAACCACATCTGCATGGCCGAATCGTCCGCCCGTTCTGACCGCGTCTCGCTCGAGCAGCTCATTGCGTTCAATGACGAAGTTGCGTCGCTGATTCGCGCGGGCGTGCCGCTGGAGCTGGGTCTCAAGCAGGTCGGACAGTCGGCGACCGGCGGGCTGGCAAAGCTCTCGCAGCGTCTCGCCGAACGGATGGAAACCGGCGTCAGCCTGCAGCAGGCGCTCGACGACGAAGGGGACCGCATTCCGGGCGTCTATCGAGCGGTGGTCGAAGCGGGCCTGCGGTCCGGACGTCTGCCGGAAGCGCTGGAAGAGATGTCCGGTCTGGCCACAACACTGCTTGACCTGCACCGTCGGATTGCCATCGCCCTGCTCTACCCGGCCATCGTCTTTGCGATGGCGTGGGGCCTGCTGACATTCGTGACGTACTCCATGATTCCGGCCTATCTCGAAACGCACGCCCGACTCGACCTCGCCCCGACCTTCGTGACCAACGGACTGGCGGCGCTGCACGAGTACCAGGCGATCTGGTGCCCCGGAATTCCCCTCGTGATCGTGATGGTCGCGCTGGCTCTGTCTCAGCGTGTGGCCACGCAGCACAACACGACCGCCGGACGACTGGTCTCGCGCCGACTGCACCGCTTTGCATGGTTTCCGTGGGTGATTGAGAACTTCGACCGGGCCACGCTGACACACACATTGCGGCTGCTGGTCCAGAATCAGACACCTCTGCACGAAGCCGTTCTGCTCGCGGGCTGGGCGACAGGCAGTCGGTCGATCATTCATGACACGACAGCCGTCGCACAGCAACTGCAGGCCGGAAACTCGCTGCAGAACAGTCTCGGAACAGCTCGCAGTCTACCGCATTTTCTGCGGTGGATGCTGACGTCCGGCGAGCGGAACGGGAACCTGCCGGAAGTTCTCGATTCGGCAGGCGATGTCTACGAGAGCCGCGCGACGAGTCAGGTTGAGACTCTGAAGTCGGTCCTCCCGGCGACGCTGACCATCGTGATCGGCGGGCTCGTCACTCTGCTGTACTGCCTCCTGGTATTCGCTCCAGTCGTTGAACTGTTTCGCGGTCTTGCCGAACCAACATTCTGATTGCCCATGCCAGCCTTCCGTTACACAGCGACGAACTCTGACGGCACCCCGGTCGACGGTGTGATCGACGCCGCAGACGATGCGTCCGCACGAACGACTCTGCAGCAGCAGGGATTGACGGTCGAACTCGTCGTCGCTTTGCCAGCAGCCGACGTCACGGCAGGCTCAGCCACGACAGGCTCAGTTGCCGAACAGCCGGCATCGAATCACGCCGCAGCATTCACGAAGCGTGAACAGGTCGAAGTGCTTGGGCAGCTGGGCTCGGCCATGGATGCGGGGCTGCCGCTGTCAGTCGGCCTGCGGACTCTGGCCGAGGAGACCCGATCTTCGCGATTGAAGTCGGCGTTCACGCAAATGGGCACGCAGCTCGACGAAGGCCGGGCACTTAATGACGTTGTGACCGAGTTCAGCACGGCGATGCCCGCCTGGCTGCTACAGATGATCCGCAGCGGAACGGAGTCCGGCACGCTGGCCCGCAGCGTCGCTCACTACGTGCACTTCACCCGACTGCGAAATCAATTGCGTGGCCGCGTCATCACTGCATTGATCTATCCGGCCATCCTGCTGGGGCTGCTCCTGATCATCGCGATCGGCCTGTTCGGCTACCTGCTGCCACAGTTCAAAGTGATCTACGAAGGCTTCGGCGTCGAGCTGCCCTCACTGACACTCGCTCTGATCCAGGCCAGTAATCTGACGGTCTTCCTGGTCGAGAACGCCGTCGTCACTGTGCCCGTGATGCTGCTGATTTTCTGGGGCGGTGCCGTGCTTCTGCGAGCAGTGGTTGGCCCCGCAACGGCCCGACGATTCGCCTACGAAATCCCGCTCGTTGGCCGGGCGCTCAAACTGACCGGGCTCAGCGAGTTCTGCCATCTGCTGGCGCTGCTCATCGAGAACCGGATTCCCCTGCCGCAGGCCCTGACGCTCGTTGGTTCCGCCATGAGTGACCCGTGTCTGTCGCAATGCGCCGACGATGCCGCGTACTTCGTCGCACGGGGCGATTCCCTGGCCGACGTGCAGTCCCGGTTACCAAACCTGCCCGTCGAACTGCTGCGGATCCCGGGCTGGAATCAGCCGGACGATTCTCTGCCGCAGGGACTCCGCGCGTCCGGAGAAATCTTCGCCTCGCAGTGCGACGTCAACGCCCGGGCCATGGCCGGAGCCGCGACGCCGATCGTCGTTCTGACCGTCGGCGCTCTCGCGATCGTCACGGTCGTTGGACTCTTCCTGCCACTGATCAGACTGCTCAACGACCTGTCGTAAGGACCGAGGTTTTCAGTGATCAACGACGGAGACATCCTGGTCGCCATCTTCCTGGCCGGAGTGCTGCCACTGCTGGCGCTCGCGTTCTGCTACTGGAGGATGGTCGCGAACGTGCTGGGCCGAACACCGGCCGACGCCCGGCGCCGCGCACGGCATATTTCGATCTACGCGATCCTCGCCGGAATGGTTGCCGGGTTGTACGTGCTGGCCGGCATGGCGGGCGTGGTCGGAACGATTGCGACTGGCGGTCTCGACGCAGACACCATCGCCGCGTCGGCGGCAGCCCTGTTCGGAGTCCTCGTCGCGCTGACACTCATCCCGGCATTCATGGTCGTGGGACAACTGCGCCGCCTTGACCGTGACGACCAGGAACAGCTTGAAATGGAGATCGACCGATCCGCCGGCTGGATCGAACGCTGGGCCTGGACGGGACTGTTACTGGCCGTCCTTGCCTGCTCGCTGATGCTGGGTTTTGCTCTCGTCTTCGCGCTGGCCATTCTGGTGCTGGCCGTACCAACGATCGCCTGGTATCGCCAGCGAAATCGTGAGGCTCAACTGTTATGGCTATTGGCATTGAGCGTCCGTCAGCAGCGTGACCTGGCCACCGAACTCGACCGCCACGCCCGGACCTGGTGCGGCTTTCACGCCTGCCGTCTGCGCGAACTGGCCATGCAGATCAAAGCTGGCCGATCGCTGGCGACCGCACTAATGCTGTGCAGCCCTGCTCGACTCTCGCTCACCAGCCGAATCTGGCGATTCATTGGACTGTCCCTCGCGCCCGGCCTCGCGTTCCTGCTCGTGTTCTTCGCCAGCGGCGGAGCGGCCGGAGGGATACGCACGATGCAGGCTTTTCAGTCGGGTTTCACGACCGCTCTGTTCATCGCGTGTCTTGAAGGTCTGCTCTACTTTCTGTTTTTCCTCGGTCGGTTTCGCGGACTCCTGCCGCCCTGGTGTTTCACAGCAATTCGCGTCGGCGAGGACAGCGGCACTCTTAACGTCGCTCTAACGGAATGTGCCACAGAACATCTCACCTGGCTGCGGGACCGGTTCCGCAACGGGTCGCCGTCGGGACTCGTCTTCTATCTATCGATGGTGCTGCTGTTCCTCGGTTCGATCACCTCGTTCCTGTGCTACTCGATCGTTCCCAAATACAAGTCCATCTTCAACGGCTTCGGGGTTGAACTGCCGGGATTCAGCAGAACGGTCTATGCCATCTGCGATCTTTTCGCCGGGCCGCTGCTGTTCGTCCTGCCCGGCGTGCCATTGCTGATGCTGATTATTGTCGCGATGGACCATACCGGCTGGCGAAACCTGCGGTTCCGTCCGTTTGCCTCGCTGTACCGCCGATTTGATGCGTCAGCGATTCTGCGGCACCTGGCGAGAACGATCGAGAATCGGCAGCCGCTGACTGAGGGGCTCCTCGCCATTGCCAACAACCACCACCGTCCGGTGATCGCCGAAGCGTGCGCTGAGATTCTCTCCCGCGTCGAAAGTGGAACGAACTGCTGGACGCAACTCTGGGCGTCCGGCTTTCTTCACAAACGCGATCTGGCCGTCATCGAATCGGCAGAACGCAGCGGCAACCTGACCTGGGCCCTGCGCGAAATCGCGACGATTCGTGAACGACGGCTGCAGTATCGGATCGACGCTCTGCTCATCCTGCTGCGCCCGGTCGTGATTCTGCTGATGGGCGTTCTCGTTGGCACCATCACGGTCGCAACGCTCCTGCCAATTCTCAAACTCATCAATGACCTGACCTGAATGATGCACAAACCAGGCTCCCACCTCGATCATTGTCACCGTGAACCGCTCAGCCGGCAGCGCGGACGGCGGACACCCTGCCGTCGCGGCGCGCTGATGCTCGAGATGCTGGTCGGCACGATCCTGCTCGGCGCATTTCTGCTGGGCGCACTGCCGGTCATCGCCTGGATTCGAACGTCGCACCACGCGGCAGAAGAGCAACGCATTGCCGCGCTGGAACTCGCCAATCAGATGGAACGCGTCGCTGCTCTGCCGCCTGCCCGACTTACGCCCGAAGAACTACAGCAACTGGAATTGAGCCCTGAAGCCACCGCCACTCTGGACGACGCCGAACTGTCAGCGCGCATCCAACCGTCAGAAGCATTCGCGGGCCTGCAGCAGGTTCAACTTTCTCTGACCTGGACCGACGACAGCCATCAGCGAGTTCAGCCCGCGACGTTAACGGGCTGGTTCAAACCCGCAGCATCCGAAGACGCAACTCCGTAGCCTCGCAACCACGCCACCGGTTCTCTCAAAGGCAATTCGTTTCAGACGCCATGCAGCCTTCTCGCCCCACCTCTGTTCCCGCGTTTCGCCAGCCAGCACGCCGCGGCGCATCGCTGGTCGAATTGATGGTCGTCATGACGATCATGAGTGCCGTCCTGACGGTCGGGCTGACGGGTCTCGTACGCCTGTTTCGGCTGCAGTCCAGCGAGGTCCAGGCGTTGAGCGAGATCACCGTGTGGCGGCGTCTGGCACAAGACTTTCGTGCGGACACTCACGCTGCCGCGACAGCCACCTGCACGAAACCGGAACGTCTGGAACTGAGCACGGCCAGTGGCCTGGTCGTCTGGAGCGTCGATGGCGACACCTTGAAACGACAACTTCAACCGGCGGTGGAAGGCGAGGCTGCGGCTGACTCCGTCGAGCATTACCGGCTGCCCGATGCCGGGTTCTCGCTGAGCCTGACTCCATCTGCGGACATCCCTCGGACACTTGCCTCTGTCATCATCAAACGCCCCGGCAGCCCGCACACCCGCCCGACTTCCGGTCGCATCGAAGCAGCAGTCGGACTGTCTCTGCGTCACCGTCAGGCCACGACGACGGGAGGTGCTCCATGATGCGTATCGTCCGCCGAGCCCGCCACCTTCAAGAACACGATCATCGCGGTCGCAACGGTTCAAAGCCTCGCCAGGGAACGGTCCTGGTGATCTGCATCCTCTGTCTGCTGCTGCTGAGCCTGACGGCGGGCGTCCTGATTCGCGCCGCCGCTCTTCATCGTGACCAGACACGGACGCTGGCGCCGCAGTCGCAGGCCGAGTGGCTGGCTCATGCTGCCACGCTGCTGGCCGCCGATCGGCTGAACGCCGAGCCGGACTGGGACGGCGAAACGTGGACGGCATCCGCTGAGCAAACCGGGCTGATCGATTCTGCCCGCATCGCCATCAAGGTCACGACCGAGGCTAGCCGTCCTGACAATCGAGTCGCCACCGTCACGGTCGACTTTCCACCGGACTCTCCACAGCGGGTCCGCGTGATTCAGTCCGCCGAAATGGATTCCTCAGCGGACAGTCAGTGACTGTCCATGCCCACCGACTGCGAACCAGTCGGCCTCAGAAACGAACCGATCGCTCATCAGCAGATCGTCCACTGTAAAGAAGATTCCCGATTACGGAGCCCTGCAATGCGTCGCCTCGCCTCACCCCAACCACGCCTGTCGGTCGCGTCACGTTCGCGGCAGGCATTCACGCTGATCGAACTTCTGGTCGTCATCGCGATCATCGCCGTCCTGGTCGCTCTGCTGCTGCCAGCCGTGCAGCAGGCCCGCGAAGCCGCTCGACGCACTCAGTGCAAGAATAATCTCGGGCAGATCGGCCTCGCGGTGATGAATTACGAGATGGCTCACGGCGTGCTGCCACCGGGCTGCGTCAATCAGACCGGCCCCATCCAGTCGACGCCGGAAGGCTATCACCTGTCGTGGATCGTGCAGATCCTGCCGAACATCGAACAGCACTCCGTCTACAAGGCGATCGACTTCAAATTCGGCGCTTATGACCAATCGGTCGATGTGACTCGAGTCAGTCTGCCCGCGTTCCAGTGCCCCAGCAGTCCGGAAGACCTCAGCGGCAACGGCATCAGCTTTTCCAGCTACGCCGGCTGTCATCACGATCAGGAAAGCCCGATCGACACCGACAACAATGGCGTCTTCTTCCTGAACAGCGCCGTCCGGTTCAAGGACGTGATCGACGGCGCATCAAACACGCTCTTCGTCGGCGAGAAGCAGGGTCTCGACGCCGGACTCGGCTGGCTGTCAGGCACCCGAGCGACGCTCCGCAACACCGGCAACGCACCAAACCAGTCACCAACCTTCGCCCGCCCCGGCTGGGCCGCTGGCCGACAGACTGCCGATCCGCTGTTTGAAGACCCGGCCACCGTCGGAGGCTTTGGCAGCTGGCACATCGGCGGCTCGCAGTTCGTCCTCGGCGACGGATCCGTCCGCTTCATTTCCGATAACATCGACCTCGAAACGTTCAAGCATCTGGGCAACCGCCACGACGAACAGATCATCCACTCATTCTGAGCCCGCCGGGAATCAGACCACGCTCTGAATGTCACGCAGTTTCCAGACCGGCATCTGCTGAGACTTGATGAGACTTTCTGTTAGCCACAAAAAAGCACAAAGAGACACAAAAAGGTGAGGAGCCACGGCCCGCTTTCCATCCAGAACTTTTCGTGTCTTCTTGTGCCTTCTCGTGGCAATCAATCAGGAGTCATCAGGTACTTCTTCACGTACAGCCTCGGGGCTCCGAAGTTGATCAGCAGGCCGGTTTCGATGCGTGATGACCTCAGGTAGCCCAGCAACTGAGCGACGTGCTCGTCGGTCGTCATGCGAACGGCTTTGAGTTCGACGATCAGGCAGCCTTCGATGAACAGGTCGGCGAAGTACTCGCCGAGTATCGTTCCGTCCTCGTCGAAGATAATCAGCGGATGCTGCTGCTCGACCGTCAGGCCCTGCTTCCGCAACCGGTGCCCCAGAGCGTTCTCGTAAACCTTCTCCAGGTGACCGCTCCTCAGGTACTTGTGAATCGAGAAGCTGGTCTCCCGAACGATGTCACACAACGCGTTGATATCAGCCCACTCCATTTTCGTCCCCCTTTGCGTTTCTCGCGGCCACACCGGTGAAGCACCGCATTACAACTCATCCACACAGTAGTGGCACTCAGAATCTATTGCAGCCGATTGGGGCCGCAGCGACGAGCGATGTGCTCTTTGAGGTGGGAGCGAGGCCCGGGCAGCAGTCGTTCTCCAGCCACAAAGAACCACGAAGAGACACGAAAAGGAGAAGTGCCACGGCCAGCTTTCCATCCAGAACTTTTCGTGTCTTCTTGTGCCTTTTCGTGGCAATCAGTTAAGAGTCCTCAGGTAGTCGTCGCCTGTCTGCAGGCCGACTGTCTCGCTGCCGACCGGCACATGTCGAACTGCGATTGGGGGAAGGACGTTCTGGGATGGGCTCACGTCTGACTGCAAACCTGTCGCAACTGCTGCTTCTCGCGCTGATCACGCTGCCGTTTCAGAACCCGGCGAATGGTGCGGACTCGCCAGAAGCCACGGCGTTCTTCGAGAAAACAATTCGACCGGCGCTCGTCAAGCACTGCTACGAATGCCACTCGGGCAAGGCGGCCGCTGCGGGGGAACTCGGGGGCGGGCTGCAGCTCGATAACCGGGCCGGGATTCGGCGCGGTGGTGACTCGGGAGCGGCGGTGGTTCCGGGCAATCCAGAACAAAGCCTGCTGCTGGCGGCCCTCCGGCACGAGCGCGGACTGGAGATGCCTCCTGAGAGTGAGCCACTGTCAGACGCCGTCATTGCCGACTTCGAAAAGTGGATTGTCGACGGAGCTGCGGATCCTCGTGACGGGACGCCCGTCACCACGGGCGTTGATTTTGAAACCGCTCGACAGCACTGGTCGCTGCTGCCGGTTACTGATCCAGCTTTGCCGTCGCTCACCAACACCGGCTGGCCGCGACGCGATCTCGATCACTTTATTCTCGCGCGGCTGGAGTCCGAGACACTCACGCCGGTTGGCGATGCCGCACAACGAGTACTCCTGCGGCGGCTGTTCTTTGATCTGATCGGGCTGCCGCCGACTCCCGAAGAACTCAGCCGACTGGAAGCTTCGACCGTCGAGGACGTCGTCGACGAGCTGCTGGCCTCGCCGCATTTCGGAGAGCGCTGGGGGCGGCACTGGCTGGACATCGCCCGTTATGCGGAGAGCAACGGCCGAGCCCGCAACATGGCATGGCACCATGCCTGGCGGTACCGCGACTGGGTCATCGACGCCCTCAATGCCGACCTGCCGTTCGATGAATTCCTCACTCAGCAGATTGCTGGCGATCTGTTGCCCGCGGAAACTCGCGAACAGCGTGACCGGCAGATCATCGCGACCGGCTATCTGGCCCTCGGGCCCAAGAGCCTCGAAGAACGCAAGCGGGAACTGTTCCGCATGGACGTCATCGACGAGCAGATCGATGTCATCTGCCGCGGCGTTCTGGGACTCTCGGTCAGCTGTGCCCGTTGCCACGATCACAAGTTCGATCCCGTGCCGACGGCGGACTACTACGCTCTGGCGGGAATCCTCCGCAGCACCGACACGCTGTACGGCATCGGCCCAATGGGCATCAAAGGTGTCAACGACGCTGATCTGGCGGTCATCGGTCCCGATGCCAGGACACTCGCCGCCCCGGCCGCCGAGCATCTCAAGGCCGTTCAGAAAAAGACTCAGGAACGGAACACGGCGCGGTCCGACCGTTACCGCGTTGTCCGCAACGTCGCCGACCGAAAACGGCAACTCGACAAACCCGGCGCCGACACACCAGCTCTCGAAGCGGACATCGCACGAATGGACGCCGAAATCGCGGACTGGGACGAGCGTATCAAGGCGCTCGACGCGGAACTTGCTGAGCTTGTCGACAATCCCCCGCCGCAGCCGCAGTTCGCGATGGGAGCCCGAGACGCTCAGCAGATCGAGGATTGCCGTATCCGGATTCGCGGCGAACCGGAGAACTACGGCGACACCGTGCCCCGCGGTGTTCTGAGAATGATCGAGGTCTCAAACCTGCCGGGCATCTCGACCGGAGAAAGTGGCCGGCTGCAGCTCGCGCGATGGCTGACCAGTCGCGAGAATCCGCTGACCGCTCGCGTCTTCGTCAACCGAGTCTGGCTGCACCTGTTCGGACGAGGCCTCGTCACGACGCCCGACGATTTCGGCGTCACGGGCTCCCGACCGTCGCATCCGGAACTCCTCGACCACCTGGCCTCGCAGTTCATGCAGAGCGGCTGGTCGATCAAACAGCTCGTTCGCGAGATCGTTCTCAGCCGCACGTACCAGCTGGCAAGTACGCCATCGGCGGACGGACTCAAACGCGATCCCGACAACGTCCTGCTGTGGCGGATGCCGGTCCGGCGACTCGAAGTCGAACCGTTTCGCGATGCGCTGCTCGCCGTCAGCGGGAAGCTCGATCGCCAGCGCCCGGACGGTTCAGTCGTTCAACAGATCGGGGTCTTCTCCGATTACGAGTTCAACTTCAAAGTCAAGCTGACACCGGAGATGACGACGAGCAACCATCGCAGCATCTACCTGCCGGTCGTCCGCGGCGCGCTGCCCGAGATGCTGCAGCTCTTTGACTTTGCCGACCCGAACTCGCTGATTGGACAACGCGACCAGACGACCGTCCCATCGCAGGCCCTGTTCCTGATGAACAGCCCGACGATAATCGACCTCGCAGCCGCCACCGCCGACAGACTGCTCGCCGACAAACAACTCGAAGATGCCGCGAGGCTCGATCTTCTGTATCAGCTCGCGCTGGCACGATCGCCAACGGATGACGAACGAGATGCGGTTCTGGGCTACGTGCAGACGACAGGCCGTTCGGCCAAAGTCTCCGCGGATCTGATTGTCGGTTCGGAGCAGCCGACACCTGAGAATTCGACGGCTGACGCGACCAGACGAGAAGCCTGGGTGAGCGTCTGTCAGACGCTTCTGGCGAGCAGCGAGTTTCGACACATCCGGTAACAATGTTCGTAGCTGGATTCGCCAGAATTCAGTCAAGTCACGAACAGTCTGAATTCTGGCGAATCCAGCTACGTTGCAGGGCTCCAGACGCTGAGAACAACTTCATGGCCGCTCAGACAACTCAACCTGCTCAACTGCTTTCCCGTCGCGAGAGCCTGAAAGCCGCCTCGGCAGGTTTCGGAATGCTGGCGCTGGCCGGCCTCTGTCAGCAGGCATCGGCCAGTGAAAGTCCGCTCGCACCAAAACTGCCAGACTTCGCTCCGAAAGCCAGGCGCGTAATCTTCCTCTGCATGCGCGGAGGACCGTCGCAAATGGAGAGCTTCGATTACAAGCCGCAGCTCAACGCCGACAACCTCAAGCCCGGCCGCAACAACGGCAGTAAGCTCTTCGGGTCGCAGTGGAAGTTCTCTCAGCACGGCGAAAGTGCAGCCTGGGTCTCCGAGCTGTTTCCGCACCTGGCCAGGCAGGTCGATCGGTTGTGCGTCATCAACAGCATGCACACCGACAACAACAATCATCCGCAGGCGCTCGAGCAGCTGCACACGGGCAGCTTTCAGTTTGTCCGACCGAGCATCGGGTCGTGGGTGCTGTACGGCCTGGGCACCGAGAACGACAGCCTGCCCGGCTTCGTCTCGCTCTGCCCGCTGAAGGACCTGGGTGGCAGCCGCTACTACGCGAGTGCCTTTCTGCCCGCCGCCTGCCAGGCAACATCGATCGGCGACTCCAACCAGAACATCAAGCAGGCGACGATCGGCAATCTGACCAATCCGCGACTGACCTCAGCCGGACAACGGAAACAGCTCGATCTGCTGCAAGCGCTAAACCGAGGCCTCGTTGAGCGACAGGCTGGCGAATCGCAACTGGAAGGCGTGATCGAATCGTTCGAACTCGCCTTCCGGATGCAGGACGCGTTGCCCCACACGATGGACCTTTCCGGCGAGACGAAAGAAACGCTCGCCGCGTACGGCATCGATCAGGGCTCGACGGACGGCTTCGGTCGCCAGTGCCTGCTGGCCCGACGCTTCGCCGCAGCCGGCGTCCGCTTCATCGAGATCACCGACCGCGACTGGGACCATCACGGGTTCGTCTCGCGACTCATGCCGCAGGCCGCCAGACGAGTTGACCAGCCGATCGCCGCGCTGCTCAACGACCTGGCCGAGAGAGGCATGCTCGACGACACACTGGTCGTCTGGGGTGGCGAGTTTGGTCGCACGCCCGACGACCCCACTCAGGACGGACGCGGCCACAACCACAAGGGCTACACAATGTGGCTGGCTGGCGGCGGAACCAAAGGTGGCCTGACCTGGGGCTCAACCGACGAGCACGGTTACGAGGCTGTCGAGAACAAAGTCCACCTGCACGATCTGCACGCCACCATCCTGCACGCCCTGGGCATCGACCACAAACGCCTGACCTACCACCACGCCGGTCGAGACTTCCGCCTGACCGACGTCCACGGCCACGTCGTAAAAGAGCTGTTCGCATAGAACCGGTTCCAGTCGGCAGCCGTCAGCCATCCTCAGCCGCGTCGGTTTTGGGGGCACACAAACCTCGGCGAGTCCACGGCATCAGCCGTGCAGTTTTTATCCCCCTGAATCGCTCGGCGACGCGGGTTCGTCGCACGTCAGTAGGTTGGGACTCTGTCCCGACTGCTGCTTTCGAGATGCCCGGTCGGAGACCCAACCTGGCTTCGGAGCGCAGGCCGGAACCGCACGGCTCACTCCGTGGGCGCGCCGGACGCTTGACTCGTCGTTGAGTCGGTCGAGACGCTTCTCGACATGCGGAGACATTTCATTTGCAATGCCGCTTGTCACGCAACCTGCCAATAAACGCAGGCCAAACGAAATGCGGCGGATACGAAAGCCAGCCATGAAGTCACAACGCCGAGCCCCTCGTCTTGTCGCTCTACTGCCACTGTTCGCCGTTCTCTTGCTGCAGAACGCGCCGGCGGCTCACGCTGCTGACACCGAGCGGGTGCCGTCCCTCGCGGTCGGACTGCAGCCGTTCCTGACGGCACTGTCGGGCGAGCAGGATCAGTTTGAAATTTCCGGGGTCGTACGGCTCCCGATTGACGGGAAGCCTCAGCAGATTGTTCTGCGGCTGGCGCGGCTCGGCGACGAGGCGTTCGACCTCGACCTGACACACGCCGACTACGCGGTTCAGATTCGGCGACGCTTAGACGTGACCGAGTTTGGCCTGCCGAAACATGGCGTCGTGTTCGTCGGGCGCGGCGCGAGTGACACGGTGGACCGACTCTCACCGCGCGAGATCGTCTCACGACTGATCACGCCACGATCGGCAGTCGCTCAATACGCCCCGGCGGTGTTTCAACCGGATGCCGAGGCAACGGCAGGTCTCCTGCAGAATCTGCTGGGTGTGACGTTCGATGCCGCGACCGCTCGCGGCACCGCCGGGAAGAACGTGACGTTCGAGTTTCCTCGCGCCGGCGAGCTGCGGGTCACGACTGACAAGGCAGACGTCGAACTGGCCGTCGGCGGCGCTGCGGCGGAATCGGCATCGTTGACGGAAGCGGAGGGCATTCGCGTGGTCGAGATCGACCGCGCCGAACTCGAACGTCAGCTTGTTCGTGGAGTTCGACGGGCGACCGAGATCCTGGCGCCGTCGCGACTGCTCACCAATCCGCCGCAAGTCACTCGGAAGGTCCCGCACGGTGAACTGCGCTGGATCGAGAACCAGCGGGTCGTTCTGCTGAGCGGCTCTCCCGAGGAAGTCGGGCGGGCGCATGGTGAGCTGCTGCGGCAGGAAGCGCTGGCCTGTATCGACTCGGTGCTGCACACGTTCGGGACCGCGCAGACGATTCGCACCGGACGCTGGTTCCGCCACGATCTGGAAGAGGCTTACGCTCGCCTCTCGCCGCACATTCCTGATCGGCACAAGGCTGAGACGCGTGCGATGGCGGCGGCACTGGGGCTCGACGAGGGGCTCGTGCAGACGCTCAATGTCTTCCCCGAGCTGTTTCACTGCTCGGGCTTCGCCCTGTTCGGTAAGGCGACGCAGGACGGCAAGCTCTATCACGGCCGGGTGCTCGACTACATGACGGCGATCGGGCTGCAGGACGCGGCGACAACGTTCATCGTCAACGTCGATGGACGGATTCCATTTGCCAATGTCGGCTACGCAGGCTTCATCGGCAGCGTCAGCGGTATGAATGCTCAAGCGATCTCGCTCGGCGAGATGGGCGGACGCGGCGAAGGCCAGTGGGACGGCGTCCCGATGGCCACGCTGATGCGGCGAGCCCTCGAAGAATGCCGGACACTCGACGAGGTCATGGACCTGTGGAAGAACAGCCCGCGGACGTGCGAGTACTACTACGTCTTTGCGGACGGCAAGACGAACCGCGCGGTCGGCGTCGCGGCGCTGCCGGAGTCGATCGAGTTCATTCTGCCGGGACAGGCTCACGAACGACTGGGCGAGGGTATCGAAGACGCCGTCGTTCTCTCCGCCGGCAGCCGGCTGCAGAAACTCCGCGAGCGGGTTCAGGCAAAGTACGGCCAGTTCGACGCGGAACTCGGCCAGTGGCTGATGAGCCGCCCGGTGGCGATGCAGTCCAACCTGCACAACGTCCTGTTCGTGCCGGAAGACGGAGTGCTCTACGTCGCCAACGCCGACCACAAGCGTCCCGCAGCCGAGCGTCCGTATGTAAAGCTCGACCTGCACGAGTTGCTGCAGTCGATGAGCGATGAACCAGCAACTGTCAGCACCGGCGGCTCGGATTAACGTGAGACAGCCATCGGCGAGTTTCTCCGGGACTCGCGGCAAGTCAGGCCCGGCAATCGACCGTGCTCCGAAAGCGAAACGCTCAGCTTGATTGCAGTCAGCCACAAGAAAGCACGAAAAGCCACGAAAAGGGCTGCCTCTATTTCGTGACTTTTCGTGCTTCTTTGTGGCGATCGCGAGTCTGCTCTGATGCAGTACCAGGAAGTGAATATCTTCGCGCTGCCAATTCGCATCTGCGGGTTTTGGAGAAACCGGGCTGCAGCTTGCTTCCCTGCACTTCTGAGGCTCGGTTGCTATCGTTCGACCAGCGGACTGTTTCGTGCCTCGAACCGGAGCCTCCAGATGCGACTGCTGACTTGCGTGCGTGCCCTGCTGGTTGTGACCTCGCTGATCCCGCTCGTTGCTGACGGGGATGCATCTGCGGCGGATCCCGTTGATATCGCATCTCGACGGGAGCTGTTCGTCGACGACTTTCTGATCGACAGCCTCACTGGCAACGCGACGCAGAAGGTGCATCAACCGACGCCGGGCGAGGTTGTGCTCGTCACTGGCGAGCCGTGGGAAGGCAATACCTGCGCGTACTATTCGATCTTTCGCGACGGCGACATCTACCGCATGTACTACCGCGGATCTCATGGGAACCTGAAGACGCAACGCACACAGCATCCCGAAGTGACCTGTTACGCCGAGAGTCGCGACGGCATCCACTGGGAGAAACCGAAGCTGGGCATCGTCGAATGGGAGGGATCGAAGGACAACAACATCATCCTCACCGGCCTGGGTTCGCACTGTTTCGTCGCGTTTAAGGATGCGAATCCGGATGCTCCGCCGGAAGCCCGCTACAAGGGCATCTCGCGAGGCCGGCCTGACGGCAGGAAGGGGCTGTACGTCTTCCAGTCGCCGGACGGCATCCACTGGTCGCTGATCAAGGACGAGCCCGTCATCACAGACGGCGCGTTCGACTCGCAGAACCTGGCGTTCTGGGATCCGATCACGAAGCAGTACCGGGATTACCACCGCACGTTTACGAACCGCGTGCGTTCGATCATGACCAGCACGTCAGCGGACTTTGTGACCTGGACGAAGCCGCAACTGCTGCAGTATCCCGAAGGCACACCGGACGAGCACCTCTACACGAACGCGATTCGCCCGTACGAGCGGGCGCCGCATATCCGCATCGGTTTCCCGACGCGCTACCGTCCCAGCGACAGCCAGGTCGAACCGATCTTCATGGCCAGCCGCGACGGCCTGCTCTTCCGTCGCTGGAACACCGCCGTCATCCCGCCGGACGCTCCGCAGGAACGCGACGGCAACCGCAGCAACTACATGGCCAACGGCCTGGTCACTCGACCAGACAACGACCGAGAACTGCTCGTCTACGGCTCGGAAGCCTACTACGAAGGCCCCGACAGCCGGCTGCGATACTTCACGTACCGTGTCGACGGCTTCGTGTCGGTCGCAGCTGGAGCGGACGGCGGCGAACTGATCACCAAACCGCTGACGTTCTCCGGCAAGAGTCTGACGCTGAACTACGCCGCTCAGAAAGGCGGAAGCGTCCGCGTCGAGCTGCAATCGACCGACGGGACACCGCTTCACGGTTTCAGCCTGAGCGACTGCCATCCACTCTCCGGCGACGAGATCAGCCAGACCGTTGCTTGGAACTCCGGCTCTGACGTCGGCAGCCTGGCTGGCCAGCCAATTCGACTCCGCTTCTCGCTGCAGAACGCGGACGTCTACTCGCTGCAGTTCGCGAAATAGTCCTGCCAGGTAGCGAAGGTCGCGCAGACCTTCGGCCATCGGCCGAAACTCTCGGCGAGTTTCGCTACGAATCCATCCCTCGATTCCGTGCGATTACGAGCCGCCCATGCCTGCACTGCCTGAATCAGTGACCGACCTGCTGTGTGACCTGATCGCGATCCCCAGCGTCAATCCGATGGGGCGCGATCTGTCGGGGCCGGAGTTTTTTGAGACGCGAGTGACGGAGTATCTGGCGTCGTTCTTCAAGACGCTCGGTGTTCCGTACGAGGTCATCGAAGTCGTGCCGGGACGGTCGAATGTGGTCGCTCGATTTGATCCACCGGGGGCGACAACGACGCTGCTGCTCGACGCGCATCAGGATACGGTGCCGGTTGACGGGATGACGATTCCGCCGTTTGAGCCGTCGATCAGCGACGGACGCGTCTGGGGGCGTGGTGCGTGTGACGTTAAAGGCGGGATGGCGGCGATGCTGTGGGCGTTCGCCCGGCTGGTTCGTGAGCAGCCCGAGGGAGCGGCGAGTGTCATCATGAGCTGCACCTGCGACGAAGAGCAGACGACGATGGGGATCACCGATCTCTGCACTTACTGGGAAAACCCCGGACGATCGAAGCTCCTCACGCAGCGGCCCGACGGAGCCATCATCGCCGAACCCACCGAGCTGGACGTCGTCGTTGCGCACCGTGGAGTCACCCGGTTTCGAATCCACACGGGCGGTCGCGCCTGCCACAGTTCCGATCCGACACAGGGCATCAACGCGATCTACCGTATGGCAAAAGTGCTGAACGCTCTGGAAGAGTACGCGGACACCCTGCCCGGCCAGCGCGAACCGCATCCGCTGTGCGGACCGTCAACAATCAGCGTCGGCCGCATTTACGGAGGGGCCAGCGTCAACGTCGTTCCGGACGAGTGTGCCATCGAGATCGACCGCCGCCTCATTCCCGGCGAGGATGCTGACGAAGCCCGAACCCGCATCCGCGAATATCTCGACAGCCGACTCGACTTCGAGGTGACCTATGACGAACCGTGGCTCACCAGCCCGACGCTCAACGACGACGACAATGGCTGGCTTTCGTCGTCCCTGCTCGAAGTGATCGCCGAAGTGGACGTCCCGCACCAGGGGATCGGAGTGCCCTACGGAACCCACGCGTCCCGGACGTGCCGCAGCGGAGTTCCATCCGTCGTCTTCGGCCCCGGCTCAATCGCACAGGCCCACACGAAGGACGAATGGATCGAAATCGAGCAGCTCGAAAAAGCTGCCGAGGTCTACTTCCGCTACTGCTCGAACCCGCCAGCCGGTGCTCGCGATCAGATATCGGAATGACACTTCACCGTCGCCCTCACGGTGCGGAACACCGTTCGCGCGACTACACTGCCGCCATGAACCCGAAACCTCAGCCCAACCGGCGCCGCTACATAGAAGTGCTCCGTGGCATGACGCCCGAGCAGCGGTTGCTTAAAGCGCTGGAACTCGGCGAATTCTCGCGTGAACTCTTCCGAACCGGCTTGAAGGAGAGGTTCCCTGATCTCACTGACAGCCAACTGCAGGCCCTCTACGTCAAGCGGCTAGCGAAGTGTCACAACAGGAATTATTGACAGCACTCGTCCACTCTCTTGAGCAGGCCGGCATCGAATACATGCTGACCGGTTCTCTGGCGTCCAGCCTGCAGGGCGAACCGCGTTCGACGCACGATATCGATGTCGTGGTCAGCCTCCAGCCGTCGCATGCGGGCACGCTCGTATCCGCGTTTCCGCCGCCTCGCTACTACCTGAGCCATGACAGTGTTCACGACGCAATCCAGCGTGCCGGCATGTTCAATCTGCTGGATATCGAATCGGGTGAAAAGGTCGATTTCTGGCTGTTAACCGACGACGATTTCGACCAGTCGCGATTCGCCCGTCGGCGACAAAGTCACTTCGCTGGCCAACGTGTTTCCGTCTCCTCACCGGAAGACACCATTCTCGCGAAGCTGCGCTGGTGCCGGATGTCAGGAGGCAGTGAAAAGCAGTTTGGCGATGCCCTACATGTCTATGAGGTCCAGGGAAGCTCGCTTGATCAGAGCTATCTTGAGGCGTGGGCCGAGACACTCAACGTAACTGATCTCTGGCAGCGGGTTCGGTCGGAAGCCGAACCAGTTCAGAACGAGTTTGACTGACGGACTTGCCCTCATGGATTTTCTGCAACTGACCGACCGCAACGTTCTGATTCTGGGGCTCGCGAACCGCAAGAGTGTGGCTTATCACGCGGCTCGAGTGCTCGCCGATGCCGGGGCGAACGTTCTCTTCAGCGTGCGTTCCGAAGAGCGGGCGGCGACGGTTCGGAAGCTGTTCCCGGAAGCGTCCGTCTTCATCTGCGACGTCGAGGACCAGGCTCAGATCGACAAACTGCGGGACGATGTTTCAGCGACGGTCGACACGCTGCACGGGATCGTTCACTCGATCGCCTTCGCGGATTACTCGGCGGGCTGGCTCCCGTTTCACGAAACGCCTCGCCCGGCGTTCCTGCAGGCCGTCGACATTTCCTGCTACTCGTTCATCGCCGTCTCGAATGCGTTCCGGGATCTGCTCGACAAAGACTCTGGCAGTGTGGTCACGGTTTCAATTTCGACAACGCGCATGGCCGCCGAGAACTACGGATACATGGCGCCCGTCAAAGCGGCTCTTGATTCGAGCGTCTGCTTTCTTGCCAAAGCGTTTTCGCAGTTCTCACACATCCGCTTTAACGCCGTTTGTCCGGGATTACTGAAGTCATCCGCGTCGGCCGGCATTCCCGGCTACGTCGACAGCTACCTCTATGCCGAAGAGGCGACGCTCCGCAAGCAGGCCGTGCAGACTGAGGAAGTCGGCAACACGATCGCCTTCCTGCTCAGTCCTCGTTCGTCCGGCATCAACGCCCAGGGCATCGTGCTCGACGCCGGTATGGGCATCAATTACTTCGACCGGTCGCTCGTGCATCGGGAGCCATGATCGCGCTGCCCCCCGGTCCGTCCGCGTTGTCAGTTCAACGACCGCTCGCCCGCGTGTGCTTCACGATGAAGTCGACGATCGGCTGCGGGTCTTTCAGAGCGTGCGGGTGATGACCGACGCCCGGCTTCGAGATGATTTCGATCGAGCCGCCCAACGACCGATAGCGCTGTTCGATGATCGCCGTGTTTTCGGCGACCGGCACGACGTCATCGGCGGCCCCGACAACGTGCAGGATCGGAATGTCCGCTCTCGCCAGCGGTTCGAGCTGGTCGACGGGATTGCGGTCGTACTTGAGAGCCTGCTCTTCGGTCAGACCGTACGCCTTCAGGCAGTCACGCCAGGCGCCAGCGCTGCCCTTGCCGGCTCCTTTGCCGCCGGGCCAGCTCTTGAAATCGCACACCGGAGCGTCACCGTACAGGCAGGCGACTTTCTCCGGATTCGCCGCGGCCCAGTTGTAAATGATCAGCCCGCCGCGGCTCATGCCTTCCAGGGCGGTCTTCTTTGCGAAGCCGTGCTTCGTCGTCAGCAGTCTGTAAAAGCCGTTCCAGTGCTCGACGGCTTCCGGGCTGCCAAACAGATTGGCCACGTCGCAATAGACGATGTGATAGCCAAGCTTCAGCAGAGCGACATCCGCCTGGGGCTCATGCCC
>Ga0070727_10001735_pt1 | contig 22277 bp, 15 predicted proteins | sample tdAd472_FD_66722 | JGI IMG/M metagenome (GOLD analysis project Ga0070727, IMG submission 66722) | Marine sediment microbial communities from the Atlantic coast under amendment with organic carbon and nitrate - tdAd47.2 | ecosystem: Environmental > Aquatic > Marine > Coastal > Sediment | place...
AGACTGGCTTGTTTTCTAAAGCCGTCGTAAGTGGCTAAACCGCTGCCTGCCACGGTGGTCAGGTAAGCCTCACCTTTCCAGATCAAAATTTCTCCTTTTAGATTTTCTGCAGCTCCCAAACCATATAAATGGGGTCGATTAGCGAGTGTTTCTAAGTTTATTTTGGCACTAATATCTCCTTGATGCATGATTTGCTTCAGCGTTCCTACCGATTCTACAGGTATCGTTGATGCTGGGCTGTCTGTTTGACAGGCATAAAGTGTCATTAATAAAATAGGAAGTAAGTGTATTGGCTTCATGATTTTATTTCGTTAAACCGCCCCTAAAGGTAAAAACTAAATCCAGCAAGTAGATCAAGATTGTTTATAACAATATACATTCTATTTTTTGTGTAACTCTTTTGCGTTTATTTAGTTTAAGCAATCAGGTAGGTTAATTGTTGACTGCTTGTCAAATAAATGGATTGATGATCATGTAGCTATAATAATTTCCTACCTTAGAGAAAACGCAGGAGTCTAACAAGAAGCAACTGACACATGACCGCTATTATCATTGATGATGGTGAGAAAAACCATCTCCTATTAAAGAAATTACTCAATTATTGTTCCGTAAAAGTAGATATACTAATTTCTGCTTATTCTATTGAAGAAGGAATTGAACAAGTCAAAGCATTAAACCCAGATCTGATTTTTTTAGATATTAAATTTCCGAATGATAGGTTAGGTTTTGAACTACTGGAGGCCTTTGAGGAGCCGTCATTCCAAGTCATATTTATTTCTGGCTTCGAAAACTATGCCGTAAATGCTGTTCGCTTTGGGGCATTAGATTATTTAGTCAAACCATTAAAGGTTGAAAAGTTAGAGGCCGTACTTCAAACAGCGAAGAGGAAGCAGGTGGAGCGCGTCTCGTCTGAGAGGCAGATTCAGGTGTTATTGGAGGCACTCCAAAACCTTAAAGAGGAAAAATTACCGACTCGCATTAGTATTTCGACCTTGGAGGGTATTTTTTTTAAAGAAGTAAAGAATATTGTGCGACTTGAAGCGCAAGAGGGGTATACGAATATCATCTTTACCGAAGAGCAAAAAGGCATCCTAGCCTCCATCAACCTAGGAGAGTACGAGGAGCAGTTTAAGGCTTATCCAGAATTTATGCGAGTACATCGTTCCTACATGGTCAACCTCAATTATGTCGAAAGCTATATCAGATCCGGTGGCGGATATTTAATACTCAAGGACGGAAGGTCTGTAGACGTTTCAAAAAAATACAAAGAAGAATTGATGGAGCGGCTCTCGACCTTTTAACGCGCCTACCATCAACTCCCCTTTCCTGGCCCAGCAGTACTTAAGCAAGGGCGCCTTCATAAACGCCTGCATATTTAAGTAGATCAGCCATCGTAAAATTACCATCTTTACCTAAGGTGGGGCTCCAAGTAGGAGCCTGGCTGAGGAAAGAAGTTTTATCTCCTTGTAAAAGCCCCAGCATAACCTCTGCTACTACTAAGCTGCCTAGCGGACCTAGTCGCTTACCACCACACATTTTTTCTGCTTCATATAAAATATAAAACCATAAGGGGGTGTTGTCACTCAATTTAGCAGGAAATCCAGCCAGTTTCTCGCCAACAGTGAGGGCTGGAATGCCCATCGCTTCTGCCAAGGTTTGACCAGCGGGTAAGCGAAGTTGCCTTCCTCGATTAAGGTTACGTAGAGCTAGATTGGAAGCTGCAAAGCCTTTCCCATGTGCAGGGAAAGCATGTTTGGGGAGTTTCTTTAATCCTGAAGATAGGTGCGGACCAATACGAGGTGCTTTATTGAGTTTAGCCAGTTGATCATTCCCATTTTCCGGAAAAAATCGACTCCAATCTACCAGTGTATTGGGCCCATTATAGGCTTGTAACAAGGAAGTGTTGGGCTTGCTTTTATTGAATTTGTAACTCTTTCTCACTTGGCTATGACCAAAGCGAAATACTGCCCCTGAGAATTCAGTCGGGATGAAAGGCTCGTGTCGCCAGATGAAATGTTTTCGCCCTTTTTTATATACTTTATCCAATGTTTTCTGGCTAATAATTTTAGGTAGATATTCCTTTAAAATAATCCATTGAAAATGCCAACGTACTAGGCGTTGGGCTTGCTGGAATAATAGATTTGGCGAATTAATTTCATCCTTTAGAGAAGCTACCACTTTATTGTGAAATAATAAAAAAGCAGTATGCAGTTGGGAAATTAAAAGGTGTTCATCATTGCGAATATCTGGGATGACGGCCGTATTACCACCATCTTGAGACTGGTCTATCCGTGGAAGATCATGGATGTCTAGTAACTTATTCTTTAGTTTTATTTTGGCTCTTCCAATTTGGAATTGGACGCGCCGCCAATCCATGTATTTATTTCTGTATAGATAAGGGTTAACATAGGGCCCACCTCCATAAATAGAATCCAAATCTAGAGAAGGCGTTCTAAAATTTCTCAAAAACTCAGGATCCACTTGTCGTTCACCAATGGTGGTTGGATCAAAACTAATGTCATGCACAATGAATTGTCCTAAATAGGTATAGCCTGAAGGTAGATGATCATTAGCATTGGCTAAGTTTTTGAACATGACTGTGGCTAGTTGCTTGTGTGCTTCCGCTACATCCATATCCGGTTGCCAAGGAGGCAGGGCAGGAAATAAGCGACCAAATTTGCCTTGATTATAGGCGCGTGAAGAAGGAACAAATTGAATACTGGGATAAAAAGGCGAAACCATGTTTTTATTTTAGATTGCTGTTATGATTATGGTAAAAATAAATTAATTTTAAAATAAATCTATTTTCTATTAAAATAGAGTGTTATTTCTAAACGTCAAAGAACAATACTATGCCGCTGCAGATCGTCTATTCTTCGGGCCAAAACGGCTTTGAAGCTAAAACTATTCCTTTTTCGACTTCTCCTGCATTATGGATGGAAAATGATTACGTCGATGGATTCAATAAAGCGCGTTCTGGGGAAATTCCTTTATTTAAAAGTGTAGTTTTTCAAAAAGAACACCTACAAGGTCTTGCGGATTTGCCAGACTGTCATTGGGTGACTTTTTCTCCTGTTATCCTAACCAAAGGTCAAGACAAAGTGTGTTCACTGTGGTCAGTAGCGGCGGATGAAGCCGCCGTCCCCTTATTGGGTGATGATGATAAGATTATCATCGCCACGGAAATAAGTAATGATTTAGGTGCTTCTTTCCCTGTCTATTCACAACCAATAAATAAGGTAAATCTTCTAGGAATTTCTGAACCTAAAGACAAATCTCCCGATCAATTTCAGTGGATTATTCCTGAATTTGAGGAGGAGAGTTTGGCTAATATCGTTGCTATGCTGGAAGGTGGGACGGGAGAGGACATTAACCCATTTCTCAGTATACATTTGCTCAAGGATGACCTGAAGGATATTGCTGCGCAGGCTGGCTGTACACAAATAGCTTTTATGCCGATCGTATTGCAGTGTCGAGTTAAAGAGGATCTTATTTCTGATCGAGCACGAGGCGTCTTTGAAGTGTCTTTGCAAACAACGGTTACGCTCCTTGTTGTGGCTTTGGATGCTGATAATAATGTTTTAGCCCAGGATATAGATGGAGTGGAGGTATTGAATTTTGGAGCGGATAGTTGGCCACCAGATTATCGACCTTGGGAGTAGTTAAGTGGAAAGGACTAAAAACTTAATCCATTACTACAAAATCCCTTAGATATGAGTCCGTTAAGAGGTAGCTTTTTCAAGATTGTTTTTCTTTTTTTGATCATATCTTTTTATGAAGGTAAAGCGCAAACCTCCTGGTATTTCAATGAATTAAACCAAGAAAAAGGACTCTCGGAGCAGACAAACCCTGAGTTGTATAAAGATTCTAGGGGGTTTCTTTGGATAAGCAGTTTCGATGGTTTAAATCGATTTGATGGCAAAAAGGTCAAGGTGTATAAGCCTATTATTCCAGGGGTAGGCTTAGATACTTATGTAACCAGTAATATTTTTGAAGATCGAGAAGGTGGTTTATGGTTCTCTACACTTGGAGGCCTGCATCACTTGAGCCGGGCTAACGATACTATATCTTCGAGGGTGTTATCAGGTGGTTATGGAAACGGTGCAGCAAAAAAACATCATGCGATTCACCTAGATCAAAATGGAAAGTTGTGGGTCGTTGCTGATACTGTGTTACATCTTGTAGATATATATAATGGGGAGGATACGATTCTCCATCCTTATTCTGCCTATATTTCTTACGCTCTAACTAATCAAGAAGGTCTTGTCACACACTTGGTGAAACCACTAATGGAGGAGCCAGCAGGTATAGAAGTACTCACTTATAGCCAGGATTCCGTGACAAGAGAGCGTTTTTTTGTGAGAAATGATGAACGGGGTTTTCCTGAAGCGGCTATTTTCTTTATTCTGATTGAAAACGATTCTACCTTATGGCTACCCTCCAACAAGGGATTGATCCATTTTAATCTTAATCATCCGAACGATTATGAGATATTTCGACCTGACACCAATAAGGTCCGTAGCAGTTTTTGTGATGCGGGTAGTTGGGGCGATACACTCTTATGGATCGCGAGTAGTAGAGAAGGCTTGCACTTGTTTAATAAAAAGAAACTTCAATTTATTCAGCGCGATACGCTCGCCTGGATTAATTATAGGTCTACACCGCTAAATAGAGTTAATAATTTATATGTTGATGATCAAGAAAACTTATGGCTTTCTATTTGGGGTGAAAGATTGATTTTTACAAACTTACCTAATAATAAATTCTCTTATTTACTTGCTAAAACGGGGTATTCTCGTTTGGGAAGTATAGCTATCACCTCGATTATTCAAGATACAGATAAGCATATTTGGGCCACTGGAAGCAGGCAAGGAGCTTTTATTTTTGGCCATGATTCTACCTCAAGGAATTTATTTAACACTTTTTCTTTAATTGAAAAAGAAGATCAATTTCGCGCCTCAAGTTTTCTGTTTTGTGATAATGATGGAGATATCTGGGGTTTAAGCTACAGTTCTATGCTGATTTGGCGGAAGAACGAAAATAAAATAGAGCGAATTGATGCACCTGTATCCAAGTATCGTAAAATTATACAAATTGATACAGGAACATTCTTGTTATTAACTTTTGAAGGTATTTACAAAGTAAAGAAATCAAGGGATGGGTTTTCCTTTTCTAAAAAGATTCCTTTCGGTGAGTTAACAGAATACACACAGCTTTTTTTTAGCCCAAATGGCTTGCTACTAATTGCTGGGGTGAATGATCTGCTTTTTTATCAAGTACAAGAAGACTCTTTCACTTTTTTAAGGCAAATCGACAACACAGGACTCATACATGGAATGGCGGAAGAAGAGGAAGGGTTTTGGTTTGCCTCAAACCGGGGCTTGTTAAAAGTGGATAAATCAGACTATTCCCTTCAATTTATTAGGGATGAAAATCAATTGCTCAAGCGCTCCTTCAACGGCTTGCTAATGGATGATAAGGGAGAGATATGGTTAAGCTCGAATAACGGATTATTTCATTATCACCCAGAGACTAAGGCTGCACAACATTTCACCCAAAGTGATGGCTTAAGGAATACACAATTTAACCTAGCCAGCCAATTCAAAGATGCTGAGGGTAGACTCTACTTCGGAGGGACCAATGGTATTACTTACTTCGATCCTGATCAAATAAAGTTAAATCAGAACCTTCCTATTGTTCAATTGACAGAAGTGTTAATTAACAGTAGCGATACCCTGAAAGGATATGATTTATCAAGCGTGAAGGAGCTGAGCTTTCCATATACAGAAAATACGCTTTCCTTCAACTTTGTGTCGATAGAATATAGTGCGCCACATGAAAATCAGCATGCCTATTTTCTGGAAGGCTATGATCGAGATACGGTTTATACCGAGACTCGTGGGTTTGCTCATTATCCCAATTTACCTTATGGTCGCTATACCCTGCGACTCCTAGGGAGTAATTCTGATGGTGTTTGGACACCCGAACCTAGAGTATTGGACATTGTTATACGGCGCCCATGGTATCATACTTGGGAGGTTCGAATCGCAGGCCTGCTTGCGCTGCTTTTGATCGTTTATTGGCTTTACCGTAGACAGATTAAGAGCATTGAAGAGCGCGAAGCCATTAAGTTAAGAGAGGCTGAATTTAGACAGAAACAAGCTCAATCCAAGCAAGAGGCCGCTGAACATAAAATGGCCTTGCTACGACTGCAAATGAATCCGCATTTTTTTTCCAACAGATTAAGTGCGATCGGTCTTTATATATTAGATGAGGCACCGCGAACAGCATACAGATTCTTACAACACTTTTCCACTTTGATGCGAGGAGTACTGGAGAAGGCCGCTCATCCCTATATCTCTCTTGAGGAAGAAATTGAGTTATTGACCTCTTTTTTGGAGATCAAATCCCTGGAGTTGGCCGATGAGCAATTGAGCTGGGAAATTGAGGTAGATGAGGTGCTGGACCAAGATGAGGTACTGATACCAACTATGTTAGTGCAACCCATTGTGGAGAATGCCATTGAGCATGGTATTGCCCCCAAAAAGGAAAAGGGGAAGGTTCATGTCGCTTTTAAACAGGATAAAGAAAAATTAGTGTGTATAGTCCAGGATGATGGAATTGGCCGTGCTGCTGCGGCTCAATTAGAGAAAGCTAAAAAGGGGAATTCCAAATCTCAGGCGATGACTATTACCTTGGATCGGCTTCGTCTATTACAGGAGGAAACCGGACTGCTCGCTTCCATGGATGTTATCGATTTAGTGGACGAAAAGGGGGGAGCCTTGGGAACAAAAGTAGTTGTAATTGTACCCCTTAAGTAATGATCAAAAAATAACTTCTCGATTTTGCATATGATCTTTTGGCGCTATACTGCGTTATTTTTTTCAGCAATAGCGGTAAACTACTCTTTTTGCCACAGGCAAAAGCAATCGCTAATCTTCAAAAAATACCTTCCCTATCACCCAAATCTCTATCTCAAAATGCGGAACTTATTCTTTGTCCATTACTAAAACATAATTAAGATCATGCAACATCATCGAGCGTAATCAAGAAAGTGGCCAAATACACATCTATTGAGTTGGACTACTCATTTAGGATTGATTTTGGATCCAGGCCTTATTATCTTGATTAGATGACTACAACTGCTACCGCCAATCCGCCATTATCCTTATTGACTGATTCTCCGACGCAGCATACGATCTGCTTAGCTATTTTACCCATTCAAAACTTATCGAAAGATCCTTCCGTTGATATGTTTTGCACCGGATTGGTAATGGATTTGATCACCGATTTATCTCGATTCCGCTCTTTTCAACTGATTTCCTATGATATAACCCAGCATTTGAACCCAAACCAGCACACTTTAGAAAGTATAAGGGTCGATTATTTGGTGAAAGGAGTGGTACGGTATCACCAAGAGACATTGTATTTCAATCTACAATTGTTTAATGCAGAGCAGAATCGGTTAGTTTGGGCAGAGAAGTTCAATGGTCCCTTAGGAGAGCTCTTTCAAATTCAAGAGGAGATGGTAGAGAAAATCGTGGTCTCCCTACAACAGTTTGTAGACGATGACCTACTAGCTGCGATGAGAAGAAAACCATTGACAAATTTGAATGCTTATGAATGTTGGATACGAGGTTTTCAAGAGGTGAAAAGAGGATCATTAGCAGCGGATGAGCAAGCAAGGGTTTACTTTCAGCAAGCGATCCAGTTGGATCCCTACTATGCCAGGGCCTACACCGGGATGTCGCTCACCTATTTTAACGAGTGGAGTTGTCAATTGTGGTCAAGGTGGGAAGTCAGCCAATTGGGGGCAACGGAATGGGCACTGAAAGCCTTGGAGCTGGACGAATGGGATCATGTCAGTATGACTATTTTAGGTCGATTGTACCTCTATAACGGGGAGTATGAAAAAGCAGAACATTTTCTTAGAAAAGCATTGCGTACCAATGCTAGTGATGCAGAGAATTTGATTCAGATTGCCTGCGGGTTGGTTTTTTTAGGGTACCCTGAAGAAGCACTTGGCTTGTATGAAAAAGCCAGGAAGGTTAAACCGGTTGTAGATGCATTCTTAAGTAGTGGAGCCTTTATTTATTTTGAATTGGGGCAGTTTGAAACCGCTTTAGTGTTGGGTGAAAAATTTGCGCTGGGTACCGGTTGGGTCGATTTCCCTGCCTATATGGCTGCTGCTGCCTTCCACCTTGGCGAATACGAAAAAATGCAAGCTCATTGGGCTCAATTCATGCTGTCCTTTGTCGATAAAATTAACCAAGGTAAGCCTGCTGATACTCGCCTAGCGGTCAAATGGATGATGGACGCAAATCCATACAAAGAGGAAACAAAACTGACGTCTTTTTGGACTTACATTACAGGGAGCACATTGACGCCTTCTCCTCAAGTAATTACGCCGGTTCTTACTCCTAATACCTTTAGAAAGGAGGGAGCGTTTTGGGCACTGCAGTTTGCTGGGCAGGAGGTACAAGTTTCAGATTTAAAAGGTTGTCACGATATTGCTCGGCTGCTTGTGCAACCCTATCAAGGCGTACATTGTAGCGAACTCATGGGAGCCGTTCTCATAGAAAAAAGCGAAGCAGTCTTTGATGAACAGGCTAAAGCAGCCTATCGAGATCGCATTCTTGAACTACAAGCCTTATTAACCGAGGCTAGCAACTTTCATCAACCCGAGGAGGTGGCTCGCTTGCAAGAAGAGTATGATCAATTACTGGATCACCTAGCCAAATCGACCGGATTAAATGGTCGGACGCGAAAGATATCGGGGAGCCTGGAAAAGGCGAGGACAGCAGTAACTTGGCGCATTCGTAGTGCGATCAAGAAAATTGGAGAAGTTCATCCTGTTCTAGGCAAACACTTGAAAGCTTCTATAAAGACCGGCCTATTTTGTGAATATTCCCCTGAACATGAACTAGATTGGATAGTGTGAGTTTTGCTTGGCAAATGAATACTTCTTCTCGCCTCACATTGTAAGTTCTCGCCTCACGCTTTAAGGGTAAAGATTTTTAATAACCCTTAAATATTTAGTGATGCCAACACCGATCGAAATTTTACTTGACCCATTGTCGCTCGTTATTATTGCCATGTACCTAGGTCTGATGACCTGGGAAGCTTTGTTTCCCGCTAAAGAATTACCTAAGGTTCGTTTTTGGAAAATTAAAGGCTTGTTATCTTTTGCGGTCTTCTTCTATTTGTCTTCTTATCTTCCACTCCTTACCGATCCTTTTTTGGAACCCTATCGTTTGTTTGATTTGACAAGTACAGGGCATGTATGGGGTGGAGTGGTAGGTCTCCTGGTCTATGAATTGGGGCTTTATGTATGGCATAGAACAATGCACAGCTCCGACTTTTTATGGCGGAGCTTTCATCAGATGCACCATAGTGCAGAACGGATGGATACCTATGGTGCTTTTTTCTTCAGTCCGATGGATATGATTGCATTTACCTTGCTGGGGAGTATTTGCTTTACGCTATTGATTGGAATTTCACCGCAAGCCATTACTGCTGTGCTTTTAATCACCAATTTCCTGGCCATATTCCAACATGCAAATATTAGAACCCCCCAGTGGATAGGTTATCTCGTACAGCGACCGGAGGCTCATACGATTCACCATGGCCAAGGTATTCATCGCTATAATTACTCTGATCTTTCTGTGTTTGATATTCTATTTGGCACCTTCCGCAATCCCGCAGGACATGAAAATGAAACCGGGTTTTACCCAGGGGCTTCTGAAAAAATTGGAGACATGTTGCTCTTTAAAGATATTTCTCAATCTCCTGCGGATAGGTAGTTGTATTCACTTCAAAACAAATAATAAAATGACTCCAAATAAAGCTAAAAAGGATTTCTATTTAACCGATGGAGGTTTAGAAACAACGCTAATTTTTCATTACGATATCTCATTACCTCACTTTGCAGCCTTCACTTTGCTACAATATCAAGCGGGGAGAGAGGCCCTGAAACGGTATTATCTGCCGTACCTGCAATTGGCCAAAAAGCAAGGAGTTGGGTTTATCTTGGAAACTCCTACCTGGAGAGCCAATACAGACTGGGGATTTAAACTGGGATATACGCAAGCGGAATTGGATGCTATTAATCAACGCGCAGTTCGATTTGTTCGCACTTTAGGTTCGAGTAGGCCAGAAGAGACAAATGCTGTACTGATTAGCGGTAATATTGGCCCAAGAGGAGATGGTTATGTAATCGAAAAAGCCATGACTTTGGCAGAAGCAAGTGCTTATCATCTGCCACAAATAAAAGCTTTTGTGAAAAGCAAGGTTGATTTAGTCACCGCTTTGACGATCAACTACGCGGAAGAAGCCATGGGAATCATCGTCGCAGCAGAGCAACAGCAAATGGACGTAGCTATTTCCTTTACCGTTGAGACCGATGGACGGCTCCCTAGCGGTGAGAAGCTACAATCCGCCATTGAAAGAACGGATCAACAGACAAATGCTTATGCTTCCCATTACATGATCAATTGTGCTCACCCGGAACACTTCAGTACTATACTCCATAAGGGAGGAGAATGGGTGAATCGAATTCATGGAATTCGTGCTAACGCATCCGCAAAAAGCCATGCGGAATTGGATGAGTCAACTTCCTTGGACATCGGAGATAAATGCCAACTGGCAAATGACTATTCAGCACTGAAAGGATTACTTCCTTCACTGCGAATTGTGGGTGGGTGCTGTGGAACAGACCATACACACTTAGAAATAATCTGCGAGCAATTTTTTAACCCCGTACAAGCTTAGCCCAAGAGGAGAGGGAAAGAGCATGCTTCTATGGCCGCCTCCCACATCTATTATAGGGTACTGATCAGGACTTTAATGTGCTGTTGAGTGCCCTTTTTTCATTTAGCCTTGGAATTAATGCCTTTCTGCCTTTCTGGGAAATAGCTTCCCTAGTTCAAACCGGTCATTCATGGCTTCAAACCGGCGTTTCATGTATTGGCCCTGGCGTCATAAATGACGAATACCTACCTTTGAATTGTCTTTAAAACATTCCATCAAAGCGTTGCTATAACAGGAAACTTCCGCCTATAAACTAGGCAGTTAGCGTACCCTTAAGTCAGGTGCACATGACATATGGGAATGGAGTGCTATGCCTCTTCGGAGGATCACAGTTAACCATTTTTTAAAAACGTGGGCAGTAGGGAATAGAACCTTGCTGCTACCTTAAAACCTATTGTGTCATGAGAAATGATTCCGAAAAAACAATCAAAGATTTTACGGCAACAGCATTGAATATTGATGAGACGAAGCAAGTGAAGGGAGGGGAGGAGATTGTCGAAGAAGATATTATTGAATAAATAATAAATCAATAGGGAGTTTCTGATTGAGCGGAAACTCTCTATTCCATTTGTTCTATCTTTTCTATCAGCCAAGATTTTCCGTGAATAATAGGCTCCTGATTGATTTGGAATCTAATTGATTCTAGTTCTGTTGCTTGAAAGCGTTTGTTTCGGAAAAAAGAGGCTAATCTTTTTGTATATTTATTGAAAGCTTTCAAGCCCTCCAATTGCTTCGCTGGATACTGTCCTTCTCGGTCTAATTTTTTCTCAAATGCTTCTATATAAAAAGTGAACTTATCATCCATATTATTTTCATCTCTATGATAGGCGTCAAATAAGACTTGTGTGATCAGTACTCGGATTCTTAGGGAAAAAGTGGTATATGCCCGATTATGATCATTTAGTTTATTAGCTAACTTCACAACATCTCCACTACCTTTTTTATAGGCAATCATCAAGCTTCCCCATTGTAGCGCATCTTGCTGGGTCTTAAATGGTAAATTAACAAGGTAATGATTTAGGAATAACTGGGCAAATGCAAAATCTTGCATAAAACAGGCAGTAGTAATAAGGTTGCTAAAGGATTTTGCTGTAATTCGATCATTATCAAGGATAATACCTCTTTTAAAGGCAAATTTATTAAGTAGATGTGTCTCTTTTAGGATGTTAATGTCTCCGGCGCTTTTGATTCTAGCTGATTGATTAATAAGGATTAGATAAATATTATGTTGATCTACTTCATCCATTTCATCAACACAAGTGAGAAATACACTTTGCAAAAAGGCAAAATTATCCATGTCTATTTTAGAACCTTCTTTTAAATAGCTCCTATAAAAACGGATAGCTGGAACTTTCGTATCTAATTGGAATATTTGATTTTCATGACTTCCATCCATTGTGTCCTCTCCTAATAATCTTTTTAGTTCATAGTTTTCCACCAAGTTCCGAGCCTTTGAAAGCGCATAAAAATGATCTAAGTTTTTATCGATAGCGATAAGGTCATCTTTTTTGGTGGCAAGTGATTCACCAGGGCGACTCAGCTTAAAATGCAATCCATGCAAATTCAGTAATTGGAGATAATCACTTGTATGCTTGACCGTTTTTTTGTTGAGCGTTTTCAGGTGATGGTTTAACATCTTTTCTTTCCGACTATCACTTGATCTACGCTCATTGATGACACTTAAGCGAATTTTTTCTTTTAGTGATTTATTGTTTTCGATGTGACTATGAATAAGAAAATCTTCTACTGCCAGGGAGAGCTTTGACATCAGGTTTAGATAATCCTTGTCTTGGTAGTCTTTTTCTGGGTATAATCGCTTGTAGAGGTGTTTTTTTGTGAGTTTTGGGTGGGTAAATTGAGGATGGTGGGGTTTTAAGATATTGAATAATGTAGCCAGGTTACCAATGCTATTTGACCAATTAGAATTTAGCCATTTACTAAAGGTTTTGAGCTCTATTTTACTTAATAATTGAAGGTTTTCAATGGCTCTGTGTTTGAGGATATTTCGTGGCTTTCGGTTTTTCATTGAAAATTTGGTTTTTAGTGTGTTTTTCAGATTTTAATTACTCACTGAACAAAAACTTTTTTTTGGTCTGATTATCAGTTGTTTATTGTTTTTGAGTGCGATTTTTTTTTAGGAAAAAATCAAATGTGTCTTATGCTGCACCAGAACTAGTGAGTAGATTAGTCTTGACATGCGCTGAATGTGCTTTTGTTTTGGTTTGTATGTTCAGCGATTAGCTTCTTTAGTACACCTAAAGAGGTAGGGAAAGATGGTACCAACTTTTCTTTTTTGATGCACTCAGTAATTAATTATCGCGACGAATTGGAAAATACAATTTACAGATGATATTTACCATAAAATGAGATTTTTTTTATGGAATAAAAATCAATTTTGTAGATGATAAACAACTAGTTATATGTTTTTATCGGTTACTTTTTTATGGAAATTTTATTTTCTGTACTTGGTGAGCCGATAACAAATGAAGTAACTTCACTATTGTCAAGGTATTGGTTTGTCTTGACATGCGTATATGCTTCTATCATGCATGTGTCTGGGAGTGATTGTGACGACGTCGTTACTTTTTGTTGATATAGCGTTTTAAAAAAAAATATAGCAACTATTTTTTATGGAAAAAAATAGTTCTAATTGTTTTATAGTAAAGTAGTTATACTATAAGTTGTCATTTTTTGTTATGGAAAATGGCAATTTTGTATTTTACATTGAAGGGCCAGCTAATTAGTTTTGAAGTGTAATGAAAATTTAGACTCGAGCTTCTAATTTGACATGCGCACTATAATAATTGCAGGCCTGCCTTTTTAAGAGTGAGACTTTGGTTTTTCGCTTAAAAGTTGTAGCCTCATGTGTCGTTCAAGAAAACACTAACACCCATTCATTTATCCTGAATTTTGGATTTACAGGATATGCAAGTTTTTTCTCTTTACAAACCCAAATAGTCCTTGTATTAAGGTTCGCTTTCTAGAATTGGACTCTTTTTTAGGTGCTCAACATGTTTAAATGCTGCTATTCTTTTTGAATCGCGTACAATCCAATACTTTACTTTTACAGAAACTATCTGCTTATAATTTTGACAAGCGCTAAATAAAAGGAGCTGCCCATAACACGCATTTGGGCAGCTCTCATTGTCAAAATACATCTGTATTAAAGCGAATAGTAGTTAGCGTATTTTTTAACTCCTCTTTTCATACTTCCTCTACCTCACCAAGGTTACGTCCCCTTTGAATACCATATTCACCCCATCGATAAATTCTATCTCTGCGGTGTAGACATATACGCCAGGGTTGACCCATTTACCCTTATGCCGACCATCCCAGCCGAATTGTGGATCATTGGGTTGAAATTCTTCCAATTCCATAATGAGTTCGCCCCAACGGCTGAAGATTTGAAAGGAACGTATATTGGCTACTTCTGCACTAGCATTGATGAAAAAAGCATCGTTTTTGCTATCATTATTAGGCGAAAAAGCATTAGGAATGAATACATTTCTAGGCTTGGCGACTAGTACATCTACAAAATCACTGGCTTCACAACCCGCTTCATCCACCACCGTTACTTTGTAGGTGGACGAATAAAAGGGGCGAACGGTCGGATCATCACAATCATTGCAGTCTTCCCAAAACTCGCCTTCCCAGCTGAAGCTTGCCACTGGGAAATTGGGGATAGCCAATAAATCAGCTGTTTCACTCAGATTAATCTCAATATCGGGACCTGCATCGACAGTGAGTTGAGGAGGTTCGGTGATTTGAGTCGTTTTACTGTAAGTACAACCGTTCGCATCTTGGACAGTCACGGTATAGTTTCCTGCCGACAAGCCTCCAAAATTAGTGGTGGGATAGAACGTATTGTCCGCTACGGCATGGAGGTAGGGGGGAGTACCTCCACTAGAAGCAATATTTAATTGCCCCTCAGAAAAACCGTAACAGATATTGTCTATTGCCGCTGTTTCTAGATTCAAGGGAGGGGGTGTTGCAATTTGAACACAATCTGTAACAGAACAACCAATGGCATCCGTAACGGTTAGGCAGTATTCGCCAGCGCTGAGCCCTTCAATTTCAGGTGTTTGCGCACCGTTACTCCATTGAATACGTATGCCTTCCAGGTTATTTAATAAATTAAAAGAGGCACTACCATCGGCCTGATTGGCGCATGAAGCATCAATTTTATCGAGATCTATTTGTGGTAATATACCTTTGCTCACCTGGATATTCTTATCTCCACGGCAGCCATTGGCATCTGTTACAGTTAGACTGTAGTTTCCTGTGCTATTTACATTAATAATTTGGGTATCGAGACCGGTAGACCATTTGTATTCACTATAACCAGGGCCAGCATCCAAACGGATTGGATCGTCGGTACATAGGTAAACATTTTCATCAATTGGAATGGCTGGCGGTGGGGGCGGATTGGGTAGCGTAATGTCTAAGCTGACCATACAGTCTCCGAATTCACCGGAAGAAAAGTTATTAAAAGAAACGGAATAGTAAGCTCCTGGATTTGGGTCATTAATGGCTATAGATCGGCTTACTTCTCCATTGCTCCAAAGGTAATTATTGAAACCCGGAGGAGCGCTAAGGGTGTAACTAGTAGCCTCCGCACAAAAGGCACTAGGGTCGGCGCATACGGTTTCGTCATTGCAAGTTAGACTTAGCTCTGCTACCATACATTCTGCATCGATATAGGCATATCCAAAATGCCCACCTTTTGCACAGTCGATCGTCGTAAATCGGATCGTCACTTCTTGTCCCATATACTGCGAAAGGTCTAGACTTACCGTTGACCAATCTCGGTAGCGGATATCACCCAGAGATTGGAATCCCTCGATATCTTCCGCAGCGATTACCAAATAATAGGTACATGGAATTAAGGTGCCACTTTCATCAAAAGCGGCAATTTCAAATCGAGGCTGTTCTTCAATGGTGTGATTGGGGTCTTCCAAGACAACCGCAAATTGATACGAAAACAGTGTGTTAGATTCCGTCACTAAGAAGGAGGTCGTGAGCCGGTCTACTTCATAATCGGTTCCGTCATTGCCTAAGCGAACGGAATAATTACTACCCGGTGCAACGGTTCTAAGGGTAGGTACAACGGGGTCGAAACCGGCGGAGGTAATCGTATGCCTACCATCGATTATCCCTTCATCGGTGATGGTGCCTTCTACCCCAGTTGTGCCTACCCAACCACTAAAATTATTGAGCTCAAATCCAATGTTGTCGCAGGAATTCAAGGGTGGAGCATCTAATTTGTAGTGTTCATTCGGAAGCGTCCGGTAAGGCTTGTGAGTGTGTGAATGGGCCCGTGTTTCAGCATCGTGGACAGCCCGGTGAGGATCAGCATTTGAAGAAATAGGGTGCGTCTTATTAGCAAATACGAGTGCACAAGGCAGACATAGGGCAATTACGAGCATAGGGATGCCCCGCATGGATTGGTGTGTGGATGTCATCGGTTTTCGGTCTTAAAAATTAACAAAATGCTATAGGAATCCCAGGGTCAGAGGCGTTGATTAGCCAGGCTTGAGGTTTGGATTTTTTTCGTTTTCGTTCGAAAGTTTGCAGACAATAAACGATATACGAAATGTACAAACAGCGCAAAGCTATGGCCCGCCAATTGCCGTGAATTGACCTATAGTTTTGATATGTGCAGGGATATAAAAGTTTAACTTTGGATTGGGGAATTTGCGAAGTAACTAGGAATGGTGAATGAGTGATATGCAATGCTATATGGGCACGAGGGCAGACTCAAAAAATCTCTCTCTTTGTGCTCCAAAAGGAACATGGATCATACTTACGTTATCATTCTTAATTACAAAGCGGTGACTATGCTAACTGGGGTGTGATATTATATTAAAGATAATTATATAAAGTAAATTTTCTTCATGTGTTAATTTTAAGATTTTCTTAACACTTTCACTTCTATGCTGAAGAAATAGTGCTTTAGCAGGATATTTCGCACCTTAATACGAATAAGTTCGTACTTTCTTTTCCAAGAAGCAACTATTCCCATTCGAATACGTCATTAGAGAAAAAAGAACCCGACATGCTAAGTAGTTACCTGACTATTGCGCTGCGTAATTTCAGACGACAGCCCACCTACACCTTATTGAACATCGTTGGATTGACGATTGGTATCGCAGCTGCTTTACTGATCCTGCTGTTCATTACTGCTGAAAGTAGTTATGATGTCTACCATGAAAAGGCAGACCGTATTTACCGGGTATCTTCTGATATCACCGAACCGGACGATGCTTTTCGATGGGCGAACACCCAAACGCCTTTAGCCATGCAGTTGAAAACGGATTATCCTGAGGTGGAACAATATGTCCGATTTATTCCCAATGGGCGTACCAGTTTGCAATACAAGGATAATTTCTTTTTTGAAGAAAAGGTGTTTTTGGTCGACTCGACAGTGATGGATGTATTCAGTTTTGACTTTGTTAAAGGGGAGGCCACTACAGCATTGAAAGAACCAAATTCTATTGCCTTGAGCGAGACCGTAGCCAAGCGAATATTTGGCAATAACAATCCTATGGGAGAGGTCTTAATCACACCCAGTGGGCGAAATTATAATGTAACGGGTGTTTATAAAGATATGCCTGATTATTCGCATCTCATTGCCAATGCTTTGATTTCTGCTAACACCATACCGGGCTTGGGTAATCCAACGGCTGGGGCTTGGGGGGGCTTCAACTTGTATACCTATGTCTTGCTAAAAGAAGGTGCTGATCCTGCTGCTTTTGCCGCCAAATTACCGGAGGTAGTAGAAAATCATGTAGCTGTTATTTTTGATCAATTCAATATCAAAGTCCAATACGAATTGATTCCCTTAACGGATATTCACCTAAAATCTGATTTTGAAGGAGAGCCAGAGGCATTAGGGGAGATTGGGTTTCTATATATATTTGGTGCAGTGGCTTTGTTTATGATTTTGATCGCGTGTATCAATTATATGAATCTAGCTACCGCGCGTGCGACCAAGCGAGCCATGGAAGTCGGCGTACGTAAAGTCTTAGGGTCAGAGCGTAAGCAGCTGATTGCTCAGTTTATGACAGAATCCTTATTGTTTACGCTGATTGCCATTGTACTTAGTTTTTTACTAGTGATTCTGATCTTGCCTCTATTTAATTCAACCTTTGATTTGACCCTAAATCGATCTTTGCTATTCTCTAAGTCTATCTTATTTGGTGCGCTAGGGTTGATCGGCTTAACGGGGATTTTGGCAGGAAGTTATCCCGCATTTTACCTGTCTGCCTTCCAACCGATCGCTGTGCTAAAGGGACAGCTGTCGCGAGGTAGTGGCAATCCTATTTTACGGAAGGTGTTGGTATCTACCCAGTTTGCGATCACCTTATTTATGATTATAGGAACGGGAATTATCTATGATCAAATGGAATATTTGCGCAATAAAGATTTAGGGTTTAATAAAGAGCATGTAATGACCTTTGAGCTACAAGGCAGAAATGCTAGAGAAAAGTATCCTATTCTGCGAGAGGCGCTATTACAACATCCGAAAATTACGAAGATTGGTACGGCTTCTTCCTCCTTGGGAGACGGAACAGGCAAACAGATTATGAACGTTGAGAATTCGGAAGGAGTAATGGATGAGTATGGTATAGATAATTATGCAGTAGATTTCGATTTTTTCTCCACGATGGGTATTGAATTTGTGTCGGGGAGAGATTATAGTGCCGAGTTTGGTTCCGATAGTACGCTATCCGTCGTAGTCAACGAGTCGATGGTAAAACGAATGGGCTGGGACGATCCAATCGGCCGGAAAATACAGTTTGCAGCAGTCGACACTTTACCCGTAGCAAAAGTAATTGGTGTGGTGAAAGATTTCCACCAGCGGTCTTTATATGATCCAATAGAGTCCTTGTTGTTCCGTCCACGCTTCAATAACCAGGAAGTCCACGTCCGCCTTAATCCACAAAGCCCAGAGGAAGTCCGGCAAACCATTGCTGCTGTCAGCAAAGAATGGCAAGCTATATACCCCAACACGCCTTTTGAATTTGATTTTGTAGATGCCTCCTTCATGGAATTGTATGAAGCCGATCAAGCGAGAGCTCGGATATTTACACTCTTTAGTGTATTAATGATTCTTGTTGCTTGTTTAGGACTCTTAGGTTTAGCCTCATTTACGGCTGAACAGCGCACTAAGGAGATAGGGGTTCGCCGAATCCTGGGGGCAAAAACGACAGATATTGTTTATTTACTGACACGTAATTTTGTTTTATTGGTAGCCTTGGCTACTATTCCTGCTTTTCTAGCTGCCTTTTATTTTATGAATCAATGGCTAGGTACTTTTAGCTACCATACTCATATGAACTTTTGGCTGTATGGCCTTGCCTTTGTCATCGTTGTACTCATTACCTTGATGACGACAAGTTATCATGCCTTAAAGGCAGCGAAAGGTAATCCGGTAGAAGCGTTGCGGTATGAGTGATGGTTTATCGCATCGGTTATCTCAAGGGGTGAGTGAGACTCACCCCTTGAGATAACGATGCGACGAATCACTCCTCCATCTCTAAGGCTTCAAAAACCTCATCCAACTCATCAAAAGATTTAAATCCAACTTTTTCCTCGGCCCCGCCTTTTACACTCAGCCCGAAAGGCTGCATCGTACTTAAGAAATCGGGGAGATCACTTGGGGAGATATGGAGACTCAGCAAAATAGGGTAGGTCTCACAAAGCGTTTGTAGCTCCACTTTTGTTAGTTGGGTCTCTGTTTGTAAGTTGTCGGCAGTAATCCCATTTTTATCAAAATTGAAAAGAAAGGCCTTTACATAAGGTGCGAAGGTGACCAGTTGATGCTTGAGATCTTCAAGTGTTATATCCTTCTCAATGACGATCTCTTTAAATAAGGTAGTAGCAAATTCTAGTTCCTGAAAAGTCTCAATTGGTGTGAACATACCCAATTGGGCACCGTCCAAGCTGAGTGCTTCTACCATTTCATTGATACGATCTGGAGAAGAAAGCTCAAATTCTCCTACAATTTTTACGCCATCTACCCACTCTTTAATAGCTTTGACCAAGTGAGGTTCGATATAATCTGCCGATCCTGCGTTTAGGTCAAATCCTAACCATTCCACTTCCCAAGCTGCAAAATATCTTGCATCGGTAAGGTTGGTGATCGAACTGGCTTTAACTTTTGTTTTTAACATGCCGCAAAGGTAAGTAAAGTTGAAAAAACATGGAAAAACCAAATTACTATGAAATGGTCTTTGAGGTTACTTGCTTAATTCCCTATGGCCGAGTGAGTACCTATGGCTTTATTGCCGATTATTTGGCTTTAGGCTCAGCTAGGATGGTAGGCTGGGCGCTCAATCATGCTGGCGGACAAGGGGTTCCTGCTCATCGAGTAGTCAATCGCAAAGGAGAGTTATCAGGCCGAGGCCATTTTCCAACACCGACTATGATGCAGGATTTACTAGAACAAGAAGGAGTAAGCGTAGAGGATAATAAGGTGAAAGATTTTAAAAATTTACTTTGGCACCCGGAAGAGTTAGAAGGATATTGAATAAAGACCTCTTAGAGAAAGGTTAAGCGCTTTCGGTATTTACAACAATTTAAAAATTCTAAACGTTTCTACATCAAGTTTTGTCTTATTGAAAGAAATATATCTCGGAGTAAGACAGATTCTAATCCTCAACATAAAATAAACTCCTTGTAACATGAAGAAATTTGTTTTAAGTGGACTTCTCTTTTTAGGGCTGAGCTTATATGCGGCTGCCCAAACACCTGTTGGTACCTGGAAGACGATTGATGATAATTCGGGAGAGGCTCGATCTCATGTAGAGATCTATGAGCAAAATGGAAAACTGTATGGCAAAATTGCGAAGTTGCTATTGGCAGATCCATCCACATTATGTGATGCTTGTAAAGGAGATAAGAAAAACAAGCCAGTACTCGGCCTGGTGATTATTGAAGATATGAAGTCTAATAAGGACTTCTGGAAGGGCGGATCTATCCTGGACCCTGAAAGTGGAAAAGATTATGGCTGCAGCATTTGGTTTGATGATGGCAATACGGATATCTTGAAAGTGAGAGGAAAACACTGGACGGGTATATATCGCACGCAAACTTGGTATCGCGTAAAAGGGTAGCGTAGGCGCAGAAGGCACTTGGAAGTAAGAAATGGAAAGCGCAACAATTGTATATGCTATTTTCCATTTCTTACTTCTAGTATAAATCCTTACCAAAAAGATGGTAATTAAGCCTTTTGTCAAAACTTTATTTGAAGGAAAATAAAAAATTCAACTGCCAGACAATATTTTCTGGATTATAGTTGTTTTATTGGTGTTATTTATCTACACAATTTAAAAGTTATTTATGACTAAAAACTTTACACCTAATCAACTTATTCAGTTTTTGTACCGCGAGACATCTGCATCAGAAACCTTAGCTATCAGCGAAGGGTTACAAAAAGATGTGGCACTACGCGAGGAATTTGAGGGCTTGAATAGCGCTTACCAGCAATTACCTAAAGTGACTTTCCGTCCTGCCGGTAAAAGCATCCAAAACATTTTGCGTTACAGCGAAATGACAGCGCAAGAAAGCTGCTGCAAATAATCAAAACTGGATCGGTTTTAAAGAGCCCTTAGTGGATTACCGCTAAGGGCTCTTTCCGTTTGTATAGATGCTTGATTCGATAGCTGGTCGGAAAAGCATTAATGATGTGTTTTTTAATACGAAGGGGGAATAGGCTGCTCTAAAAAGGATAGCTTCTAAGTAAAATAGTTATATTTGGAATAGGAATTTAGTGCATTATATAGGCTATATACACCAAAATGGTAACTTTTTGTTGATATACTTGCAAATAAAAAACAAAAAATTTATATTTGCGTATACTTAAAACGAAAAGTTGAATAACGAGAAAATTTCCACTCCATGGCAAATGATAAAGAAGCTAAACTAAAAGCCCTCCAACTTACAGTTGACCGTCTTGAAAAAACATACGGAAAGGGTACTATTATGCGCCTCGGCGATAAGCAAGTAGTTCAGGTAGAGACTATTCCTACTGGTTCTCTCAGTTTAGACCTTGCGCTAGGTATTAATGGCCTTCCCAAAGGCCGTATTGTAGAGATATATGGCCCTGAATCATCAGGTAAAACAACATTGGCTATTCATGCCATTGCAGAATGCCAAAAACAAGGTGGTATTGCTGCCTTTGTTGATGCAGAGCATGCTTTTGATCGCTTTTATGCAGAGGCGCTAGGGGTGGATACTGAAAATTTATTGATTTCTCAACCTGATAATGGAGAACAAGCGCTTGAAATTGCTGAAAATTTGATCCGTTCGGGCGCTATTGATATACTAGTGGTAGATTCTGTGGCGGCATTGGTTCCCAGAAGTGAGATTGAAGGAGAGATGGGAGATTCTAAAATGGGACTTCAGGCTCGTTTGATGTCTCAAGCGATGAGAAAATTAACAGCTTCTATTGGTAAAACAGGTGC
>Ga0070727_10001738_pt1 | contig 22250 bp, 12 predicted proteins | sample tdAd472_FD_66722 | JGI IMG/M metagenome (GOLD analysis project Ga0070727, IMG submission 66722) | Marine sediment microbial communities from the Atlantic coast under amendment with organic carbon and nitrate - tdAd47.2 | ecosystem: Environmental > Aquatic > Marine > Coastal > Sediment | place...
CCGGAGGGAGCAGCGGCGGGCGCCACGTCGGCGCGGTGATCGGCGGGCGGGTGCGCCCGGGGCGTGCGGGGGCGAGGTAACCCGGCGGCAACACCGGCGGCAAGCCGCCCCAGCCCGGCGTGAAGCCGAAGCCGCCCCAGCCCAAGCCCCACGGGGAGCCGTTGCGGTAGCCCCAGCCGCCCTGGGCGGAGTCGATCCAGGCGTCGGCCTTGGCGCGGGCGCTGGTGTAGCCCTGTAGCGCCTCGCGGGTCGCCTCGCGGACCTCCTCGCGGCGCTCGCGGAGCGCCTCGCGCTCGGCCTTCAGCTGGGCGATCGTGTCGCGCAGCTCGGCGAGCTTGGCCTCGGTGGCCGCGCTCTGCTGGCCCTCGCGCTCGGCGCGGGCGAGCTCGACCCGCGCCCGGCGCTCGGCGGGGGTGATCCACTCGCCGCGGTACTCCACCAGCCCCTGGCTGCGGTAGTAGTCGCTGGCCAGGATCCAGTAGCCGTCGTGGTGCACGTAGCCCAGCGCGGCGCGGGCGCCGGCGTGCTCGGGCTCGAGCTTCAGCACGCCCTCGAAGGCGCGGCGGGCCTCGTCGGCCAGGCCCCGCTCGCGGAGGTAGACCCCGAAGCGGTAGCGCTCGTCGGCGTTGCCCTCGGCCAGCTCGGCGCGCTTGGCGTCGAGCTCGGCCTCGGTGTCGGCCCCGCGCTCGATGGTCTTGACCTGCTCGACGGGCACGCGCACGCTGCCGAGCTTCTGCTCGATCAGGACCTCGTCGCCCTCGACGGTCACCCGCCCCTCGAGCTTGCGCCCGTCGCGGAGGTGCACGACGTCGGCCAGCGCGCCGGCGGCGCAGAGCAGGGTCAGGAGCAGGAACAGGGTGCGGCTCATGGGTTCACCTTACACACGTGGGGCAGGCCCGAGGAGTTCCCGGGCGGGGAGAAACCCCGCCCCTGCACCTGCACGCCACCGCGGACGACTCGCCTTACCGCCTGTAGGGGGAGGGTTTATCCCCGCCCGGCGGCGAGGGTGAATCCCCGCCCGCGCCCCGCTCGGCTAGAGGGTGAATCCCCGCCCGCGCCCCGCTCGGCTAGAGCGTGAAGGCGAAGGCGTTGACCACCGCGCCGGGCATGCGCCCGCTGCTGGTGGCCCGGCGGAAGTAGGTGTCGGCGTCGAGAATGAAGTCCCGCTCGGCGGTCAGGCCCACGAGGTTCTCGCCGAGCACGTGGTAGATCGTCTCGTCGAAGCGCATGACGTCGATGGGCGCCTTGATCTCGCCGTCCTCGACCCAGAACGTGGCGAAGCGGGTCATGCCCGTCGTCCGGCAGTTCACCCGGTCGGAGTAGTTGAGGTACCACACGTTGCCCATGTAGACCCCGGTCTCGAGGGTCTCGAGCACGCTGTCCTGGGCGAGGGCGCCGCCGGAGAGGTCCAAGGACGTCGGCGACTCGTGGGCGCCGGCGCCGTTGGTCGGCACGCCGTACTGCTTGGCCGAGCGCGGCGAGACGAGGCAGTCCTTGTAGGAGCCCTCGAGGATCAGGTCCACGTGGTCGGGCTTGAGGTAGCCCGCGCCCTGGAAGCCCGGCGCCACGCCGTCCTTGGTGTTCTCGCGCAGGGTCACCTGCTTGTCGAGGGTCTTGCCCTCCTCGACCATTTTCAACAGCGGGGTCGACTTGGTCTTGTGGGCCTCGAGCCCGAACCCGCCCCAGCCGAGCATGCCCACGATGTCGTAGAGCGCGACCGGCGAGAGGTAGACGCGGTAGTTGCCGCGCTCGATCCGCTTGCTCGGGCGCTTGACCGCGTCGAGCTTCTGCCCCGCGACCTCGACCTTCTTCTGGAACGCCGCGGGGTCCCACTCGAACCCGGCGTAGCCCTCCTTCACCGCCTTGTCGGCGGTGTGATAGAAGCTCCAGTCGAGGTTGAAGTTGTTGCTGCTGAACCAGTTTCGCTGCCCGAGGGAGTTGGCGAAGCCGCGCTGGATCCCGCCCGCGGCGTAGATCCCCACCAGGTCGCGCCCGGCGCCGGCGCTCTGGATCTGGTCGACGGCGTCGGCCTTGCTCGGGAGCTTGTCCTCGCCCTCCTGGTCGGTGGAGTGGACCTCGGTCGCGTAGAGCAGGTAGGGGTCGTCGGGGAGCACCCCGCGCTGCTCGCGCAGCGACTTGACCAGCGACTCGACCCGCGGGCGGTCGAGCTCGAGGTCGCCGGAGAGGCAGAGCTCGCCCTCGGCGTGGCGCTGCCCGGCGATCAGGTCAATGCTCACCGAGCGCTGAGTGACCGCGCCGGCCTGGCGGACCTTGCTCTTGTTGAAGCGGACGAAGTCGCTCTCCTCGGCGAGGAAGTTGAGCGTGTAGACCTCGTTGCCCTGGAGCATGCTCCCCACCGCGTCGCTGAGCTGGTGGAAGTAGTCGCGCATCATTTGGCACCCCCGAAGACTTCGACGTCACTGAACAGGCAGGTCGGGCTGGCGTGGCCCACGCGCACCATTTGGTTGGGCTCGCCCTTGCCGCAGTTGGGCGTGCCCATGATCTGCACCGTGGAGGCGTCGCCGACCATGGCCAGGTTGCGCCAGAACGAGGCCGAGACCCCGCGGTAGTTGGGGTTCTTGACCACGCCCTTGAGCACGCCGTTCTCGATCAGGCGCCCGTATTCGCAGCCAAACTGGAACTTGTTGCGCGAGTCGTCGATGGACCAGCTGAGGTTGGTCTCCATGTAGACCCCGCGCTCGATCGACTTGACCATGTCCTCCACGCTCGAGGTCCCGGGCTCGACGTTGAGGTTGGCCATGCGGTCGATCGGGGGGCGGTTCCAGGAGCAGGCGCGCGAGTTGGCGACGCCCTGGATCCCGGGCTGCAGCGGCTGGGCGCGCACCTGCGAGGTCGCGCCGCCGAGGGGCCGCTTGAGGAGGCCCTTCTCGATCACGTACTCCTTGACCGCCGGCGTGCCGTCGTCGTCGTAGCCGTAGCTGGCCATTTGCTCGCTGATCGTGGGGTCGAAGCTCACGTTCAGCAGCTCGCTGCCGTACTGGTAGCTGCCGAACATGTCGAGGGTCACGAAGCTCGTGCCCGCGTAGTTGCGCTCGTCGCCGAGGATCCGGTCGAGCTCGATCGGGTGCCCGATCGACTCGTGGATCTGGAGCACCATTTGGTCGGGGGCCAGCAGGAGGTGGGTCGTCTCCTCCGGGCAGTCCGGCGCCGCGAGCAGCATCAGCGCTTGCTCGGCGATCCGCGGAGCCGCGGTGTTGAACCCGGTCTGCTGCAGCACCTCCATGCCGCCCTGGCGGCCGAAGGCGTTGGCGCCGAAGGTCCGGCGCACGGTCTCGGCCCCCTTGTTGGCGTGGACCATCATGGACGGGATCAGGTAGCTGAAGGTCTGGGTCAGGTGACCGCCGGCGCTGGTCACGATCAGGCTCTCGCCCGCGGTGTGGCTGAAGGCGCTGATCCAGTTCACGATCGCGTCGTCGGTCTTCAGCCGCGCGCACTCGCGCTTGAGCAGGTCGACCTTGTCGATCAGCTTCACGTCCTCCCAGGCGTTCTCCACCGGGCCGGCGTAGTGGCCCTTGGCCTGGGCCTGGGGCAGCTCGGCGGGGTCGAACACGGTCTTGCCCTGGGTGCGCTCGGCCCACTCGCGGGCCTGCTTGACCGCGCGCTCGAGCCCCTCCTGGCTGAGGTCCGAGGTCGCGCCGTAGCCCCAGCCGCCGTCGTGGGCGACGGTGACCATGACCCCCATGTCGTCCGAGCTCGACACGGGCTCGAGCACGCCGCGGCGCACCGCGACCTGCTCCGCCTTCTCCCGCATGAAGCGGAACGAGCAGAAGTCCACCGCCGGCATTGCCGCGCGGAACCTGGCTTCCAGGGTTTCGAGCACTGACCACCTCCAAGGCCCGCGAGAATAGCACGGCGGTGTCAGGCAACACCCACACGAGAACAAGCCCGCCGAGTGGCGGGCCTGCTCCGAACAAAGGAACTCGAGTGGGTTAGCGGCGGGCGGGGGCCGGGATCGGGTCGCCCTCGACCGGGGCGTCCTCGGACTCGTCGCCGCCGAGCTCGATATCGACCACGGGCGAGCCGTCGTCGTCGATCGGGAGGCGCTCGACCGGAGCGGCCTCGACCTCCTCGGGGACGCCGTTGACCAGGATCCGGCCGGCGTCACGGAAGCCACCGCCGACGGCCTTGGTCGCGCCCCAGGCCCGGCTGCCGCCCTCCTTGAGCACGCCCCAGGTCTTGCTGGCGACCCACTTGGTCCCGTCCCAGGTCTTGATCGCGACCCACTTGGTCCCGTCCCAGGCCTTGACCGCGACCCACTTGGTCCCGTCCCAGACCCACTTGGCGCCGTCGGAGATCCGGGCCCCGACCCACTTGGTGCCGTCCCAGACCTTGCCGGCGGTCCACTTGGCCGCGCCCCAGGTGGTCTTGCCGACCCACTTGGTCGCCGCCCAGGTCTTGAGCGCGAGCATCTTGCCGAAGCGGCCGACCGCGCGGCCGCTCTTGCTGAAGAAGCGCTTGGTGCCGGCCCAGGCCCGGCGCAGGCCGGTGGGGAACTTCTCGACCTCGATCCCGTCGCGGAACCCGCGCTCGGCGCGGCTCTCACCGCTGCGGTCGACGTCGCGCAGCGAGGTGTAGCGGTGGCTGCTGGGGATCTCGTAGCGCGAGCGAATCCGACCGTCGTTGGCGACGCCGTATCGGATCGGCGGGTGCTGGTTGCCGAAGTTCACCACGACCTCGCGGTCGTCCTTGTCGTCGAGCACGCCGACGCCCTGAGTGCTGATCACGCGGCCGTCCTGCTCGTGCACCTCACGGCGCACGGCGAAGGTCCCGTCGGCCTGCGCGTCGAGCCACACCTTGACGGTCGGCTTGTAGCCGAAGGCATACCAGCTGGGCTTGAGCTCGTAGTAGCCGGCCACGGGGACGATCGAGCCCTCGCGCCAGCCCTTGCTGCTGCAGACCCAATCGCTGTCCCGGCCGGCGTCGTTGACGTAGGTGCCCCGGATCTCACCGGTGGTGTGGATCGTGTACTTCGCGGTCGACACGACGTCGCGGGAGCGTCCCGACAGGCGGCCCGCGACACCCTCGCTGCTGTTGAAGGTCACCTCGAGGCGGCGCTTCTCAGGGTCCCAGGTGCCCATCGCCTGATCCTCGTAGCGCAGGACCTTGACGATCTTCTTCTCGCCGTCGACCTTCTGCTTCTTGCGGTCGAAGACCTTGTGCAGGACGACGAAGTCGTTGCCGCCCGACTGGGCCTGCTTGACCTCGACCACGACCTCGGGCTTGCGGCCGATCCAGAAGCCGGGCTTGAGGACGTAGGTGCCGTCGATCTCGTGGGAGGGGACGGCGCTGCCCGAGGCCTCGTCGCGCAGCTCCTGCACGGCCTGCTCGAACTCGGCGCGGCCCTGGAAGTTGGGGTTGTCCTCACCGTGGAGGGCGTAGGCCTCGTCCATGGGGAGGGTCAGCAGGTCCTGGAGGATCTGCTGCTCGAGCTCGGGGGTCATTTCGGGGGCTTCGAGGTCGGCCTGCTCGTCGGGGGCCGCGAGCGGGTCGCCGGCGTCGAGGTTCAGCTCCTCGTCGACGACGACGGGCTCCTCGGCGGGGGCGGCGGGCTGGATCGGGTCGCCCTCGAGGGTCAGCTCCTCGTCGATCGCGAGGGGCTCTTCGGTGGGCAGGACCGGATCGCCCTCGGTCAGGTCGGCGAGGACCTCTTCCTCGGCGGTCGTCTCGCCGTCGGCGGCGGGGACGGGGTCACCCTCGAGGACCGGGGGGGTGATCTCGAGCGGCTCGAGCTCGATCGCCGGGGGGGTGATCTCGATCGGCTCGAGCTCGAGGGGCTCGATCTCGATCACCGGGGGCTCGATCGGCTCGAGCTCCGGCCGCGGGGGCTGGACCGGGCGGGGGGCGGTGACCACGATCTCGTCGAGGAGGTGGGCGAGGTACTTCCCGTGCACGTAGGCGTGGGTGCTGACCTCGAGCCAGGAGCCGCGGACGCCGACCACGTCGAACACGTGGTTCCGACCGACGGTGCGCACCTGGTTGCCGTTGCGCATGCGCGGTTCGCTGCGGACATAGAGGCCCGAAGCGGTCACGCGCCCCTTGCCTTCGCCGAGGTTCTCCACGTGCTTGCGGCCGACGAAGGCGCGCGCGGCGACCTTCACCCAGTCGCCGGACTGACCGAGGACCTCGACGGTGTCGCCCTTGTTGAATCGCTTGAAGATCGGGTGGTTGGTCCCGGGGCCTGCCCTGAGGGCGACGCCGTCGCCGGTGACCACAGCCTTTTGAGGCTCGCCAGCCCAGGCGACGCCCAGGCACATGCTGACAATGCAGACCGCTACCGCAGTACGGTGCATGATTCCCTCCTCGCGCCTCGGCGCTCGTCTTCGTACTTCTCTCCCCCGGGATGGGGGCTTCTCTTGGAAGGATCCACTGCACAGTCCAGGCCAAACGCATTTCGCGACGGAGGCCCGAGTGAAAAGAACTTAGCGTGCGATGGAAGAGGACTGAGGGAACAGTCTTAAGCTAATACACACCAGATACATAGACCGTTACGTGCCCAGATAGGACCCGAATTCGTGTCTCAATTCGGTTCAGATCGGGCCCGACCGCGCCCTGGCCGGTAGCCCCGGTTCCCCTTCCGCGCGCGGCGGTCGTCCTGCCGCTTGTCGCGCTTCTTGCGGGTGGGGTCGTGCACGAAACCGGACTCTTGCTCGGCCCGGCGGCGGCGGGCAGCGATGGCCGCTGGGGGTGGCTGGGCCGGGATCAAGGCGTCGCAGCCGTCGCCGATCAGGTCGGTGCGGTTGGCCTTGCGCAGGGCCTCGCGCACGAGGAAGTAGTTCTCGGGCTTGAAGAACTGCATCAGCGAGCGCTGCAGCCGGCGGTCGCGCATGCCGCTGGCGACCTTCACCGGCTTCATGCTGATCGGGTCGAGCCCGGTGTAGTACATCGCGGTGGCGATATCCAGCGGCGCGGGAATGAAGTCCTGCACCTGGTCGGGGCGGTAGCCGTTGCGCTTGAGGTAGAGCGCGAGCTCGATCATTTCGTCGAGGTCCGAGCCGGGGTGGCTGGCAATGAAATACGGCACGAGCTGCTGGTTGCCCTTGCCCGCGCGGCGCGAGGCCTCACCGAAGCGCTCGCCGAAGCGGGTGAACGAGTCGATCCCGGGCTTCTTCATTAGCTTCAGCACGTCGTCGCTGGCGTGCTCGGGGGCGACCTTCAGCCGCCCGCCCACGTGGTGCGCGGCCATGGCCTCGAGGTACTCCGGCGAGCGCTGGGCGAGGTCCATGCGCACCCCGGAGGCGACGAGGATCTTCTTGATCCCGGGCTCCTCGCGCGCGCGCTCGAGCAGCTCGACCAGGGGCCCGTGGTCGGTGCCCAGCAGCTTGCAGATCTTGGGGTGCACGCAGCTCAGCCGCTTGCAGGTCGCCTCGACCTCGGGCTTGGTGCAGCGCATGGTGTACATGTTGGCCGTCGGCCCGCCGAGGTCGGAGACCACGCCCTTGAAGTCGGGCTCGTCCTTGAGCTGGCGCAGCTCGCGCAGCACGGAACCCTGCGAGCGCGACTGAATGATCCGCCCCTGGTGCGCGGTGATCGAGCAGAAGGTGCAGCCGCCGAAGCAGCCGCGCATGATCTGCACCGAGTGCTTGATCACCTCGTAGGCCGGGATCCGCTCCTTGTAGCTCGGGTGGGGGCGGCGGGTGTAGGGCAGCTCGTGCACCCGGTCGAGCTCGGCGGTGCTCAGCGGGAACGCGGGCGGCGTGCACACCACCGCGCGCTTGCCGTGCAGCTGCACCAGCGTCTTGGCGTTGTGCGGGTTCGAGTTGAGGTGCAGGAGCTTGGTCGCGCGGGCGAACTCACGCTTGTCGGTCTTGATCGTCTCGTAGCTCGGGAGCAGCTCGACGTCGTCGCCCTCGGGCACGGGCTCCTTGGCCCCCAGGGCGTAGGTCACCCCGCGCAGGTCGCGCAGGTCCTTGACGCCCTGGCCCGCGTCCAGCCGCCGCGCGACCTCCACGATCGTGCTCTCGGCCATGCCGTAGACGATCAAGTCCGCCTTGGCGTCGAGCAGGATCGAGCCGCGGACCTTGTCGCTCCAGTAGTCGTAGTGCGCGAGCCGTCGCAGCGAGGCCTCGACGGCGCCGGCGATCACGGGCACGCCCTTGAACGCCTCCCTGCAGCGCTGGGAGTAGGCCAGGGTCGCCCGGTCCGGCCGCAGCCCGATCCGCCCCCCCGGGCTGTAGGCGTCGTCGTTGCGCACCTTCCGGTTGGCGGTGTAGTGGTTGATCATGGAGTCCATGTTTCCGGCGCCGACGCCGAAGAACAGCCGCGGGCGCCCGAAGACCTTCCACGGCTCGCACGACGTCCAGTCAGGCTGAGCCAGGATCGCGACCCGGTAGCCGGCCGCCTCGAGCACGCGCCCGACCACCGCGGTCCCGTAGCTCGGGTGGTCGACGTAGGCGTCGCCGGAGACGAGGACCACGTCGACCTCGTCCCAGCCGCGCTGACGGACCTCCTGGGGGGTCAGCGGCAGCGGCTGGCGCTGGGCCTGGGGTAACGCGCGGGGACTCATGCCCCCGAGTCTAGCGGGGTGTGCGGAATCGACTGCACACAAAGACCATTCCGCGCCCCTCGCGTATCGTCGGGGCATGAGGTGGTCGTGAGCGGACTGCTGATCGCAGCGTTCCTGTGCCTGGTCGTCGTGTGCATGCTGCACGGATTCGCCGAGCGGCGACGGCGCGACGCGAACCTGGCCGAGCTCGCCGCCCGCCCCGGCCACGAGCGCAAGCCCGCCGGGTGGTTCGACAACGCGGAGGTCTTCCTCCTCCAGGTCGAGGGCCACCCCGCGACCCTCGAGTTCGAGGAGGGCGACTCTGCCTCCGGGTCCCACACCGAGCTCCAGGTCGAGTGGCAACCGCCAGGCGTCCTCCGGCTAGGGCCGGAGAGCCTCTGGGGATCGCTGCGCAAGCTGTTCGGCGCCCAGGACCTCGAGTTCGGAGACCGGACCTTCGACGACGCCTTCGTCGTCCAGGGCGAACCCGAGGACTGGATCCGTCAGCTCCTCGACGCCGAGACCCGCGAGCTCGTGCTCGCCCTGCGACGGATCAGCGGCGAACTGACGGTCAGCGTCGGCGCCACAGGCGTGTTCCTGCGCTCCCACACGGACCTCAGTGCCCGCTTGGACAACCTCGACGTGTTCCTCGAGCTCAGCCGAGAGCTCTTTCGCCGGCTGCGGGCGTCCGCTGGCGAGCGCCTGCGGATTTCGGTGCAGGCGGTGGTGGGCGCGGGGAAGTGCCCGGTGTGCAGCGACGACGAAGGCAACCTCGACCGGCGCTGCCCGAGCTGCGAGACCGCCTACCACCCCGAGTGCTGGGACTACCTCGGGCGCTGCGCGCTCCTCGGCTGCGGCGGGGGACGCCCGGCGCGGCGCGAGCGCCAGCTCGACTGGTGAGCGCGGCCGCCAAACGCGGGTATCGTCGCGGGTGGAGTTGACGTGGAAGCCGTTGCCGTTGTCGTCGTCGGGTTCGCGCTGGTCTTCCTCTGGGTCGTGCTCTACGCCTACGAGCAGTCGCAGCGGCGCGCGGCGAACCTCGAGGAGCTCGCCTCGAGGCCCGGCGTCGAGCGTGTGCCTCAGGGCTTCTTCAGCGGGAAGAAGGTGTTCGCGTTCGAGGTGGAGGGGGAGCGCGCAACCCTCGAGTTCGAGGCCGGCGACAACGCCCACACCAATCTGCAGGTGGAGTGGAGCCCGCCAGGATCGTTGCGCCTCGACCCCGAGGGGCTCATGGGCTCGCTGCGCAAGGTGTTCGGGGCCCAGGACATTCAGGTCGGCGATCCGCCCATGGACGACGCCTTCGTGATCCAGGGCGACCCCGAGGCCTGGGTGCGCGAGGTCCTCGACGCGGAGACCCGCGCGCTGCTCCTCGGCCTGCAGCGCGAGTTCAGTCGGCTGAAGGTCGACGTCAACCCGGCGGGGGTGTTCGTCGGAATGCGCGGGCGGGACCTCAGCCCCGACCGCGAGCGGCTGAACGGATTCCTCGAGGGCGCGCGGAGGCTGGTCCGCCGGCTGCAAGCGACCGTCGGCGAGCGGGTCCAGGTCTCGGTGCAGGAGGTGATCCGCGCGGGGAAGTGCCCGGTGTGCAGCGACGCCGCGGGCGACCTCAGCCAGCGCTGCCCGAGCTGCGAGACCGCCTACCACCCCGAGTGCTGGGACTACCTCGGCCGCTGCGCGATCCTCGGCTGCGGCGGGGGACGCCCGGCGCGGCGCGAGCGCCAGCTCGACTGGTGAGCGCGCGCCCCGCGCCCTGCGCTACCCTCGGGCGGTGACGACCACGATCGCGGGCCGGTTCGAGGTGCTGGAGACCCTGGGCGAGGGGGGCCAAGGGGCGGTCTACGCCGTGCGCGACCCCCAGCGCCCCGACGCGGCGCTGGCGCTGAAGGTCCTCCGCGCCCCCGGCGGCGGCGCGCTCCTGCGGCTCGAGTTCGAGCGCCTGCAGGCCCTCGCGCACCCGGGCTTCGCCCGCGCGCTGGAGTGGATCGCCGACGCCGACGGCGAGCCCGCTTACCTCTGCGAGCGGATCGAAGGTCAGCCGCTGCGCGAGGCGATCGCCGCCGCGGGCGCGCCGGGCTCGGCGGCCCGCGCGACCCGCGCCCTCGAGCTGGCCGAGCCGCTGCTGCGCGCGCTGCAGCAGCTGCACGCCGCCGGCTACGTGCACCTGGACCTCAAGCCCGAAAACGTCGTGGTGCGTGGCGAGCAGCCCGTGCTCCTCGACCTGGGGTTCAGCGCGCGCTCGGGGGAGCTCGCCCAGCGCGGGACCCCCGCCTACGCCGCGCCGGAGGTGCGCTGGGGTTGGCCCGTCGACCGCCGCGCCGACCTCTGGTCGCTGGCGGCGACCCTCGCCCAGGCGATCGGCGAGGGCGCCCCCGGCGAGCTCGACGCCGTGCCCGAGCCGGCCCGCGGGTTCCTCGCGACCCTGCTCCGCGACGCGCGCACCCAGCGCCCGGGCTCGGCGGGGGAGGCGCTGGTGCTGCTGGGGGCGGCCCTCGGACGCTCGCTGCCCGACGCCCCGGCGGAGCTGCCCGCGATCGAGGGCCCGCTGCTGGAGCGAGACGACGCCCTCGACGCCCTGGCCCAGGACGGGCTGGCGTTCGTGGTCGGCCCCCCGGGCAGCGGACGCAGCCGGCTGCTGCGCGAGGCGGCGGCGGCGCGTCGACGCGTTGGGCAACGGGTCGTGCACCTGCGCTTCGCCGAGCCCGCGCCGCCGGGCCCCTTCGGCGCCCTCGGCCCCCTGCTCGCTCGGCTGGGGGTCCGCGCCGACGCCGGCGGCACCGCCGAGCAGGCGCGGGCGCGGGTGGTCGTCGACGCCTGCGCCGGGTTGGCGGCCTTCGTCGCCGAGGGACCGTGCGTGCTCGCCTGCGACGACGTGGACCAGGCCGACGCCGACGCACTGGAGCTGACCGTGGCCCTCGCCCGCGCCGCGGCCGAGCTGCGCGCGGCGGTGTGGCTCAGCTGGAGCGGCGACCCCCCCACCGCCCTCGCGCGCCTGCAGAAGGAGCACCCGGGCGCGCCGCGCCTCGAGCTGAGCCCCGCCGCGGAGGTCGCGCGCGAGCGTCCCGCCCTCCCCGAGGGCGAGCCGCGGGCCCTGCTCGACGCGCTGGCGCTGCTGGGGCGCCCGCTGGCCTTCGCCGAGCTGGCGAGCTGGTGTGCGACAGCCGACGCAGGCTCGCCCCTCCGCGCAGCCCTCGACGCGGTCCCCCAGCTGCTGGAGGCCGGCCACCTGCAGCGGGTCGGCGGCGAGGCGCTGGCCCTGGCCCCCGGGGTGCGCGCACACCTCTCACCGGGCGCCGAGACCGCCCAGGCGCTGCGCTTGCTCCCCGGGTGGAGCGCGCTCGAGGGCGCGCGGCTGGCGCTCCTCGCCGGGGACGCCCAGGCCGCGGCGGAGGTCACCGCGGCCGCCCGCGCCGCGCAGGCCTCCGGCGCGCTGGGCGCCGCCGCGGGCCTGCTCGCGCGCTTGCTCGAGCTCGCGCTCGACCCGGCCCAGCGCGCGCCGGCCCAGCGGCTGGCCGCTGAGGTCGCCTTCGCCCGCGGGGACGAGCAGGCTGGGCTCGCGCTGCTGGAGGCCGTGCTCGCCGACGAGGCCGCCCCCGACCTCGAGCGCGCCCGGGCCGCGGGCCTCGCCGCGCGTCGGCGCTACCGCCTGGCCGAGGACGACGCCGCCCTCGCGCTGGCCGCCCGCGCCGAAGCCCTCGCCGCCGACGCTCCGGCCCCGGACCTGCGCTGCGACGTGGCCCACGTGCGCGCGCTGGTCCGCGCCTGCCAGGACCCCCAGACCTACAGCCCCGACCCCGGGTTGCTGAAGCGCCTGCGCGAGCAGGGCGCGAGCGGCGACGCGCTGGCCAAGCTGGGGACCGCGCTGGGGATCGTGCTCTACCGCAGCAATCGACTCGCCGAGGCCGAGCCGATCCTGACCCGCGCCTCCCGCGACGCCTCGAGCGCCGCCCCCCGCGGCTGGGCATTGCTGAACCTGGGGGTGTGCCTCCAGCGCGAGGGCCGCGACGCCGACGCCGAGCGCGCGACCGCCGACGCGCGCGCGCTGCTGGAGTCCGCCGGCGACGTGGTCGGCGTGGCCACCGCCGACCTCGAGAGCGGGCTGCGCCTGCTGCGCCAGTCGCGCTACCGCGCCTGCGCCGGCGTGCTCGAGCCGGTGCTCGCCACGTTCCGCGCTCTGGGCGACACGGGACGCGTCGCCGAGCTGCGGCTGAACCTGGGAGCCGCCTGGCTGCGCATGGGCGGGCTCCAGAAGGCGCGCGCGCACCTCGAGGCCGCGGCCGAGGGCCTCAAGGAGCCCGGCCTGCGCGCCTTCTGCGCCGGCGACCTCGCCTGGCTCGAGGCGGAGGCCCTCCGCGACGACGCCGCGCAGGCGCAGCTCGAGCGCGGCTCGGCGCTGGCCGCGGACGCCGATCCGTTCTTCGCGCTGCAGGGCGCGATCCAGGCGACGATTGTGCGGGTGCGCCTGGGCGCAGCCGACGAGGCCCTCGGCCTCGCCCGCGACGCGCTGGCCCGGGTGCGCGAGACCGGGACCCAGGACCTCGAAGCCCCCGCGGCCCTGGCCCTCGCCGAGGCGGCGGTCGCCGCCGGGGACGCCGCGACCGCGCGCGAGGCGGCCGCGGTCGCCCTCGCCTCGCCCAGCGAGCGCGCCCGCGCGGGGGCTGCCCTCGCGCGAGCCCTGCTGCTCGCGGGCGAGGTCGCCCCCGCCAAGCGCGCCGCGCGGCAAGCCGTCGACGCCGCCGCCGACACCGACGACGTGTTCGACCGCTGCTTCGCGCGCCTGGCCCTGGCCCGCGCCCTCGAGGCCGGCGGCGACGCCGCCGGCGCGCGAGCCGAGCTGGCGGGGGTCGCCGCGGTGGCGGACGGGCGCCTGCCGCGGCTCGCGCGAGAGGTCGCGGGCCTGACCCGCGAGCCACTCAGCGCGCTCGAGGTCAGCCTCGCCTGCACCGCGACGGGCGGAGGCCTGCTGGCCAAGGTCGTCGCCGGCGCCCCCGACGCCGGGCACATGCTCGACCTCTCCCTGGGGCTGCTGGTCGAGGCCACCGGCGCCGAGCGCGGGCTGCTGGTGCTCCTCGACGACGCGCTGCAGCCGACCGAGACCGCCGCGCGCAACATGCGCGACGAGGAGCTCTCGGGGATCGGCTCGAGCTACAGCCGCCGGCTGGTGCACGCCGCGGCCGAGGGCGGCGAGCCGGTGCTGGTCCCCGACGCCCTGGTCGACCCCCGCTTCACCGAGGCCGAGAGCGTGGCGACCCTCGCGATCCGCTCGGTGCTCGCGCTCCCGGTCGGCGACGGCGACGTCCCGCTGGCGGTGCTCTACCTCGACGACCGCACCCAGCCCGGGCGCTTCGGCCCCGACGACCTCGAGCTCGCCGCGCGCCTGACCGGCGAGCTCGCCCCGGCCCTGCGCCTGGCCCGCGAGCGGCTGGCCCTCCAACGCGACGTGGCCGGGCTGCGCTCGCGGGTGGCCGAGGCCACCCTGCACGCGGCGACCCGCGAGATCGTGGGCGAGAGCGCGCCGATCCGCGAGCTGCGGGTCGCGATCGCGCGCGCCTCGCGGACCGCGCTCCCGGTGCTGGTCGAGGGCGAGAGCGGCAGCGGCAAGGAGCTGATCGCGCGCGCGATCCACCAGGGCGGGGTCCGCGCTCAGGGCCCCTTCGTCGCCGAGAGCTGCGCCGCCGTCGCCGACGAGCTGTTGGAGAGCGAGTTCTTCGGCCACGTGCGCGGCGCGTTCACCGGCGCCGACCGCGACCGCGAGGGGATCTTCGCCCAGGCCTCGGGGGGCACGCTGTTCCTCGACGAGGTCAACTCCATGAGCCCCAGCATGCAGGCCAAGCTCCTGCGCGTGCTGCAGGAGGGCGTGGTGCGGCCCGTGGGCGCCGAGGCCACCCGGCGGGTCGACGTGCGCGTGATCGCCGCCAGCAACGAGCCGCTGACGGCCTGCGTCGCCGAGGGTCGCTTCCGCGAAGACCTCTACTACCGCCTGGCGGTCATGGGGCTGCGGGCGCCGCCCCTCCGCGAGCGCCCCGACGACGTGCCGCTCTTGCTCGACCACTTCCTCCGCAAGCACGGCGAGGGCGACCCGCCCCAGATCACGGACGCCGCGCTGCGGACGTTGGTCGCCTACCCCTGGCCGGGCAACGTGCGCGAGCTGGAGAACGCGGTCCGCCGGCTGCACGCGCTGCGGGTCGGGCGGGTGCTGGTGCGCCACCTGCCGGCGGAGGTCCAGGCGGCCAGCAAGGACGCGCGCCCCGGGCAAGACCCCGCCTCGGCGGCGAGCGAGCTGCCGCTGGGCGAAGCCCTCGAGCGCCTCGAGCGCGACCTGATCGCGCGCGCGCTGCGCCGCTGCCAGGGCAACGTCTCCCAGGCCGCGCGCCAGCTAGGGATCGAGCGCACCAAGCTCACCCGCCGGATCAAGCGCCTGGGGATCGAGGGCCCTTAGTAGTCCCGCAACGACCCCCTGCTGAATCCAAACCGGGAGTTCCCCGTCGCGGTAGGGCTGGACGCCACCTGGCCAAGGGTGGTTGCTAAGATCCGCGTCGCTCACGAGCAGGAGGAAAGCATGAAGATCCAACTGACCCTCGTCGCCGCCCTGGGACTGGCCCTCGCGCCCCTGCAGGCAGCCGACATTTACGTCTCCAAGACCACCGGCAGCAACAAGGGCGACGGCACCAAGGACTCGCCCCACAAGTTCCTCTGGAAGGTGATCAAGGACCTCAAGCCCGGAGACCGGGTGCACGTGGCCGAGGGCGTCTACAACGGGCAGAAGAAGTCGGGCGTCATGCCCGTCCTGCCGGTCGGCGACATTCATATCGTCGGCGGCTACAAGGCCGACTTCAGCGAGCGCAACCCGTTCCAGTACCTCTCGATCATTACCGGGGACGCCGACCGCCAGGCCGACACCAAGGAGGTCTTCTACTACGCGCCCTCCAACCCCAAGGACAGCGGCGAGATCCTCCTCGACGGGTTCTGTATCGACCGCGGCCCCGGCCTCTACTACTCGGGTCACGGCGAGGGCGGCACCGACAAGCAGGAGGGCTACCAGGACACGACCTGCTGGGGCTACCAGGCCATGAACAAGAAGAAGAGCGGCAGCGACCCTGCGATCGAGATCGCGAGCAAGGCGAACGTCACCGTGCGGAACATGATCCTGATCAACAACCCCTGGTGGGGGATCATGGTCAAGGGCGGCGGCGACGGGCAGGTCCTGATCGAGAACAACCTGATCCTCAGCTACCGCGGCCGCGGGATCGAGGCGATCACCGGCGGCGGCTGGGGCGCGCCGAAGTACATCATTCGCAACAACACCGTGGCCTTCGGCTCGACCGACGAGGGTCGCGCGCTCTCCCTCGACCCGCAGGAGGGCAAGGGCGAGGTGATCGTCGAGAACAACGTGCTCGCCTTCGGCGCGCAGACCGGCTACATGACCAAGTTCGGCGCCGACGCGCTCTCGCTCAACAACAACCTGTTCTACGGGTTCACCAAGGGCGACGCGGGCTCGGGCGGAAGCGGCGTATGCAACGCCGAGGACTTCGAGGACGAGCTGGAGCACGACAACGAGGGCAACGTGCACGAGCTGCCCAAGTTCGTCGCTAAGCTGCCCGCGGGCTACATCGATCGCTGGAGCCAGTGGAAGAACATGACCAGCGACTTCTTCACCTCGGACGAGGTCATGGCCGCGCGCAAGGCCGTCGGCCTCGGCGCCTACGAGCTGCCCTTCTACGCCGGGAAGACCTACGCGTCCTACGCCGACCTCCCCGGCAGCCGGGTCAACTACGACATGTGGCGCTTCCCCCACAACTTCAAGAAGGGGCAAGAGCTGATGAACTGGCAGGAGAGCGTGCTCCCGGTCCTCGGCGCCGACGGCGAGCGCGGGGTCCAGCCCTTCTCCGAGTAGACCGGGCGTCGCTCGATCGGAGAGGCGAGGGCGGGCTGAGGCCCGCCCTCGCTGTGTGTACGGACGACTCGACGCGAACGTCAGCGAGCACCCGTTACAGACGAGACGGGGGATTACCACGCGCAAGCGGCAGGGGAACAGCCACACTACCGACGTCCAGGGCAGGGGGTCGGGAGTGAGCAAGCTGAAGACGGTGCTTTCGATCGGGTGCGGCGGGTGCGTGCTGCTCGCGGCACTCGGAGGTGGGTGGCTGGGGTATCGAAGCAGCCACACCAACGCGGAGCTCGACGAACGCGTGGTGCGGATTCAGCAAAGGGTGCAGGCGATCGAGACCGCCGGGGCCGCGCCGCGCCCGGTGCTGCTGGGCAAGCCTCAGCCGGGGAACGCCGTGGACGCTTACCGCGCCCTGGGCTGGGCCTGGGGTGCGGAGGGAGAACCCGACTCGGACCTGGACCCGTCGGTGCTGCGCGAGCGAGCGGAGTTCGCCGGCCGCCTTCCCGACGAGGTGCTCGACGAGCTGCGCGTGCACCTCGAGGGAGGCGTCGCTCCGAGTGAGGCCACCCTGGCGAGGGTCCGCAAACGCCTGCCGCTGCTGCATTACCTGCGCACCGGCCTGCGTCGCGAACGCTGCGAGTGGGAGCAGGAGTTTGCCCTCGGCGCGCTCGCTCCCTTCCCGCGGGTGCTCGTGCTGCGGCAGGCGTGCGAGGTGCAAGCCTACGACGCGTCGATCACGACCGACCCCGACCGCGCACTCCGGCGCGGCATGGAGCTGATCGCCTTTGCCCAGGACGCCGACCGCCACCCGTCATTGATCATGGGCATGCTGGCAGGGCGCTTCGAAGAGCTCGGCTTGCGCGTGCTCGAGCGCGCCCTGAACCGCTTCGAGCTCAGCGACGATCAGCTGGCCCGAGTCGCCCAGTTCCTCGCCAAGCTCCCTGAGCCAACGCTCGACCTGCACCGGGAGACCGAGTTCATTCAGCTAGAGGTCAGCACCCTGGGCTTGGCCGGCCGCTACCTCGATCCGGAGCTGACCGCAGAGGACCTCGAGATCCCCGCGGAATACTCGGGCGCGCTGGGCCAGTTGTTCGTTGCACGTGAGCTGCGCGGGGTCGACCACTTCGCCAAACGAGCGGAGGAAGTGTGCGCCCTCGACTACCCCCAGCGGGTGGAGTTCGAGAAGGAACTCGTCGACGAGGTCAGCAGCTCGACGTACATCCTCGGCCGGATCGCGAGTCCGAACTTCACCGCGGCCATGGAGCACCTCGACGAGCGCTGTGCCCTCCGGCGTTGCGTGGCTGGACTCATTGCGGCGCACCGGGCGCGTCTCGAGCAAGGCCAGTTCCCAGCTCAGCTGAGCGGGTTGGCACCTGACCCCTTTCGGCCGTCGTCTCCTTTGGGCTACGTCGTCGCCGGGGACACGGTGCGGGTCTACTCGGTCGGACTCGACCAGGTCGACGACGGCGGCGAGCGCGACGGGCCGACCCTCAACGAGCCGGACCTGGCGGTGCACAGCAGGGTCCCCGCGCGCTGAGACGTTCTAGCCCTTGAGCGCGCGGACCTCGAGCCCGAGTTGCCGCGCGACCTGCTGGATCCGCTCGCGGTGCTCGTCGTCGCGGTAGGGCTGGTCGTAGACGAAGCTCTCGATCCCGGCGTTGACCAGCACGCGGAAGCAGGCCCAGCAGGGGCTCGCGGTGGTGTAGATCCGCGCGGCGCCCACGGCCACCCCGCGGCGCGCGGCCTGGGCGAGGGCGTTCATTTCCGCGTGGATCGTGCGCACGCAGTGCCCGCTCTCCATGTCGTGGCCGGCCTCGTCGCAGTGGGGCAACCCGCGCACCGAGCCGTTGTAGCCCGTGGCCACCACCTGCTTGTCGACCACGATCACCGCGCCTACGTGCTGTCGGTCACAGGTCGCGCGCTTCGACGCGGCGTGGGCGAAGCCCATGAAGTACTCGTCCCAAGGGGGGCGGCTCATGGACCTGTGATAGCACGCCCCCCCACCGGCAGGGCGCGCGCGATTCCAAAGTGGGCGGGCGATTATCACGGCGGACGGCGCCGGCGACCCGCAGACTCCCCGGCTGGAGGAGGGGAGCATGCAGCACCTGCACCGCGTGAAGGTCAGCGCGAACCCGCCCAGGCGGCGGCGACGGATCGGGTGGGCGCTGGGTCTGGGCGCGCTGGCCCTGGCCGCCCTCGTCGCCGCCGGGGTGTGGGCCCTCTGCCACAGGGCCTCGCGGGAGCTCGACGAGCGCCTGCTGCGCATACGGCGCGACGTGGCCGCGTTCGACGAGCAGGCGTCGGCGCCCCGCCCCGTGCTGCTCGGCGAGCCCGCCGCCGGCAACGCCGCCGACGACTACGAGGCGCTGAACTGGGCCTGGGGCGCCGAGGGCGAGCTGCCCGCGGACCTCCCCCCCGAGGTCCTGGCCGAGCGCGAGGCGTTGGGCAGCCAGCCCCTCAGCGACGAGGAGAGCGAGGCGTTGGGGGTCTTCCTGGAGGACGGTGGCCCCCTCTCCGCCGCGGGAGTCCGGGTGCTCGCGCGGCGCCTGCCACTGCTGCACCACCTGCGCGCGGGGCTCCGCCGCACGCGCTGCGACTGGGGCCACGACTTCGCCCTCGGCAGCATGGCGCCCTTCCCTGACTGCCTCCGGGAGGTAGCGACGATGCTCGCGGCCCACGGCCTGCACACCGACGACCCCCAGCGCGCGCTCGACGCCGGGCTCGAGCTGCTCGCCTTCGCGCAGGACTTCGACCGGCACCCCGCGCTGATCATGGGGCTGCTCGCGTCACGGATCGAGCGACGCGGGGTTCAGGTGCTGGCCCGGGCGCTGGAGCGGTTCCCCCTCGACGCACAGCAGCTCGAGCGGGTCGAGGCCGTTCTCGACACCCTCGCTGAGCCCGACCTGCGCCCGCACCTGGAAGCCACGCGGATCGAGGTCGAGGTCGACTTCCTCGCCACCACGGGCCGCTACCTCCGCCCTGGCCTCGAGTGCGAGGACCTGGGCCTGATCCGTGAAGACGAAGGGCCTTTGTCCGAGGTGTTCATGTGGCGCGAGCTGCAGGGGGTCGACCACTTCCACCGCCTGCACGTCGAGGGCACCGCGCTCCCCTTCCCTCAGCGGGTCGGGATCGAGACGCGGTTCGAGGAGGAGCTGGACAGCACGACCTTCATGATGGCCAAGATCGCCACGCTCAACTGCTTCCCCGCGGAGATCGGCCTGGACGAGCAGCGCGCGCTGCGGGGTTGCCTGCGCGGGCTGCTCGCCGCGCACCGCCACCGCCTCGAGCACGGGCGCTTCCCCGAGGCCCTCGAGCTCGCCGCCGACCCCTTCCGCACGGGAGCGCCGCTGCGCTACCGGCTCGAAGGTGGCCGCGTGCAGGTCTACTCGATTGGAGAGAACCAGGTGGACGACGGCGGCGCGGGCGGCGACGTGTCTCCGGGCTCGAACCCCTAAGTCCTTACTCCTGAATGCTCCCGGAGCTGGGAACCATCCGCCGAGTGTGCAGATGTGCGCAATCTCAGCTGGCGCGAATCGGACCCGCGTTCGCCGTAAGCCCTTCCTCTACAACACCCGGACTCCGCAGCCCGCCGCGGCACGGGCCTTGCCTCTAGCTCCCTCGACAGGGTTGGCAGACAGGCAAAGAAAGGGTGCGCAGCACCATGAAGGAATCAAGGACCTACGTCGGGATCGCGCTGGCGGGAATCGGGCTCGCGCTGAGCGTCGGGGGCTGCGGCTCCAAGAGCAAGTCGGGGGGTGGCACCCAACCGACCACCCAGCAGGGCTCCCTGCTGGTGACCGCTGGAGTCCAGCCCCTGACGCCCGCGTCCAGCGACACCGTGAGCGCCACGGTCGACCTCGCGCCCCTGGGCAACCCCCAGGTCAGCCAGGTCTACGACGTGACCACGCCGGCGGGTGAGGCGTTCTCGATCAACCTCTTCAGCCGCAACCAGGGCAACGCGGGCAACGTGCGCGTCTCGCTGGCGCACCTCCTCGACGGGGGCGCCGCGCCGGTGGGCACGGCCACGATCAGCCAGGCCGGGGTGATCCCGGTCGGCGCGGGGCTGATCGATCGTCAGCCCTGGCTCGACAACCCGGGCGACGGCTTCAGCCGGATCTCGCTGAACGGCAGCGTGACGCAGCCCCAGGTCTACGCCGTGCAGGCGGAGACCGCGCGAGGGGTCGAGACCGCCTTGATCCGCGTCACGATCGGGCCGCGCTCGCCGATCAACGTCGACACCCAGAACCCGATCCCGGCGCCCTTCGTCACCGACCACCGCACCCTCTACTCGAGCGACTCGTTCCAGTTCGGCTTGCCGACCTGCGCGACCTCCGGGGACCGGACGACGGTCGTGGCCTACGAGGGCGACGACGGCGACCCCTTCAGCGGCAACCGCTACGAGCTGCGCATGCAGTACGACCAGGCCAGCGGCGCGGTCACCGGCGGCGCGTCGGACGAGCCGAGCCCCGACCGCAACAACTGGCGCGATCACGAGATCGCGGCGCTGTTCAACGTGCTGGCCGTGGTCAAGAGCGGCGAGAGCGCCGTGAGCTGCCGGCTGTCCTTCGACCGCGGCGCGACCTTCGCCCAGACGGAGACCTTCCCCGCTGGCGTCGCCGGCTTCCGCGCCCGCCTCGTGCAGTGCGCCATGGCCGCGGACTACACCCTCGCGGTCCTCTACTGGCGGACCGGTGTCGACTACGTCAACGAGCTGGTGCTGGTCGAGGGCTCGCCCTCGAGCGTCGACCAGAACGGCTCGCCGACCGCGTTCAGCTTCGGCTCGCCGCAGGTGCTGCACCGCACCCAACAAGACGCGACCCCCGCGATCATTGGCGCGGAGTATTCCGCCGGCGGTGACCTCGTGGTCGGCTTCGGCTACAGCAGCTGGGGCTGGGACGACGTGCAGCAGGCGAACCGTGTGCGCGCCGCGTTCTACTGCGCGACCCGCCTCTTCGGCGAGACGAACTTCAAGGAGACCCTCGTCGACGAAGACGTGACCTTCAACTACGACCCCAGCGTGGCGCTGGTGGGTCAGGGCCAGGGCCTCGCGATCTTCTACGGCTACGAGGCCGGCAACGGCGTGCGCTTCGCCACCAGCAGCGACGCGGGCACGAGCTTCTCGGCCCCGGCGTCGGTCGGCCAGGACGGGGCGCACCTGCCGAAGGTGTTCGCCGTCGACGTGGCCGGCGCGCAGCGGGTGGACGTGCTCTACCTGCAGCCGAGCAATATGAGCGGCAGCGAGCTGCACCTCGCCCGCTACGCCGACTTCAGCGCCTCGCAGGTGCCGACCCGCTACCGACTGACCACCGCCACCCAGACCCCGGGCCCCAACGGCTCGCCGGTGTTCACCGGGATCGGCTGGCTCGGCTACGACGCCTGCCTCGACGGCGACGACGTGGTGATCACCTACGACGAGGTGCGCGAGGAGTTCCTTCCCATGCCCGTGGCCATGGGTCTGGCGACCCAGGGTGCTCCCACCGCGGCCAACGCCGCGGGCTTTCAGGCGGCGACCCCGCCGCCCCTCGCCCCGGGCCTGACGACGCCCCTCGCGGCGCCGGACCCCGCGGACCGTCACCAGCTCAAGCTCATGCGCCTGGACTGAGACAAACCCCTCTTTGGGACGAAGGGCGTTCCCTGATCGCGCCCTTCGTCCCTTAACCCCTGGCCCGTCGGTTGGCCACCAGCTTGCTTAGGAGTCAACGTCATGCGCGTTCGTCTGCTTGCACTTTGGTGTGTCTCCGTCGGGCTGCTGGCCGTTTCGGCCGGCGGCTGCGGCCCCTCGACCTCCGGGGGCGGCGGACGGCCCATGGGCGCCCAGACCAGCGGTCCGCCCAACATGGGCACCTCCGGCGGCGGCGTGCA
>Ga0070727_10001740_pt1 | contig 22244 bp, 16 predicted proteins | sample tdAd472_FD_66722 | JGI IMG/M metagenome (GOLD analysis project Ga0070727, IMG submission 66722) | Marine sediment microbial communities from the Atlantic coast under amendment with organic carbon and nitrate - tdAd47.2 | ecosystem: Environmental > Aquatic > Marine > Coastal > Sediment | place...
CGATGGGCACGAACTGGCGAACCGACCGCTCGCTGGTCGACGCCGTGCAGCGAATCTTCGAAACCTCGGGCGACCCGTTTCTCGACGACGAGATCACCGTGCCACCGGTCGATGCCCGCTTCGACGATCGACTTACGGACGAGCCCGCGTTGATCGTCTCGCTCGTTCCTCGCCCGGACGACGGCGACTCCGACAAGTCGCCAAAGAAAGACGACGCTCTGGAGGTTTCCGTTCGCCGGGTTGCTGCCGACATTGCCGCACAGCTCGCATCGCAGCAGCCGATCCCGCAGGCCAACGGCGCTCAACGAGCCGTTCGCGCATCCGACATCGCGGTGCTGGCTCGTAACGGCAACCAGTTGCGGGCCATGCAGGCGGCGTTGCGGGACCTCCGAATTCCGTCCGTGCTGCAGACCGACGATTCGGTGTACTCGTCCAACGAAGCGGAAGCGTTGTGCCATGTGTTGCGAGCGATCCTCTCGCCCGGTTCACCGACGCTGCTCGCCAACGCGCTGCAGACGCCGGTGTTCGGGATGACCGCGTCGCAACTCGCGGAACTGGCTCACGATGCCGATCAGCTCGCAGATTTCTCCGAGCGATTCCGCGACTGGAATCAGGTCTGGCACCGTGACGGTGTCATGGTCATGTGGCGACGGCTGCTCGACGATCAGAACACGATCGTTCGCCTGGCCGGTCTGATTTCCGGCGAGCGGCAGATCACGAACCTCCTGCACCTGGGCGAGCTGCTGCATCGTTACGCGTCCGAGAATCATTCCGGCCCGGACGCCCTGCTCCGCTGGTTCGAGTCGCAGGTCAACGATCCGCAGTCGCGCGACGACGAAGCTCAACTGCGGCTCGAAACCGACGCCGACGCCGTCCAGCTCTGCACGATCCACAAATCGAAGGGCCTCGAATGGCCCATCGTCTACTGTCCGACGCTGTGGTCGTATCGCGATCCCAACTGGCGGCGTCCCAGCGTGCTGCTCTCACGTGCCGGAGCCGGAGATTCGACGCTCGACATCCCGGAAATCGATGTCGGCTCCGAGCTGCTCGACGACCGGATCGCGAAGAACATTTCGCAGGAACTCGCCGAAGAACGCCGGCTGCTGTACGTCGCGCTGACCCGAGCCCGGCATCAGTGCCACCTGCACTGGATCGCAGCTCGCGACAGTTTTCGGACGGCAATCGGCCAGATCATTGCCGAGGGGCACTCGCCAACCGGCAAGGAATCCGACGACGAAATCGAAGCGCTGCTGCGACGCTGGCTGCGACGAATCAACGCGCCGCGGACGGAACTGCGAGGCTGCGAGTTCGCGCCGCCGGAGGCCTCGTCTTCAGGAATCCCTGCAGCGCCGCCCCGGTATGCAACGACGCCAGCGAACCACTGGTCCTGCCGCCCGGTGACGCGTCCATCAATCGAGGCCGCCGCGCAAACCAGCTTCACGTCGCTGGCCCGGTCGCTCGATTCCGCGGCGACAGGAGTCGCTGGCAATCGGGATGCAGAATCGCGCGACCGACTTCCGCTCGAACTGCTGAACACTGAAAGCGAAGCCGAACTGCCGCTCGCACGGATGCCCGGCGGGATCGGCGTCGGCACGCTGGTTCACGACACGTTCGAATCCGTACTGACGACCGGCTGGAACGCCATTCGCCAGGACGATGCACTCAGTGAGCACATCGCGGCCCGGCTGTCCGGCCAGATGCCGCGTGCGCAGCTCGACGATCGCTGGCGAACCTCGCTGGCCACAGCAATGACTCGCTGCCTGACCCTTCCACTGCTGAACGGCAACGACGACTTTCGGCTGACGCGCGTCCCACAACGAAAGCTCGCGTGCGAACTGCCGTTCGTCCTGAGCTGCGGAGACTGGCAGGGCGAGTCACGCAACGATCTCCGCGGACCAGGTGACGGCTTCCACGTTGACGCACTCGCCGACACGTTGACCGCGGACAGCTCACCCGAAGACGCGAATCTGGCACCACTGCTCCACGACTACGCGCCGCGAGTTCGCCTGATGAACGCTCCCCGGGCGCGAGGCTTCCTGTCCGGCTTCATCGACCTCGTCGCCGAGCACGACGGCCAGTGGTACATCGTCGACTATAAGACCAATCAGCTCGGCCCCACGGCGGACAACTACGCGCCGGCGGCACTGCAGGAAGAGATGATCGAGCACGACTATCTGCTGCAGGCACTGCTGTACTGCGTCGCGTTGCAGCGGCATTTGAAACATCGCGTGCCAACGTTCGACTGGGACCGCGACTTTGGCGGCGTCCTTTATCTGTTCGTTCGCGGGTTTGCCGACGAAGCGCCTCCCGGCAGCGGGATTTATGCCGCCCGCCCGAGCGCCGCCCTGGTGAATCGCCTCTCGAAAGTCCTGTCGCGGGAGGATGTCTGATGCCGGTTTCGTTCGAACAACTGAAGGCCGATGACCTGCTCTCGCCGATACACGTTGCGCTCGCCGAGTCGTTTCGGCGTCTGGATCGCAACGTTGCCGACGATGTCATTCTTGCAGCGGCCCTCGCCAGCGAGCAGCTCAGCCGAGGCCATGTTTGTCTGAATCTCAGTTCGCTCGACGGTGTCTCATTCCAGTGCTCAGATCGCGATGCTCCGGCCCGGACGATTTCCGACTGGCCAGCCCGCGACAACTGGGCTCGCGAGCTGAGAAACAGCCCACTCGTCACGACGATCGAATCTGCAACGAGCAACGAACGCGATCAGCCAGTCAGCACACCGCTCGTTTTCGACGCCGCTCATAACCGGGTTTATCTCGCGCGCTACTGGCACTACGAACAAACGCTGGCGGGGCTGATTCGACGTCGAGTCAATTCAGCGCTTGCGACGTTCGACGAGACCAGGCTGCAGCAGGACATCGCCATACTCTTTCCCGACCGTGAATCGCCCGGCGGTCGCGGCCAGTGCCTCGCAGCCGCGAACGCGATCGACCGATCCTTCGCCGTAATCACTGGCGGCCCCGGCACCGGCAAGACAACGACGGTCGCGCGCCTGCTGGCTCTGCGACTACTGCAGACCCGCGTCGAAAAGGCGGCCCCCCGAAATGCGGAACCCGGTACCGAAGACAGGCTGCGCGTCTTCCTCATGGCTCCAACCGGCAAGGCGGCACAGCGGCTCAACGAATCGCTGCAGCGGGCAGCCGCGCGACTGCAGATCGACGAGAACGTGCGGGCAGCGCTCAACGAAATCGCCGCCGGCACGATTCACCGGGTGCTGGGCTGGACACCGGCTCCGCCCGAACGCGGCGGCCCGTTCCGACACAACGCCGATCATCCACTCGATGCCGACATCGTCCTTGTCGACGAAGCCTCAATGGTCGACGTCGGCCTGATGTGCCGGCTGTTTGAGGCCGTCCCGGCAGACGCTCAGATCATCCTGATGGGCGACCGCGACCAGCTCGCGTCGGTCGAGGCTGGCGGCATCCTGGGCGACCTGTGCGGCGACCTCGCGGGCGAAGCACTCATCGTTGACGCTGATCGACGTGAGCTTCTCGCGTCGCGAACCGGGCTGGACCTCGAAACACAAACGTCCGCAACAACAAAGCAGGCCGAGCCGACGCCGCTGCAGCAGAGCATCGTCGCACTGACCTTCAGCCACCGGTTTTCATCGGAAAGCCAGCTCGGCCAACTGGCGGCGGCCATCCGCGCCGGAGACGCCGACCGGGCGGTCGCTCTGCTGACCGAGTCTGATGCGGACTCCGGACAGATCGAGTGGCTGCGACGACGCGACTTTAACACGACGCTGGACGAGATCGTCCGTCGTGCAGCAATCGACTATTCGAGCTACCTCGAACTGCTGCAGCAGCGTCCCGCCGCAGGAGCCGAGGTGCTCGCCGAATTGAACCGGCAGCGTGTTCTGTGCGCCCATCGCGACGGCCTGGCAGGCGAGTCAACACTCAACCGGCGCATCACCGACCGCCTGACAGCAATCGGTCTGATCCGTCCCCTCCGGCAGCACTACTCCGGCCGGCCGGTCATGGTCACACGGAACGATTACCGGCTGAACCTGTTTAACGGCGACGTGGGCGTCGTCGTCCGCCACGCCGGTTCGGGAAGCCGATCTGGTCAGGAAGTTCTGTTTGAAGACTCGACGTCTGAGGACGGCATTCGACGTGTTCCAGACTCGCTGGTTGCGGACGCACAGGACTGCTTCGCGATGACGATTCATAAAAGTCAGGGCTCCGAATTTCATCGCGTCCTACTGGTCCTGCCGCCGATGGACTCACCCGTACTCTCGCGCGAACTGCTCTACACCGCCGTCACGCGAGTGAAGGACGAGTTCGACACCACGACGAGAGAAACACAGCCCGGTCGCCTGTGCCTTGCCGCGTCAGAATCCGTTCTGCGCGCCACCATCGCCCGCCAGATCCGCCGCACCAGCGGCATCCGCGACGCGATTGACCATTAGCCTGGATGATTCGTACAGGGCTCTCGTTTGACCCGAAGCCGGAGGCGATGGCGTTCAGGGGTCGCCTGAAAACGCCATCGCCTCCGGCTTCGGGTCAAACAACCAGTTGCAAACTTCGGAAACCGACCACTCAGGACCGTGTCGGAAACAACTTCCCGATTCTGCCGGTCTTCACCGCGTGGGGCTCGGTGACTGGAGGGGTCGGCCGGTCCGTCTTTCCTGAGTTTTCCCGGCGCGGCTATACTCGCGGGCTTGACTGACAACTCGCGGGATTCGCAGGCCGAACCCGTTCCGAAATGCTTATCAGGCTTCGCGTGAGGAAGGGACTCCGATGCGCACGATTGCTGTGATGAACCAGAAAGGCGGCGTCGGGAAGACGACCAGCAGCGTCAACCTGGCGGCTGGCCTCGCCGCATCCGGACAGAAAGTTCTGCTCGTCGACCTCGACCCGCAGGGCCACGGTTCGCTGCATCTGGGTGTCGAAGCCGTCGGCGATATTCCGACGATTTACGACGTCTTTACCGGGCACAAGCCGCTCAGCGCCGTGCGGCATCTGGTCTCGGAAAACCTGTGGGTCGCGCCGTCGAACGTCGACCTGGCCGCCGCGGAACTCGAACTGGTCGACGCCTCGAACCGCGAGATCGTCCTGCGCGATGCGCTGCGAAAACTCGCTGAAACGGAAGCGTTTGACTATGTCATCATGGACTGCCCGCCGTCGCTCGGCGTCCTGACAATCAACGCGCTGACCGCCGCGAGCGAAGTTTTCATCCCGCTGCAGCCGCACTTCTTCGCGCTGCAGGGCCTGTCGAAACTGCTTTCGACAACGGCACTCGTCCGCAGCCGCCTGAACCGCAGCCTGCGCGTGACGGGCATCATGCTTTGTCTGTACGAAACCGGAACGCGGCTGGCCGCCGACGTCTGCGACGACCTGAACGACTTCCTGAGCCGCAGCGATTCCGACATGCCCTGGGCCGACGCCCGCATCTTCGAATCAAAAATCCGCCGCAACATCAAGCTGGCCGAAGCACCGAGTTACGGCCAGTCAATCTTTGAGTACGCCGCGAAATGTCCTGGTGCGGAAGACTACGGCAACCTGGTCAACGAAGTGCTGGCGATGGAGCAGGCAGCGGTGACAGCACCCGAATCGTCGTTGCGTCGCGCAGCGTGACGCACCAGCGGCGCCGAACACACGTAGCGAAACTCGCGCAGAGTTTCGGCAAGCGGCAACAGAACTCGGACGGCGCGTCACAAATCAGCGACCGAAAGTCTGCGCGACTTTCGCTACTGAGCACTGTCGCCTACTGGCCGAGAATCGACGTGTCGGCAAAGTAGATGTAGAGGCCGAGCACGAAGAGAACGAGCGCGGCTCCGAAAGGTTTGGCCAGCGGCCACGGCGTCAGGTCGACAGCTCCGGCGTCCTTGTGCTCCCACGGCGTTTCTCGCGGGCTTACTTTGCCGATCACCAGCATCAGCGCGATCAGCGCGGCGAAGACGGCTCCCAGGAAATGGAAGTCGTGAATGTTGTCGCTGAGCCAGTCCGCGACTGCCGGGACGAAATAGCCGATCGAGATCGCCGCAAAGCCAACGATCAACGCGATGTTGGCAGCAATGGCCGGGACGCGGCGCGTCGTCAGGCCAATCAACATCACTGCGAAGATCGGGATGAAGTACAGGCCATTCATCTTCTGCAGATAGCCGAAGATGCTGTCCTGTCCCGCCAGCAAGGGAGCGACGGTCATCGCCGCGACAGCGATCACGCAGCCGAAGACCTTGCCGGCCCAAATGACGCGTTTCTCGGACGCGTCCGGATGCAGCATGTGCTGGTAGACCCCCAGACTGAACAGCGTCGCCGTGCTGTTGAGCGCCGAGTTAAACGAGCTGAGAATCGCTCCCACCATGACTGCCGCAAAGAAGCCCGCCAGTGCGTCCGGCAGAACATTGCGGACGAGCGTCCCATAGGCGTGATCACTTTTGAACTCGGGATCGGCTCCGTAAAGGTGGAACGCGATGATGCCGGGCAGGACGAGAATGATTGGGGCGAGCACTTTCAGGCTGCCGGCAAGCAGCACGCCCTTCTGGCCTTCTCTCAGTGACGACGCGCCGAATGTTCGCTGAATGATCTGCTGATTGGTCGACCAGTAGAACAGGTTCAACAGCAGCACGCCGGTGAAGAGCGTTGAGAACGGGACCGACTGTTCCTTCCCACCGAGCGAATTGAACTTCTCCGGGTGAGCTTCCTGCAGCGATTCGAATGCCGCGACCGGGCCGTCCGGGTTGACCGCCTGCAGGCCCAGATACGCAATCAGGATTCCGCCGACGAGCAGCCCGAAACCGTTCAGAGTGTCGGACACCGCGACGGTGCGCAGGCCGCCGAAGATCGCGTACAGCGAGCCGATGATGCCGATCAGCCAGACCGTAAACCACAGCGTCGCCGTTTCGGACGACAGGCCCGTCAGAGCCTTCATATCCAGGATACCGTTCAGCCCGGTCGCCCCGGTGTAGAGGATGATCGGCAGCAGAATGCCGGCGTAGGCGACGATGAAGATCAGCGATGTGATCGTTCGCGTGCGTTCGTCGAAGCGTTTCTCCAGAAACTCGGGCACCGTCGCGATGCCGCTTTTGAGATACTTCGGCAGGAAGTAGAGGCCCATCACAACCAGCGAGCAGGCCGCGATCACTTCCCAGGCCATGACACAGATGCCGTCCGAAAACGCGGCCCCGTTCAGACCAACGAGCTGCTCGGTCGACAGGTTCGTCAGCATCAGCGACCCGGCAATGTACCCGCCCGTCAACGACCGCCCGGCCAGAAAGTAACCGTCCGACGTGTCGTGCTTGTCGCCGCGCGTCAGGAAGTAAGTAATGACTCCGACCAGAGCCGTGAAAAAAATGAAAGAGAGCGGGGTCAGGAGGCTCATGGTCGCACACTCAAGGATGAAATTCGCAGGGTGGGTTGAGCAACGAGCGGCCCGCCAGTCAGCCGGACGGAAGTTTTCGGCAGTCCGCAGTCATCACCCGACGTGGAATGGTGGGCCTCGTTTGACTCGCCCACCCTACAGCGACTGCAGCGCACATCGTTCCACGCCCAGCCGGACTTCGCGTTGAACCAGGTAGCCACGTTGTTGCTTCCCTGACTCGCTGCCTGCCGCGTTTCGATCGCGGAGCGATCAACGACTTACCACTTCCAGTTTGACACGTTCTTGCCAGGCAGGTTGCGGATGCACTCCTGCGGCGGCCATTCGCCTCGAGCCAGCGTTGTGATGATGTCGCCGCACATGCCGAACATGCCGTCGTGGGATTCGTTGTTCAGGCCGGCGATGTGGCCGCTGAGCAGGACGTTTTCGAGTTCCAGCAGCGGGCTCGTCGTCGGCAGCGGCTCGACTTCAAACACGTCGAGACCGGCGCCGCGAATGTGCCCCGACTTGATCGCGTCGACCAGAGCCTTCTCGTCGATCAGTGAACCGCGAGCCGTGTTGATGATCACCGAGCCGCGTTTCATCTTCGCCAGCGTCTCGGCGTTGATCAGGTGAGCGGTTTCGGGAGCCGACGGGCAATGCAGCGTGACATAGTCCGAACGGCTCAACAGGTCGTCAACGCTCGTCAGTTCGATCTGCCACTGATCAGCGAACTCGACGCTGGCGTACGGGTCGGCGGAGATGACCTTCATCTCCAGCCCGCGAGCCCGCGTCGCGACGGCGCGTCCGATCCGGCCCAGACCGATGATGCCCAGCGTCGCGTCCTTGACCTGCGGGAACGCTCGGCGAACCCACTTGCCCGACCGGACGCCCTGATCCTGCTGCGGAAAGTCGCGGGCGACGCCCATCAGCAGAGCGATCGTGTGCTCGGCCACCGAGTGATGGTTCACGCCCGGCGTCGTCGCGACCACGATGTCGTGATCGTTGCAGGCGGCGATGTCGACGGCGTCAAAACCGACCCCGCTGCGAGCGATGACGCGCAGATCCGGGCAATTTTCGATGACTCGGCGAGTGTACGGCTCGGACCCGGCGACAATGCCCGAAACGCCCTGCAGCAGCGAAATCAGATCGTCTTCCTTCCACAGGTTCTGGCCCGGTTCCTTGAAGACGAGTTCAAACCCGGCGTCCGTCAGCGTTTTGATGTGAGGACCTTGTTCGCCAGCGAGCGACGTGACAGCGCATTTGGGCATGATGAATTCCGGGGTTGAAGAGTTCTGAAAAGGTGGGATTCGTCCCGTAGCGAAACTCGCGCAGAGTTTCGGCAGGTCGGTCGAGGCTCAGCGGATCGCCGAAAGTCTGCGCGACTTTCGCTACAGCAGGGTCGCCGAAAGTCTGCGCGACTTTCGCTACAGCAGTGCGGTCGCGAACGGGCGAGGATTCTGGCGGGGTGCCGGTCGCTTTCCAAGCGTCGCCGTGCTGCGACATGGCGGGACGCGTCGGCTAGACTGCCGGCTTCACTGGTACGCGTGTGGTGAAGCGGCCCCCTCTCCCCCAACATGTGGAAACGAATACGGTCGAGGCTTCGATTTGGGGGAGAGGGCTTGGGTGAGGGGGAGCATCTGTCGGCAGAACGTCCGGATGCCCCCTGACCCTCTCCCCCGCATTCAAGTCAACTCTGCATCCGTGACCGTGTCGCGGGGAGAGGGAACCAGAATCGCGGGCTCCCGCCGCTCGCGGCGTCCGAGTAATTCACGAGGAACTCTGCTGAGTATGAGTGCCGAACAGTTTTTCGCCGAGCTGCGCCGCATTTACCCCGCCGATCGTCTGCTGACCGGTCGCGCGCAGCTCGCTCCGTACGAATCCGACGGACTGACGTCGTTCCGCGCCCGCCCGTCCGGCGTCGTGCTGCCGGAAACGCAGCAGGAAGTCATCGACACGGTCAAAATCTGCCACAAGTACGAGATTCCGTTTCTCGCTCGTGGCAGCGGGACGAGCCTCAGCGGCGGATCGGTTCCGGTCGAAGACGGCCTGGTCATCGCGCTGAACCGCCTAAAGAAGATCGTCAGTTACGACGCTGAGCAGCGTGTCGCCGTCGTCGAACCCGGCGTCATCAACACCGTCGTTTCCGAACGAACGGCTGCCGACCGACTCTATTACGCACCTGATCCATCCAGCGGCCCGGTCTGCACGATCGGCGGTAACGTCGCGTTCAACTCGGGCGGTGCCCACTGCCTGAAGTACGGGATGACATCGAATCACGTCCTCGGAATGAAAGTCGTCCTGCCCGATGGAACGGTCGAGCAACTCGGCAGCGACAGTCTGGAAGGCAGCGGCCCGGATCTGACCGGCATGTTCATCGGCAGCGAAGGACTGTTCGGCGTCGCTCTCGAGATCACGCTGCGGCTGCTGCCCAGGCCCGAGAAGTACTACACGCTGCAGGCCGCGTATGACTCGCTGGAGAAAGCCGGAACCGCTGTCGCGATGGTGGTCGCCTCGGGCCTGCTGCCGGGCGCGATGGAGATCATGGACCGCCTGTCGATGGACGCCGCCGACGCCGCCATCGGAGCCGGTTACCCGAAAGACGCGAAGGCTGTCCTGATCGTCGAACTCGAAGGCACCTCCGACGAAGTCGAAGCCGAAAGGCCGCTGCTGCACAAAGTCATCGAAGAGTCCGGCGCGTACATCATCGAAGCCGCCCGAGACGACGAGCATCGGCTGAAGATCTGGAAGGGCCGCAAAAGCGCGTTCTCAGCGGTCGGTCGACTGAGCCCCGACTTCATCGTGCAGGACGGCGTCGTGCCGCGAACGAAACTCGGACACGCACTCAAGGAAATCGACAAGCTCAGCGAGCAGTACGGCATCCGCGTCGCCAACGTGTTTCATGCCGGCGATGGCAACCTGCATCCGCTGGTCATGTTCGACGGTCGCCAGCCGGACGGTCTGGAGAAAGCGGAAGAACTGGCGGGCGAGATCATCCGGCTGTGCATCCGCCTGGGCGGCTCGATCACCGGCGAACACGGCGTCGGTCTCGAAAAGCGAGCCTACATCGGCGAGATGTACGGCGAGGACGACATCGAATTCATGCAGCAGTTGCGACGTTCCGTCGACCCGCTCGAACTCGCCAACCGTGGCAAGAAACTCCCCAGTGCCGAAGCACCCTCACTGACTAGCGTCGGTGCTCACCCGCTGGAGAAGCAGGGGATTATCTCGCGGGAATAAGCCACTCGTTAACACGCTGAGATTTGAACAGAAGAAGAGAAGGCAACGAAGAGATTGAAATTGTGTCGAACAAGACGAGGAGAATTGGGGCCGTAGCGAAACTCGCGGAGAGTTTCGGATTGGCCTGGTCGCCGAAACTCTGCGCGAGTTTCGCTACTCACGGACCGGGGGGGGCAGCCACTGAATTTCTCTTCGTTGCCTTCTCTTCTTCTGTTCGCAATCCGCATCGCTGACGTCTGTTTCAACGCCTGAGTAACACACAGTGACAATGATCATTCCAGAAACCTTTGACGAACTGCAGCAGGCTGTTCGGTCGGTGGATCGGGTTCGTATTCGTGGCGGCGGGACGAAGAACGTGCTGTCGGCGGACGCGACGATTTCGACCGAGGAGCTCAGCGGCATCCTCGAATACGAACCCAGCGAGTACACGTTTACCGCGCTGGCAGGAACGCCGCTCAAGGACGTCGCGGCAGCACTCGCTGAGAACGGGCAGTTCCTGCCGTTCGATCCGCCGCTGGTCGACGCCGGTGCGACGCTGGGCGGGACGACCGCGTGCGGGCTCTCCGGGCCGGGGCGGTTTCGCTACGGCGGACTGCGGGACTTCTTTCTCGGCGTGCGCATGGTGACCGGCGATGGCCGAGTCGTCTTCGGCGGCGGCAAGGTCGTCAAGAATGCAGCCGGCTTCGACATCCCGAAACTCGTCGTCGGCAGCCTCGGCAGGTTCGGCGTGCTTGGCGAGCTGACGTTCAAAGTGTTTCCGGCTCCGGCCACCTGGACGACGATTCGAGCGGAGTTCCCCGACTTCAAATCCGCCAACGCGGCGATGATCCGCGTCGCGATGTCGCAGGAAGAAGTCTACTGCCTCGATGTTGCACCGCCCGGAGTCGTCTCGATTCGAATCGGCGGACTCGGTGATGCTCAGGCCGTCAGAACTGACCGCGTTCGTTCGCTGCTCGACGGTGCTCAGGTTGAGGTCCTGACCGGCGACGCGGAGCAGCACCCCTGGAGCGACGTTCGCGAGTTCCGCTGGGTCCCCGACGGCCACTCGCTGATTCGCCTGCCGCTGAATCCCAGTCAGGTCGAGACTGCCGAAAAGCTACTCAGCCCGCAGGCCGGCCCGCGACGGTACAGCGTCGGAGGAAACCTCGCCTGGATCGCCTGGCCGGACAGCGCCGCTGCTGACGACTTACTGACGGCGTGCCGGGAACTCGGTCGCAAGCCGCTGCCGCTGACCGGTAACTGGTCGAGTGGTGTTCCGTCGGCTGAAGCGGGCGGCGCGTTCGAGACCCGACTGCTGGACATCTTCGATCCGCAACGCAAAGGCGCACTCGTCCCGTCCTGAAGAACAATCTCCCGCAGTTCGCGATTCCGCTCCAGACTCTTGCCTCTCGACTCTCAACTCGTCCCTCCCCATGCAGCACGATATCCCCACACAATCACTCGGTCCGCTGGGCGAACCGATGGCCGATGCCGTTCAGAAATGCGTCCACTGCGGCTTCTGTCTGCCGGTTTGCCCGACGTACCAGGTTCACGGCGAGGAAATGGATTCACCGCGCGGCCGCATCTTTCTGATGAAGGAAGTGCTGGAAGGCAACGTCGAACTCGACGAAGCGACACCGTACATCGACAAGTGCCTGGGCTGCGTTGGTTGCGAGACGGCTTGTCCGTCGGGAGTCGGCTATGGCGAACTGATCACGGCCTTCCGGGCGACGTCAGAAGAAAAGCGTGAACGCTCGATCGTCGACAGGACACTCCGACGGTTCATCCTCGAAACGTTGCCCTTCCCTGGCCGGTTCCGCATGGCCGCGACGATGGGACGCCTCGCAAAGCCGCTGAAGGGAGTCATACCCGGCCGCCTGGGCGACATGCTCGACCTGCTGCCAAGGTCGCTGCCGCCCGCGCAGAAGCTGCCGGAAGTCTTTCCCGCCGAAGGCGAACGTCGAGCCCGCGTCGCGCTGCTAGCTGGTTGCGCTCAGCAGGTGCTGGCACCAGACATCAACATGGCGACGCTCCGCGTGCTCGCAAAGAACGGCGTCGAGGTCGTTATCCCCAAATCGCAGTCGTGCTGCGGAGCACTGGCCGCTCATACTGGGGCCGCTGACCAGGCGAAGCAGTTCGCGAAGCAGAACCTCAACGCCTTCCCGTCGGACGTCGACGCGATCCTGACGAACGCCGCCGGCTGCGGATCGGGAATGCACGAATACGCGCTGTGGCTGCGCGGCGAACCCGAAGAAGCCGCCGCGGAAGAGTTCGTCAAACGAGTCTGCGACGTCAGTGTGTTTCTGGAGAAACTCGGCCTGCGGGAAACGCCGACTCTCTCAACGCCGACAAAGGTCGCCTATCACGACGCCTGCCATCTGGCTCACGCTCAGAAGGTGCGTTCTCAGCCGCGGGCTCTGCTGCGAGCGGTCGGCAACCTGGAACTCATTGAGATCCCCAGCGGCGACCTCTGTTGCGGATCGGCGGGCACTTACAACATCGAACAACCCGACACGGCCGCGCAGCTTGGCCACGAGAAAGCGTCGAACATCGTCTCCGTCGAACCCGATGCCGTCGCCACGGGCAACATCGGCTGCATGACGCAGATCGAGACGCACCTCCGCGAAGTCGCCTTCGGCAAGCCGATCCCGGTTCTGCACACCATGCAGATCCTCGACCGCGCGTATCGAGGGGAGGAGCTGTGAAGTGGCAACGTGGATCGACGTCGTTCTGAGGTCACGTCGTTGGACTGGTGCGACCTGGTGTCGGGCTAAGCATGACGCATTTGCCGTAGCTGGATTCGCAAGAATTCAGACCTTTTCGACGGGGACTGAATTCTTGCGAATCCAGCTACAGACTCTCTGTCATGCTCGGACGTCGATGATCACGTTGTTCGCCGCGTTCCTCCTTCTCGCGATTGCCAATCTCGCCTCTGCCGATCCCGGTGACTACTTCCGCATTCAGGTCGTCGATGACGTGACGGAGCGCGGCGTGCCGCTTGTTGAGCTGAAGACCGTTCACGGCGTCTCGTACTGGACGGACTCGGCGGGCGTCGTCGCGTTCCACGAGCCGGGGCTGATGAATCAAACGGTCTTCTTCAACGTCAGCAGCCACGGGTACGAGTTTGCTGCCGATGGGTTCGGCATTCGCGGAGCCCGCGTCAAAACGGTGCCGGGCGGTTCGGCAACGCTGAAGATCAAGCGGCTGAATCTGGCCGAGCGGCTGTACCGGATCACGGGTGGCGGCATTTATCGCGACACCGTTCTGCTCGGCGATAATGTGCCCATTGAGCAACCGCTGCTCAACGCCCAGGTGCTTGGGCAGGACAGCGTCATGAACGCGGTCTTTCGCGACCGGCTGTACTGGTTCTGGGGCGACACCAACCGACCGAAATATCCGCTCGGCAATTTTCATGTTCCGGGTGCGACGTCGAAACTGCCAGACAGAGGCGGGCTCGATCCGAGCGCTGGCGTCGATCTCAACTACTTCGTCGGGCCGGACGGATTCGCCAAAGAAACCTGCCGGATGCCTGGCCAGGGACCGACCTGGATCGACGGCCTGACCGTCGTGCCCGACGCGGCCGGCCACGAGCGGATGTTCGCTCGCTATGTGAAAATCAAACCGCCGCTGTCGGTCTACGAACGCGGAATCTGCGAGTTCAACGCCGACACGGAACTGTTCGAGAAGAAGAACACACTCAGCAGCGACGAGTTCACTCAGTCGGGCGCTCACACGTTTCGCCACTCGGAAGACGGCGTCGAGCACGTCTACTTCGCGTCGCCCTACCCGCTGGTTCGAGTTCGCGCGACGGCGGAAGCGTTCCTCGATCCCACACAGTACGAAAGCTGGTCCTGCTTTCAGGCGGGCAGCACCGCCGATTCGTACGAACTCGACCGCGACGCCGCAGGCCGACTCGTCTGGGACTGGAAACGTGAGACTCTTGTGCCGACCCACGAGCTTGAACAGAAACTGTTAAAAGCCGAAATGCTGAAGCGAGGCGAGCGTTATTTCCGCTTCGTCGACGCGGCCTCGGACAAAGGCGTCATCGCGCATCGAGGCACCGTCGCGTTCAATGCGTACCGCAAGCGGTGGATCATGATCTTTACCGAGACGTTCGGCACCTCGCCGCTGGGAGAAGTCTGGTATGCCGAGGCGGCCTCACCAGTCGGTCCCTGGACGCGAGCGACAAAAATCGTCACGCACGACAAATACAGCTTTTACAACCCGCGGCATCATGCCGAATTTGATCAGGACGGCGGACGCATCATCTACTTCGAGGGAACGTACACGCACACGTTTTCGGGAAACGAACAGCGAACGCCTCGTTACGACTACAACCAGATCATGTACCGTCTGGACCTGTCGAATCCGAAACTCCACTGACTTCGAAGCAGGCGGGAACAATCGCAACGCCGCTCCGGCACACAAATCTTTGGACTGCCGGAACTCGCCGCACCTGGTTCGGCCTTCGACGGCAAACGCCCCATCGAACACTGGACTCCATCCAGAGCACGACTGAGCAATGAAAGACTTTGCGGGACACTGGGCACTGATCACGGGAGCGTCGTCGGGAATCGGCGAAGAATTTGCGCGGCAACTGGCAGCTCGCGGCATGAATCTGATTCTGGCCGCCCGCCGAGCCGAGCGTCTGACCGCTCTCGGAGAAGAACTCGCCCAGCAGCACGGCATTCAGTTTCACGCAGTTCCGGTCGACCTGCTGGCCGCTGGCGAACCGGAGGGCCTTGTGCATCAGGTCAAGGAGTTCGGTCACCCGATCGAGTTGCTGATCAACAATGCCGGCTTCGGACTGATGTCACGGGTTGATGATACGAGCCGGGAGGAAGTTCAGCGGATGCTGGCTCTCAATGTTGCGGTGCTGACCGACCTGACCTACGCCATGCTGCCACAAATGCTCGAACGCCAGTCAGGAGCGATCGTCAATATCGCCTCGCTGGCCGCGTTCCAGCCGGTCGTGTACATGCCCGCCTACGGAGCCACCAAAGCGTACGTGCTCCATTTCTCGGAAGCCTTGTGGGCCGAGACGCGCGAGCGGAACGTGCACGTCATGGCCGTTTGCCCTGGCTTCACGAAGTCGGAATTCTTTGAAGTGGCCGGCATGACAGGCTGGTACACCAGGTTCGCTCAAACACCGCAGGATGTCGTGACGACTTCGCTGAAAGCGCTGCGTCGCCGGAAAGCGTTCGTCGTCTGCGGATGGCTGAACTGGCTCACCTCGCTGATGCCTCGGTTCGTCACGCGAAAGCGAGTCGTCCTCGGCTCCGAACTGATGATGCGCCCGCCGCAGGACAAGGCCGAGTAGCCAGCGATTCCTGATTGACGGACGGCTCTGATTGGCGGCACGGGCGACTCGCAATCCACCAGGAGAACCGGCGTCCTGCGCGGTTCATCGCCGGCGAATGAGGCCCTGCTCCGCGAGCCACGCTTCGGTCCGACGCATCCCTTCATCAAGGCTGATCGCCGGTTCGTAACCGATTCTGGTCCGAGCTTTCTCGATCGAGTACGTGCCGGATCGCAGAACGAAATCGACGAAGTCCGGATAGACCGGCGGCGGAATTCGCAGCAGCCGGAAAACTGCGTTGTTGATCACGATGCCTGGCCGAATCAGAAAGGCAGGCAGTGACAGCAGCGGGCGGAAGCCGATCATTCTCGAATAATGACCGAAAAAGTCGCGACACGTCGTACCGACGCCGTCGCTGATATTGAACGCCTCGCCGGTGTGGTCGCTCTGCAGTGCGAGAACGATTCCATCAACCAGGTTGTCGACAAATACATGATTCATCAGGCCGCGCCCGCCGCTCACGAGAACAAACTGAAACGACTTCATCATCTGCACCGGCCGGACAGTCCACGGCATCGAGCCCGGCCCGTAGACGTCGCCGCAGCGGATCGCGAGAACTTCCATGCCCCCCGGTTCGTGATAACTCAGTGCAGCCTGTTCGCTGGCGATCTTTGTTTCGCAGTACGGATTTCCCTCGCCCACGAGTTCGGCCGTTTCGTCGACCTGATCCGGGAAGTGGAAGCCGTAAACCATGACCGACGAGATCTGCACGAACCGCAGAACTCCGGCAGCCCTGGCGGCCTCGGCGACATTCCGCGTCCCGCCGACGTTGACTTTCTCGAAGAACGCCGGATCGCCGCCTTCCCGCACAACGGCCGCCGTATGAATGACGACGTCAGCTCCCGCGCACAGACGATCGACATCCGCGCGGCTCGTCACGTCGCCAGCAGTGACGGCAACGTCCGGGTCCTCGGCGAGGAACGATTCCGGAACGACCATGTCGAGTCCGCGGACCGTCGCGCCAAGAGCCAGGCAACGCCGTGCAATGTGACGTCCGATAAAACCACAGACTCCCGTGATGGCCACTGTTCTGCCGGAAATATCAAACGCCATGAGGCCTGCTTCTGGTGAAGGATGTTGAGTTGCCGGTCGGCAGCTGATCGCGGATAGTCACCCCGACGGTCAGATCCAACCCGTTCTGGAGCGTGTCAGCAGCCTTCGAGTGGTCTGCCGGTCGACGATTTCCCGCCGGCTCTGGCTCACCGGAGCTGCCTTCAGAACGAGACGATGGTACCGGGAGCGCGGTTTCTCACGCAGCGAAACCGCCTGCCAATGTTGATCCGGGAGAGGAACCTGTGCGAAGAGTTGCGGTCATTGGGCTGGGACGGTTTGGAATGGCGCTCGCCAGGCAGCTGGCCGAGCGAGGAGTTCAGGTTCTGGCGATCGATCGGTCGATGCAGCTGGTGAATGAGTCCCGGGATCACGTTGACCTTGCCGTGCGTCTGGACTCGACCGACCGCGAAGCCCTGCTCGCTCAGGAAGTTGACAAAGTCGACGTCGCCGTCGTGGCGATCGGTGAGAACTTCGAAGCTTCTCTACTGACGACGGTGCTGCTGCATAAACTGAATGTGCCGCGCGTCATCTGCCGGGCTCAAACCGCGACTCATGCCGAAATTTTCCGGCAGATCGGAGCCAGCGAGGTCATCCAGCCGGAGTCGAGTGCTGGCGAGCAAATGGCGCGGCGGCTGGCTAACCCGCGGCTCAGCGACGTCATTGACCTCTCGCCGGGATATTCCCTCGTCGAGATCACCGCTCCCGAATCCTGGGCCAACGTCGCTCTGCAGACGCTGGCCTTGCGGACAAAGTTCGACGTCAATCTCGTGGCGATCAAACGCGGCGATCCGGAATCACCAACGGCGGAGGTCATCAGCGTGCCGCGTCCCGCCGACCCGATTCTGCCTGGCGACCGCCTGATGCTCGTCGGGTCGAACGAAGCCATCAATGCCCTGCCGAAGTCCTGAGCACAATCCGGGCGCATCGCGCACGCGCTCGGCGGCCTTGGACAGAACGGATTGCGGAATGCACGTTGCCCACGTCATCACTCGAATGATCATCGGCGGAGCACAGGAGAACACGCTTTTCACCTGCGAGGACCAGCACCGTGATCACGGCGACGAGGTGACACTGATTACCGGCCCGGCTCTGGGGCCGGAGGGCAGCCTGATGGACCGCGCCCGACAGTGCGGGTTTCGCATTGTCGAAATGGACTCGATGCGGCGCAGCATTCACCCGTGGCGGGACTGGCAGGCGTACCGGCAACTGATCCGCGTGCTGAGGGACCTGCGACCGGACATCGTGCATACCCACAGTTCCAAGGCCGGAATCATTGGACGAGCCGCCGCTGCGAAGCTTGGCATTCCGACCGTGCATACGATTCACGGAGCGTCGTTCCATCGCGGCCAGAGTGCCCTCGCCTTTCGCCTGTATCAAATGCTGGAACGTCACGCCGCGCGCTGGACAGACGCCTTCATCAGCGTCTGCGACGCCCTGACAGCACAGTACGTTGCTGCAGGAGTTGCCTCCGAGGGCCAGTTCACGACGGTCTACAGCGGTATGACCGTCGAGCCGTTTCTGAATCCGCCGCGGTCGCGCGCGGAAGTGCGAGCGGAACTCGGCCTGTCCGATGAACATGTTGCAGTCGCAAAAGTCGGGCGGCTGTTTCATCTCAAAGGTCACGAGTACCTGATTCGCGCCGCGCGACAGGTCATCGACCAGCACCCGAATGTGCGTTTCGTCCTGATCGGCGATGGCATTCTGCGTCAGCAGTTCGAGCAGCAGATCGCGGACCTCGGCCTGTCTGAACACTTCATTCTGACCGGACTTGTGCCGCCGGATCGGATCCCGGAACTCATCAACGCGTGCGACATCGTCGCCCACACCAGCGTCTGGGAAGGCCTTGCCCGAGTGCTCCCGCAGGGGCTGCTCGCCGGCAAGCCGGTCGTCAGTTACGACATCGACGGTGCGCCCGAAGTCGTGCTGAATGGAGAAACGGGCTTCCTGCTGCCGGTCGAAAGTATCGAAGAACTCGCCGACGCACTCTGCCAGCTCGTCGCCTCGCCCGAACTCCGTAACCGCCTGGGAACCGCCGGTCGCGAACGCTGCCGTGAGATCTTCTGCCACCGCTACATGACGGAACGAATTCGCGAGGTCTACCAGCGGGTTCTTGATTGAAGAGGGCTCGTGCTGTCGCGGTGTTTGCGGGTGGGTATTACCTGTTCAGACTTTTGACAGGTTCTGCATCGCTCACAGGTCAGACGGGACGATCCCGTGGCTACGGTCGACTGCTTCAATCATGTCTTCGCGGATTCCGGCGTCTTCGCGACTCAGCAGGAAGAGGACCCGACCGGGACGCAGGTGCCAGCTGGCCCAGCTCAGGGGCGAGTCACCGTTGGCGTCGCTGAACGACTTGTCGGCCCCGGCGGCGAGCAGCAGTTCGATTGTCTCCGGACTGCCAAACGCGGCGGCTCGATGCAAAGGCGTTTCGCCACGATTGCGAACGTCGCGCCAGAAGGCGTGTGTCGGGATGCCGGGGATCGTCGCCCGATTTGGATCTGCTCCGGCATCGAGCAGCAGACGGACGACGTCGCTCCGGTCTTCGTGAGCCTTCGTCAGCACCGCGTGCAGCGGAGTCTCGCCCGTCCGACACTCTCCAGCATTCGGATCAGCCCCTGCGTCCAGCAACAGCCGGACGCACTCAACCTGATTCATATAAGCCAGCCCGGCCAGCACCGCCGTTCCGCTTTCGTTGTGCTGCTCGTTCGGGTCGGCTCCGCGTTCGAGCAGGTACGCGATGACCTCTGGATGAAACGTCAGCAGCGGCCCCATCCCGTGCTGATCGACACCGTTAACGTCGGCTCCCGCCTCGACCAGTTCCCGCACGCGAACAAGATCGCCCTGGTGGCTGGCAGAGACGAGTTCAGGGCAGAGCGTTGGCATACTCGAAGCTCCAGTTCAAAGGAGAAAGTGACGGGCAATCAGTCCGAGGATGGGAATGACAACACAGACCGTCAGAATCAAAAGGCGGCGTTGAAAGTTGATCGTTCTGACACAACTCTCGCAGTACCGATTCTGATCAAGACACGATTCCGGATTGAGTGTGCTGAGATCGTCAGATTCGCAAACGCCATTCACTGCGACGGAGCGTGCCGAAGGCGCGGACGCAAACTTCAGCTCGTCGGCTGAAAACGATTCGCCGCAACGATGGCAGGTCGCACCTGGCTGCTGGTCTGTTTCCGCTGAGGTCACCATTTACTGAGTCGCCGCGCATTCGTTTCCGGTGTCATGGAAACGGTCGAGGTATTCCGGAGTGGTGAGAGGACTTTTACGAATCAAAGAGAAGACTTCGACACCATCGCCGAGTGAGTCTCCGGCCTCGTCGAAAATGTGGAAGCCCACGGCGTATCCGGTCGAGACAACCGAGTCCGATTCGTAATTCTCCCGCGACAGCTTTTCCGCACGAGCGATCGCGTCATCAAAGCTTTCGGCACGGACGATGACAATCCGTTCTTCGTATGCCGGTTCGGAAACTCCGGTCAGACGGTAAACGATCCGCACTCCATACCACGGTTCAGGATTCGGTAGCAGATTTGTCACGGCGTTGAGTCCGCGTCTGAACGGAGTTGGCAAGCGTTGCAAGATACTCTTCTGCGCCGGCATCGGAACGTCCAGCCTGCCACTGCTTCAGGAGTTGGTGGCAGGATTCTCGCCTTTCGTCTGGAGAGAATTCAGACAGCTCCCAGATGATTTTCAATTCATGTGTCTGATTGATGGCCGCATGAAAGCTGTGATGCGGAGAGTGGCTGACGCAGGGAGAAAACGAATTCACTCGCCGCCAGTCCGGACGGACTGCTGCATTGGGAACTTCGAGGCTGACCGGTGATTCGGTCACACGCTCACTGATGCAAACGCCTGCCAGAAATCGTTGAGTTCGGATGCGGCCAGAGTTGATATCGATGTCCTCGTGCCGGCAGTTGAGAGGCGGCCAGGTAATCAACGGCCAGCCACCGAGACCGATCAGCCAGACTCCGATGACGAGAACGACGATTGCTCTACTGCGGGTGTTCCTGTTCATCGCGAGATATCCACAGGTGCCAGTGACCGTGTTCATGTCCAGCGATTTCATTTGCCGGACCATTCGGGGGCCGTCTTTTCCAGAAACGCCGTCATGCCAGTACTCGGTTCCGAGGTTCGGTAGCAGGCGGCGAAGGCGCGGGCTTCGGCTTCGAACTGGGCTTCCGGAGGCGGGCCTTCAAAGTCTGCTATGAGAGATTTGGCCAGGGCGCGAGCGTTCGGGCCTCGATTGAGAATCGTGACGACGCGGTTGTCGACGAGAGTTCGCAGCGCAGGTTCATCCTCAGCGACGGCGTCGACCAGGCCGAGCTGTAACGCCGTCGCGGCGTCGACGAGTTCACCAGTCAGGATCAGGCGGCGGGCGGCGGCGCTGCCGAGAATTCGCGGGGCTCGAACAGTGCCGCCCCAGCCGGGGATGATGCCAATCCCGGTTTCCGGCAGGCCGATGCGGGCGTTGGCTGTCGCCAGCCGCATGTCACAAGCGAGCGCCAGTTCGCAGCCGCCTCCGGCACAGGCTCCGTGAATCGCGACGATCGTCGTCGCCGGCAGCGCGGCGACGCGGTTCATCAGCGACTGGCCTTCGCGCGAATTCGCGTACGCAGTTTCCTCGTTCAGGCTGCGCAGTCCGTTGATATCCGCCCCGGCAATGAAGACTCGACCGGTCGCCTCGAACACGACAACGCTGATTCCGGACGCTGCATCCAGTTCGTCGAGCACCCCGGCCAGCCGCTGCCGCGTTTCCGGGCCGAGGAGCTGGATGCCGTTCTCCGCTGAAAACAGCACGCGGGCCACCGAGCCGTCGAGGGTGAGAGTCACATTCGTCGCCATCAGAGATCGCTGCCTTCCTGTTTGACCGCAAGCCGCAGGCGTGCGTGCATCAGTTGATGGAGCGTTGAATTGTCAGAACGCGCACGCCTGCGGCCTGCGCTTAAACAACGAAACTGCCAGCTACCAGGCAGCGAACTCTTCCCACACTTTCAATTGAGCATCGCTGAGAATCGGTTTGAGCAACGTGGGATCGGTCTCTTTGATCTGCCGTTCGACGGTGTAACGGACGGAGCCCGGATTCACGTTTCCGATTTTGACCTGCGTTTCAAAAACATCGCGGAGCTGTTCGTGCTGAGGCTCGGCCAGCCTGAGTTCCAGATCGATCTGCCCGATGGCAAAAATAATGGCCGAACTGCGGAGGCGCTGACGCCGGGCTTCGATCGCCGCCTCGTACTTCTGTTTCTGCTGCGGCGTGACGACGGACTGCATCGTCTGCGTCCAGACATTCTCGCGTTTGAGTTCT